>Ga0308414_1001760_pt1 | contig 14122 bp, 13 predicted proteins | sample HotsprSampleOS50_FD_205667 | JGI IMG/M metagenome (GOLD analysis project Ga0308414, IMG submission 205667) | Hot spring phototrophic mat microbial communities from Octopus Spring, Yellowstone National Park, Wyoming, United States - 20090730_OS50 ... | reverse complement strand
CTCTCGCGCCGAGACCTTGCGGCGCAGCAGCAAAAGTTAAAGTTTGAGTCGCTCTTCAATGACAGCGAGGTGCACCAGCAGAGAAGCAGAGCGGTAAGAAATTTAGTCCCGTAAAGCCGCTTTTGCTTTTGAATTTTTACAAAAATACCGTTACTTACAAAGCTGGCAAAAAGGCTCAAGCACAAACTTGCAAACTGCATGAAAATATGTCAAACTTTTACCTCACAGATGCGGCACGAGCAGGCGCAGAGCTGCTGACGCTTTATCGAAGATACTTGGCGCAACTCCCAAATGACATTCAACTTGCACTGCAAGCTGTAGGAGAAGACTATGATAAATCACTTCGGCGGCTGAATCAGCAAGCTCAGACGGCAATTGACAATGTCGAAGGCAACAAGGCACGAGAGATTTATCAAGCGATGCAAACGGTAACCAGTTCTTTTCTGACAGGACTGGGCGTATATGCCGCAACGGTAAATTACTTGATGAATGCCGACCTCAGTGAGCTGGGTGAATTAGGACCGGTATTGGACTGGCGGCTTTCTTTGCCGATTGACCAGCTACGCATCAGGAAAATGCTTGCCGATGATTTGAGCTTGCTACTGCGAACCTCTGCACAGGAAGCGCCATGGGCAAAGCAGTTGGAACAAGCGCTGACTACTTACACTCAGGCTTCAAAAGAAGAGGACTTTCAGAAAACGGTCAGTGCGCTTAATGCACTGCTGGATTCGGGTCAGATTCCGCATAGCGATTATCTGCTCTTGCATCGCATTGGTATGATTTATCTCTATGTGCCAGCGCTATTGGATTTGGCAAAGGCAGAAGCCTATTTCATCAAGTCGGCGGAGTGTATTATGGAAGAAAGTGACCCGCAAGCCAAGCGCCTGATTAGTGCAATTGCCGACATGGGTAGCTTAGGGATGGCTGAGGAGCTGGCACTGTTGATGAAGCGAGCGGCAGCAGAGTCATACTTCCAAGCAGGCATTGCCTGTTTGATGCAAGCCGAAATGCACGATGCGGCAGATATTTTCACGAAAAGTCGAGAACTCTACCCGCTGCCTGAAGCCGGATACCTACAGGCAAAAACGATGATACTGATTGGCAGAGATGCAGAAGCTGCCGCTGTGTTAGAGCAAGTCATTAAACAGCAGCGCATCTACGCCTTCAAGGCGGCAACGGATTTAGATATTTTTCAAAGACCAGTAACGCAGGCGGTGCTCTCAAAAGTGCGCGACGAAGCATTTCGCAAGACCACGATACATATTCAAAAGTGCCGCACCGAAATGATTCCGAACAGTCAAGCGGCACCAGTGCTAAATGAAATTGAGCAGCGTATCAAGCCGCGCAACTACTATGCAATTTTGAGCGGTGCCGATGACCTCCAACGCGGGCGAAAATGGAAAGTCATGCCGACCGTCTTTGAAATCAAACGCATGATTGTGGCTCATACGCTGCGGGTCAATGCGATGGTGTTCAGCGCAGATGGTAAGAAATTGGCATCAGCAAGTTGGAAAGTGATTATCTCGGATGCGCTCACGGCAGAGGAAATTCAGAACTTTGCAGGGCAATCCATGAAGGAGTTTATCAATCATGTTGCGTTCAGTCCCGATGGCAGCAAGATAGCGGCGGCAAGCAGCGATACGACGGCAAGAATATACGACATCAAAACAGGCAAGGGAATCCATACATTAGCAGGGCACCAACAAAGCGTCAATTGCGTCGCTTTCAGTGTGGATGGGAGCAAGGTGGCAACTGCAAGCACCGACAAGACAATTAACATTTGGGATGTAAAGACGGGTAGCAAGCTCAAAACGCTGAAGGGGCATGAGCAGAGTGTTACCTATTTGGCGTTCAGCCCTGATGGCGAGTTCCTTGTCTCGACGGGTGCCGATGCGCTAATTAACTACTGGGAGACGCAGAGTTGGAAAAAGGTAAAAACACTAAAAGCCCACTCGCATAATGTGACCGGCGTAGCGTTCTCGGCAGATGGAAGGCTGATGGCAAGCACAAGTTGGGATAAGAGCGTCAAGCTATGGCGATTCAAGGATGGGGCAGAAATCAAGACCATGACTGGGCATACCAGTGGCGTGGATAGCGTCGCATTTACGTTTGACGACACAAACTTGGTAACCACAAGCTATAACCGCGTCAGTAAAATTTGTGAGGTTAAGCTCTGGGATGTGCAAAGAGGCGAGCAGATACAGGCGCTGGCAGGGCAGTTTTACGCTGTCGCATTTAGTCCAGATAGCAGCATGATGGCTATAGCAAGCACCGATAAAACCATCAAAATACTTAGCTCGCCTGAATTATCGGTCGATGAATTCATTACGCTGGAGCGCGAATCGCGTCAAGAAATCGAATCGGCACGTGCTGCCTCAAAAGAAGAAACAAATGGTAAAGAGCAATACCCCAATGACCAGCGTAAAGGAGAGCGCCGAAAGCCAGCATTTTGGATAGGCGGCGGTGACCGGCGCAGCGGGCAAGACCGGCGAGTAAACTCATGACGCTGTAAAAGTTGGCGACAGTATTGCACAAAATTTATTACATTTGAGTAACTTGGCACTAACCTATAACGCATTGAAAAAGGAGCAGTATGAACACCGCAGTCAATTCTCCAGCGCAAGAGAGTGTTGCGCCAGCCTCTGTACATCACTCGCATCATCATCCACCGTATTTAGCTCATCACTTCGCTGAACCCGAGCAGCAACTTGAAGCTGCAAAAATGGGGATGTGGATTTTCTTGCTGACCGAAATCCTGCTCTTCGGCGGCATCTTCTGCGCATATGTTATCTACCGAGGGTTGAACCTCGAGATGTTTCACAGTGCGCATAAGCTGCTCAGTGTGCCGCTGGGCGCCACAAATACCTTCATTCTCATGGCAAGCACCATTGCCATGACCTTTGCGATAAGAGCCATGCAGCTGGGTAACCGTCAGCAAACCGTGATGCTATTGATTTTTACGCTAGTGTGTGCCGCTGTATTTCTCGGCATAAAGTATGTTGAATACTCACACAAGTTTCATCTTGGTCTGCTCCCCGGAATCTACTACACCTACGATGGCTCCGAAGGCGCTATCGTGGGCAAGAACCCACACATTTTCTTTGGTATCTATTTTGCCATGACGGGCGTGCATGCCTTGCACGTGATTGCCGGCATGGCAGTGATTGCTTGGATGCTGGTGCGCACCGTGAAAGGTGATTTTTCAGCCGAATACTACACGCCGCTGGAAATGAGTGGCTTGTATTGGCATCTTGTAGACATCATCTGGATTTTCGTCTTCACACTGCTGTATTTGATTGGCTAAAGGAACTGCCGCACAAACCTACTTCGAAAGGAGCAAAACATGAACGCACCATCGCATAAGACTGCATCCCATATCGTGCCGCTCAAGGTGTATCTGACCGTGAGTATTACACTGGTTGTCCTAACGGCGCTGAGCATTGTCATCTCGCAGCTGAACTGGGGAGGATTTGGCACGGCGTTAGTGTTAGGATGCGCAACCATCAATGCAATGCTGGTGGCTGGATTTTTCATGCACCTGCACTACGATAACAAGTTCTTTACAAACATCTTTCTCGTCTCTATTATCACGCTTGGCTTTTTGCTGGCTTTTGTGCTCATCGATACAAACAGTCGGCAAGGGCTTTACGAGAACACGATGCAGGAAATCAAGCAAGGGGCAAATCTTAAAGAAGTAAAGCAGCGCAATGAAGCCCGAGATAAACCCGCTCAACCGCAAGGAAAGTAACCGACCGAATTTCGCACGCACCTTACGCCGCTTGGCGACCTTATCGGTGGTGGCAACCTACCTGCTGATTTTTGCAGGAGGGTTGGTCAGGGTGTCTGGTGCAGGCATGGGTTGCCCGGATTGGCCAAAGTGCTACGGCATGTGGATTCCGCCAACGCACGCCAGCGAACTCAAACCACCATATGACCCTGCGGCCTTCAATGCCACGCTAACATGGATTGAATACATCAATCGCTTGATGGGCGTATTGGTAGGATTGATTATCCTAACAACATTTGTATATGCGGCCGTGCGATTTCTGCGTCAGCCAAGGCTGTTCTGGCCAGCCCTGACGGCAACTGTGCTGGTTGCCTTTCAGGGCTGGTTGGGAAAAGTTGTGGTCAAAACAGATTTGAATCCTTTTGTGGTAACCCTGCATCTCTCGCTTGCACTCATCATTGTCAGTGTGCTCATCTACTTGATGCTGCAGACCTATGCAGAAGAGCGGGGGCATGCGGCAGAAAATCGCTCAAAGACACTTCTAACAGGATATGCCGCCGGGCTATGGCTGTTTGCGATGATGCAACTGGTGCTGGGAACACAGGTGAGAGAAAAGTTAGAATGGCTGTCACGAAATTTTCCACTCTTCACCGAAGCAGAGTGGCTTGCACAGGTGGGCTGGATAGGAAAACTGCATGGCTTAACTGGAATGATGCTTGCCGTGCTGACTTGGGTGGTGGGATACAAGCTGCTGACCCAGCACAAAGCGGCGTCGGCACTCACACGCGGTTGCATGCTGACCATGATGGGACTATCGTTAGCTGAAGTGATTGTCGGGCTGTCGTTGGTCTGGGTTGGCATTCCAGCGGTGATGCAAATCTTTCATCAGTGGATAGCAAGTCTGTATATTGGAGCGGCATTTGCACTGCTGACGTGGCTGCATGCAAGGGGTGTAATTGGAGAGCGCTCACCATATCTGCAACAGCAAGCCGCAATAGCCAACTAAGTTCGCTGTCTACCGCTACAAAACCAATCAAATCATATCAATTGCAAGAGCGCTTCGCTGGGTAAAGCGAGAGGGTGGGGCTTGCAACATTCCATTCCGTTATTGCAAAAAATTATCCCAAATCAGAATTGCGACAAGACAAGGAAAAAAACTGCGGTGAAACTTTTTTTTGTGAAAAGAAATTTTATACGCCAAAAGCAAAGTTTGCTAAGTTAAGTAACAGGCAGTTCAAAGCAGTTCAAACAAAATCAACTTTAACTAACAAGTCCAATGGATACACAGCTCTCGGAGTTTGGCAAAGTTTTCATATTTCTTCTTGTTGGCGTTGTCTTTGTTGTGTTAGGGTTTCTGACCTCTCGCTTGATTCGTCCTCACCGACCTAATCCCGAAAAGCTAACGTCTTACGAGTGCGGTGAAGAACCAGTTGGAACGGCTTGGATACAGTTCAACATTCGCTTCTATGTTGTGGCGCTCATCTTCATCATTTTTGATGTGGAACTGTTGTTTCTTTTCCCTTGGGCAACGGTCTTTAAGGGCATCGGTCCGCTGGCGCTCATCGAAGCGCTTATCTTTGTCGGCATCTTAGCGGTCGGTTTAGCCTACGCATGGGCAAAAGGCGACCTCGAGTGGGTGGTGCCACAAGCGCATATACCTGAGATGCCGAAGAAGAAGTTTGAGATGCCGCCCAAGAAGGCTGCACCGAAAGCAGAAACTGAAACGGTTTAATTTTTCAACCTTATCACAAACTCGAAAGGAGAAAGAGATGAGTTTATTGGACACAAAATTCGAGAAAGGGGGCGTGGTTATCAGCAAAGTGGAAGACCTGCTGAACTGGTCGCGTCTCTCCTCGATGTGGCCGATGTCATTTGGCTTGGCATGCTGTGCAATTGAAATGATGGCGACCAATGCATCGAACTACGACTTGGAGCGCTTTGGAATTTTCCCACGCTCCTCGCCGCGTCAGTCTGATGTGATGATTGTAGCAGGCACAGTGACCTTCAAGATGGCGGAGCGAGTCAAGCGCTTGTATGAACAAATGACCGAACCACGGTATGTGCTGTCCATGGGTAGCTGTGCAAACTGTGGCGGACCTTACTGGGAGCATGGCTATCATGTTGTGAAAGGCGTAGACCGAGTGATTCCAGTCGATGTATATGTGCCCGGATGTCCGCCTCGCCCGGAAGCGCTGATCGGCGGTCTGATGAAAATTCAGGAACTCATCCGAGAAGAAAAATTTGGCGGTAAGCGTGAAGATGTCAAGAAGCGTCTTGCGGCAAAATTCGCACCCGCTGAAGAAGTGATTATGGCAGAGCATCCTAACCAAGCCAGTTCAGCGCAACCTCAAGTAAAGGAAGAGCGCGAAGTGGCAGAAGCTGAAACCACTGAATCAGCATAAAACATCGAACTGTAAAGCCAAGAATCTATGCAACCAAAACCTTTGACGATAGACGACATCGCAGCGCTGGTGCGAGAAAAATTTGGTGATGTGATTTCCAATCCTGAAAAGACACCTACGGCAGAATTTTTCACCATCACCGACCTTGAATACTTGCAAGCGGTGATGTATTTCTTGCGAGAAGACGAGCGCACGAAGTTTAATTACCTCTACTGCCTTTCAGGTGTCGATAATGGTGATGGAACGTTCAGCGTGGTTTATCATTTAGAGTCGTTGGGTGTGCATGGGCATCGGCTCGAAGTAAAAGCAACTTGCCCCAAAGAGAAACCAGAAATTCCATCTGTATCGGAAATTTGGCGCACGGCAGATTGGCATGAACGTGAAGCATATGACTTTTTCGGCATCAAGTTCATTGGACATCCCGACCTGCGCCGCATTCTCTGCCCAGAAGATTGGGAAGGCTACCCGCTACGCAAAGATTACAAAGTAGCCGAATACTACCACGGTATCAAAGTGCCTTATTAAAGGCAAGGCTCTGGACGGCGCATGACAGGGAGCACAAACAGAGTGTGAAGATGCATGCGCATTGAGCTAAAGAAAGAAAAGCAGTTCAAAAAATAATAACTCAACGGACAGAATCTCATGGCAGAAGTTCTTGAAGGAAAAAAGCTATCGAGCTACGCTGAAGTCGGCGCCACACAGTATGTGTTGGAGCGCGGCTTAGACACCGATGTGATGGTGCTCAATATGGGACCGCAGCATCCAGCAACACACGGGGTGCTGCGTGTAGAGCTCATTACCGATGGTGAGATTGTGGTAAAAGCAACACCCTACATTGGCTACTTGCATCGCTGTTTTGAAAAACATGCCGAAGCACTCGAATACCAGATGACCATTCCCTACACGGACCGCATGGACTACCTATCGGCGATGAACAATGAGTGGGTGTATTGCATGGCGGTTGAAAAACTGCTCAAAATTGAAGTGCCGCGCCGTATTGAGTTTATGCGTGTGATTGTGGCAGAACTCAATCGGATTGCCTCGCATATTGTCGCCATCGGAACATATGGCTTGGACATTGGCGCCTTTACGCCATTCTTGCATACCTTCCACGACCGAGAGCACATCATGAACCTCTTGGAGTGGCTGTGCGGTGCCCGTATGCTCTACAACTACATCTGGGTAGGCGGGGTCTCACATGACTTTCCACCAAAGTTTAAGGAGCGTGTAGCAGAGTTTCTCAAATACTATAAGCCGCGGGTAGATGAGATGAATAACTTGCTGACACAAAATGAACTGTTTGTGCAGCGCACGCGCGGCGTCGGGGTGCTGCCCGCTGATGTGGCAATCAACTACGGCTGTTCGGGGCCGATGCTGCGTGGCTCGGGCGTCAAGTGGGATTTGCGCCGCAACGTGCCGTATTCCATCTACCCAGAGCTTGAGTTCGATGTGGTTGTTCCGAAAGGCGACCTCAGTATCATTGGCGATTGCTTATCACGGCACTTGGTGCGATGCTACGAAATTTATGAGAGCATCAAAATTATCGAGCAGTGCTTAGATAAGATGCCCGAAGAACCGGGCTTTGACCCTCACAAGGCAGTGCCCAAGCGCATAAAACCGCAAGCTGGCGAAGCCATTGCACGCGGCGAAAATCCACGTGGTGAGCTGGCCTATTACATCATTGCAGATGGAAAAGGCGTCAAGCCCTATCGTGTCAAGGCACGCGCCCCATCGTTCAGCAACCTTTCCGTGCTGCCAGAACTGGCAAAAGGAACGCTGATTTCAGATTTAGTCGCAATTGTAGGAAGTATTGATATTGTATTGGGAGATGTGGATAGGTAAAAGTTACAACTTCTTGCAAAACAATTACTTATGCTACCAAAGACAAACCTGCTTTTAGCTTCATCAGGCGTGGCGGCAGCCACGATGCCAAGCGTTGAACTCAATCAGTGGAGCAATTGGCTAAGTGAATTAGGTGTGCCCGGTCTGCTGCTCATTCCAGCTATCCCGCTTGTGTTTATTGCCGTGTATGCGCTCTATGCGGGCGTTTATGGCGAGCGCAAAGTGTCGGCATTTATCCAAGACCGCATCGGACCAAATGAGACAGGCAAATGGGGACTGCTTCAAACCATTGCGGATATTTTGAAGCTCATTCAAAAAGAAGATGTGGTGCCGGCCGCTGCCGATAAAACGCTCTATGTGCTCGGACCAATCATCATTTTTGTAGGAGCGTTTGCCGCATATGCGGTGCTGCCTTTTGGGCCAGCCTTTATCGGCGCCGACTTGAATGTAGGCATTTTCTATGCCGTCTCTATTGTCTCCATTGAAGCCGTAGGGATTTTGATGGCAGGTTGGGGCTCAAACAACAAGTGGTCGCTGTTTGGCGCGGTGCGCAGCGTGGCACAAATTGTAAGTTACGAAATTCCCGCAGGTTTAGCCATTCTTTGCGGCGTGATGATGGCGGGCACACTCTCGATGCATGGTATCACGCTGGCACAAAGCGGACTGCAAGCCGACGGCACAAATAATGGCTTAGGGATTCTAAACTTCTTCATTTTCCAATCCCCTGTGGCATGGCTGGCGTTTCTGATTTACTTCATTGCCTCACTGGCAGAATGCAACCGCGCCCCATTTGATATTCCTGAAGCTGAATCCGAATTGGTGTCAGGATACTTCACGGAATACGGCGGAATGAAATTTGCCATGATTTTCCTAGCTGAATATGCGAGCATGTTTATGGTGAGCGTGATTATCTCCACGCTCTTTCTGGGTGGCTGGAATTCACCTTTGCCTAACCTTGGACCGCTCTTGCTAAATGAATGGACAAACGGACCCATCTGGGGCGTGTTTTGGATTGTAACCAAAGGCTTCTTCTTCATCTTTGTGCAAATGTGGGTGCGCTGGACATTGCCACGCTTCCGAGTTGACCAGCTCATGTACCTGTGCTGGAAAGTCCTGACGCCGTTTGCGATGGTGGCGCTCGTTGCCACAGCATTCTGGGAAATGTATGTGCGCAACACAATGTAAAGCAACAAGTGTAACTTCTTCAATTTAACCTTAAAAACATCTATGAGCAGTTACTTCGGGACGATAAAAAGGGGAGCAGAAACCGTTCTGGGGGGCCTGAAAATCACCATTGAGCACTTTGCGCGTGCTACCAAGCGTCGCACACCCCTGTCGGCGCAAGAAGATACCTACTTCAAGCAACCATTGGGTTTGGTTACGATTCAATATCCTAGCGAAGCTATTCCAACACCGCCATTTTCACGCTATCGGCTACATAACGATGCGGCAGATTGTATCGCATGTGACCAATGCGCACGCGCTTGCCCGGTGCAGTGCATTACCATCAAGTCGTTCAAAGCGACACCAGATGACATTGAAGAGCTGGGAACAACTTCGGACGGTAGCAAAAAGAAACTTTGGCTCGAGCAGTTTGATATCGACATGGCAAAGTGCATGTACTGCGGCTACTGCACCTATCCATGTCCGACCGAATGCTTGACAATGACTCCGGTGCATGATTTTTCTGAATTTGACCGCAGCAATTTCATTTACCACTTTGGTGCCATGACCAAAGCAAAGGCGGCAGAGAAGCGTGCAAAGCTGGCAAAGTATGAAGAGGAAGAAAAAGCCAAGAAAGCCGCTGCACCTAAACCTGCGGCGGGTGCGGCACGCACGCCACTTGCAGCCAAAGCCGCTGCCACAAAGGCAGAACCCACTGCCGCTGCAACCGAGACACCAGCTGCCCCAGCGGCGGATGCACCAAAGCCGGCACCCAAACTTTCACCGATGATGGCCGCGAAAATGGCGGCAAAGAAAGTCGAAACCAGTGAAGGAACCGCGGCACCAGCGGGCGAAGCCAAAGCTGCAGACAGTGCAGCAACACCAGCGGATGCACCAAAGCCAGCACCGAAACTTTCACCGATGATGCAGAAAAAGCTGGCCGAGGCTGAAGCCAAGCGCAAAGCTGAAGGTGGCGGTGAAACCAACGCATAGCACGCCAACACGTGCGATGCGCATCTTACTGATGTCAGGATAACAGACCAGAAGTAATGAAGATGAAAATGCGCAGTGACAATGCAGTGACAATATCTAACGCCTAAAAAAATAAGACGATGCAAGACATAACCTATCAAGTCATTTTCTATCTCTTTGCCACCATTATCGTGGTTTCAGGAGCGTTTGTGGTCTTTTCAAAGAACATCATCTACTCGGCATTTTCGCTGCTATTTACGCTCTTCGGGGTGGCAGCAATGTATGTGTTTCTGAATGCGGATTTCATTGCCGTAACGCAAGTGGTCGTGTATGTGGGCGGAATTTTGGTGCTCTTGCTCTTCGGTGTTATGCTCACCAACAAAATTACACAAGAGACCCTGCGCACCGATGTGCTCAACTTTGTGCCCGGGTTCATTGTGATGCTCGGTATTTTGGCGGCAATTCTTTATGCCTTTCTCTACCGCGCAAAGTGGGTAGAAGCCCCACCACGCCAAGGCTCTGTGGTAGAGATCATTGGCTACGAGACCATGTCGAACTATGTCTTGCCGTTTGAGATTGTCTCCATTCTCTTGCTGGTAGCGCTGATGGGCGCAGCCTACATTGCTCGCCCTGACCGCAGTAGGATTTCAGAAGTTATTCGTCGTCTGGAAAATTAATCTGCAACCAATCGCTTACGCAAAATGCCTGAAATTGGACTGAACCATTACTTGGTGCTTTCAGCTGTGCTATTTTCGCTGGGACTCTTTGGCGTGATGACACGCAAAAATGCCGTCGTAGCCCTCATGGGCGTAGAGATGATTCTCAATGCCGCCAATCTTAACCTGATTGCCTTTTCCAAATACACTGGCACGATGAACGGCATCATGTTCAGCATTTTTGTTATCGTGCTGGCAGCTGCAGAAGCGGCAATTGCCTTGGCAATCGTGCTCAATATCTACGCCACATTCCGAAGCGTAGACCTGAGCGAAATTGACACCATGCGCGAGTAGTTCCCCAAGACGCAGCATCATGCTACTGCCTTGATAGCATGGAAGTATCAGAAGTATCAAAAGAAGTATCAGAAGTCAAAAGTGCCACAGAAGAAACACTGACGGTGAAGTGTGGCAACTGATTGGGTTAAAACGGTTTAACAAAAATTCAATATCAAAAAAAATTTGAACACTGATGGAGCCGCTGATTCAACTTTGCATTTACATCTTGCTTTTGCCGCTGCTATCCTTTGCAGTGCAGATTTTCTTTTCAGGCAAACTGCCGCGCCAAGGTGATTTCATTGCGACAGGCATCGTGGGCATTGCCTTAGCGCTTTCACTCTATGTGGCTGCACAAGTGATTGGGCAGGGAAACCCAAACTATTTGCAGGAGTGGCACTTTACTTGGGTGAATTTCGGGAATGTGCCGGGCTTGGGCGAGCTGAGCTTCAAAATGGGCATTCTGCTCGATAACCTCACAGCGATTATGCTCGTGGTGGTAACCGGCATTAGCTTCCTCGTGCATCTGTTCTCAACGGGCTACATGGAAGGGGAAGAGCGCTACGGACGCTATTTTGGCTACCTTGGCATTTTCACCTTCTCCATGCTCGGCATTGTGCTGGTCGATAACTTCTTTGCCATTTATTGCTTCTGGGAACTGGTCGGACTCTCCTCATTTTTGCTCATTGGATTTTACTTTGAACGAGATTCTGCCACGAACGCACAAAACAAAGCCTTCTTCCTCAACCGCGTCGGTGATATTGGTTTCTGGCTGGGAATTTTAATCCTTTACTCTCAATTCAAGACATTCAACTACACGGAGATTTATTCGGCTGTCGGCGCAGGCAAGTGGACGCTCTCTGAAGGCTGGTTGACTGCGGCAGGAATTCTGCTGTTCATGGGCTGCGTGGGCAAATCTGCACAATTTCCGCTGCATACATGGTTGCCAGACGCTATGGAAGGTCCAACCCCAGTTTCAGCGCTCATTCACGCCGCGACGATGGTTGCCGCTGGCGTCTATCTCTTAGCACGCGTGTTTGTGATACTGACCGTCGATGCGCTGCATGTTATCGCCATCATCGGAGCGGTAACGGCATTTTTTGCGGCGACCATTGCCATCACACAAAACGACATCAAGCGTGTGCTGGCATACTCTACGCTCTCGCAACTGGGCTACATGGTCATGGGCATGGGGGTTGGCGCATATGCGGCCGCATTTTTCCATCTGGTTACACATGCCTTCTTCAAGGCAGGCTTGTTCTTAGGCTCTGGCTCGGTCATTCATGCGGCGCATCACGAGCAAGACATGCGCTACATGGGCGGATTGCGTCAGAAAATGCCAATCACCTTTGCCACCTTCACCATCTGCTTGTTTGCACTTTCAGGCCTGCCGCTCTTTACAGGATTTCTTAGCAAGGATGCCATTTTAGCTGGTGCTTTGGGCTTTGCAACGGTCGAGGGTGGCTCATGGTCAATTGTGCCCATCTTGGGCTTTGGTGCAGCGCTGCTCACGCCGTTTTACATGGGACGCCAATGGTTTATGGTGTTCTTCGGCGAAAACCGTGCGCACGAAAAGCCGGCGTCCGCGCATGAAGATGACCACCATCACGCGCACGGCGACGCCCATGGCGAAATCCATGAGTCTTCATGGGTAATGACCGCCCCGTTGGTTGTGCTGGCGGTAATGTCGTTCTGGTTTGTATTCTCACCGAATCCGCTCTCTGGAGAAAATGGCTGGTTTTTGAGCTTGATTAAGACGCCCGAGACTTTGGTCAAGTTCGAGGAAAAGAAAGCCGAACCAGAAGCCATGCAGCCTGCGGCAATGCAAGTTCAAACCGTCAGCATGGATGCCGGGTCGCCGCAATCGCATAGCGGACACGAGGCGCACAGCAACGACCTGCATGCCGCACCGCACGGCAATTCGCGCCAAGCAAAGCTGGAGCATGCCGCACACGAGGCGCATGGCACAGCCGTAACACTCTCCATTGCTTTCGCCCTGATTGGATTGCTGCTATCCTACCTTGTGTATCAAAAGGGCATAAATGCAGTCGGCATGCCATTTGAATTCCTAAGCAAAGCCATGACTTGGTTCAATAACCTGATTCCTGAAGGTGTCATTGTGAGCGGCGGTGCCAATTTTGGAAAGTCCTTCTCAAACATCAATGGACTTTTGGACAAAAACGTGGTCGATGGGCTGGTGAATCTCTCGGCAATGCTGGTGCAAGTGTTCGGAATTGTGCTCCGAAAGGTGCAAACGGGCAGGGTGCAAACTTACATTGCCATTCTCTTGCTGGCAATGCTGACCTACTTTGCATTTGCACTGCGACCCTAAGGAACTTAGCAGTATGAAGAAAATTTTGTCAAAACGACTTAACTGCTTTGAAATAACATGGAACTGACGCTGATTACATTCTTACCACTGGTGGCAGCGGCTATCATTCTCTTTTTGCCGCCAGCACAGAAACAACTTATCCGCATCATCTCTCTAATAGCGGCACTGGGGCAGGTCGGACTCAGCCTGTGGATTTGGAAAGGCTATAACTACTCTTTAGCAGGAATCAACGACCCGAAATCGTTCCAGTTTGTCGAGAAAGTCAAATGGATTGATTTGCAGTTCGGCAGTTTTTCGTTCAATGTTGACTACTTCATGGGAGTCGATGGGCTCTCAATTACGATGGTGATTTTGACCGTGGTGGTGTCCGCAATTGGCGTGATTTCAAGCTGGACGATTGAAAAATCTGTGAAGGGCTACTTCCTGCTCTACAATGTGCTTTCAACGGCGATGGTCGGATGCTTTTTGGCGTTAGACTTTTTCCTCTTCTACATTTTCTGGGAACTGATGCTGGTGCCGATGTATTTCCTCATTGGGATTTGGGGTGGACCGAACCGCGAATATGCGGCCATGAAGTTTTTCCTCTTTACGCTCTTCGGTTCAGTCTTCATGTTGCTGGTGACCATCGGTCTCTACTTCAGCGTCATTGACCCAGAGACAGGTAAAAATACTTTCAGCATCGTGGCAATGTCAG
>Ga0308414_1001757_pt1 | contig 14144 bp, 10 predicted proteins | sample HotsprSampleOS50_FD_205667 | JGI IMG/M metagenome (GOLD analysis project Ga0308414, IMG submission 205667) | Hot spring phototrophic mat microbial communities from Octopus Spring, Yellowstone National Park, Wyoming, United States - 20090730_OS50 ... | reverse complement strand
CCAATTTCGGTTGACTAACGAGTTGAAGTTGAGTCGGGACCGGGAAAATCTCCCCTTTGCGGTGTTCCCTTCTAGGGACGTACAATCCAAAGGGTCGGATTCTCTCAGGGAGCGTTGCCACCACGGTTCTCGCCTGGGTTCTCGCCGTTGCGGGTGGGGGGTGTTCCGTTCCCGCTTGTTGACGATCTCCACGGTGTGATTGCGACTCTCATCTCGACACGGGATGGACCCGATGCCAACCACCTCACCCTTCCCTGGGACCTGCGCCTCATGGGCCCAGAGCGTTTTTGAGACGACCAGCCGGGCGATGCGTTGGATCGTCGTTGTCGGGTTGGCGCTTGGAGGAATCGGCGGGGGCACCGTGACCAGCCTCGCCTCCGACCGGGATCGGGTCGCCTGGTCCCCTGATGGGCGTTGGATTGCCTATGTGGTGGCCAACCGCACCGCCGCCGACCTCTTCCCTGACGATTGGTGGGCCTTGGATGACTCCCAACGTCTCGAACCAGCCGACGCCGCGGGGCCGATTTCCTGGACCCTTTGGGCCACCGAATGGGGGACGGGCCGCTCGGTCGCATTGGCCCGCAGCGCCGGCCCCTTGGGGGCGCCAGTCTGGCGACCCGATGGCGGAGCGTTGGCGTATGTTCAACTCGACCCCGCGTCCAACAATCCGGCGTTGCCACGTCAACGCACCCTTTGGCTTCAGACCGCGCCCAATCGTCGGGTTCCTCTGGACCGCCGCCCGCACCCGCCCGAGTGGGACCGCCTCGGCGTCGAGCCGGTGGCCGCCCCCGCCTTCAGTCGCAATGGCCGCAAGCTGGCCTACGAGGTGTACGACCCCCAAACCGGGCCCGGCGTGGTGGTGGCCCGTCTGACGGCCGAACGCCTCGAACCCCTCCAAACCCTCCCCGGCGTGGGTCGCCCGGTTTGGTCTGGTCGGGACGACTCGTTGGCCTGCTTCGCCCTGGAGTCCCACGGCCGCTTAGCTCCGGTTGCCGAACTCGTGGTCTTCGACCCCGACTTCAACCTCACGGCACGCTCCAGCGGAGTCTTGACCGCCTCCACGCCGGTTTGGACCAACAACGGCCAACTCGTCTACGCCGCGATTGTGCCCGCGCCCACCAAGCTCAAGCCGATGGCGCTCACAATTCTCAAGGAGGGACGCTCCGAGGTGTGGTTCAAACCGCCCGAACCCCGTCGAGTCGGCTTTCGAGACGCGGCACGCTCCAACGATCAGGCGGCCGAATTTCGACCCGATCGAGACCCCGATCCCCCCACGCTGTTGTTCGATCTTGCCCCCGATGGCGAACATGTGTTCGTCACGGTTCGCCTGCGCGATCATCCTTCGGAGGTCAGCCACAGCCTGCCCCGAACCGGTGAGATTCGCAACCGCTTTCCGCCCTTGGATCATGCGGGCCGCATTGCCGGTCTAAGCGTCGCCCCGACCGGCGACGCGCTGGCCGTCCGCTATGGTTGCGATGCGCTGGCCACGCCGCCGTTGGTCCTCACTTCCAACAACATCACCGACAAGCGTCCGCTCGCCCCCGACGGTTCGGCAGCGCGGGAGTGGTTGGCCCGCTTTGCCGCGTTGGCCCGCGCCATCCAACGCGACGATTGGCCCGCGCTTGGATTGTCGGAGACCAATCATCAACATGAGAACTCCTCAAGCTCTGCGTCGTCCCGTTGGAGCCTGGTTCCCTTGCCCGACGAGGTGCCCGCCAACGACCCCAACCTGCTCAGACTACGCCGGCTCGCTCAACTGGGCCGGGATCTCCAATCCCAAGCGGTGGCGCGGGACGCGGGCGATCCCACACGGCCTGCCCTGAATGACCCCGCCCGCCTTCGCCGTCTTGAACCAGAACTGGACCTGGTTCTCAGTGGCCTGGTGGGCGAGTTCGAGCAGACCCGCGCTGCGATTCAACACGCCTTGAGCCAACCTCGTTGCGCTCGGGACCGCGACAGGTTGTTGCTGTTGGATCTGCAATGCCGACTCCGGGACGATCCCGAGACCACGCGGGCCGGTCTCCGCGCTTGGCTGGATCGGCCCGCGCCTCCTCGACGGATGGAGCGGTTGCTCGACGGGCCACCCGCCCTCTTTGACGACACCCCTGAGATGGCCGCGCGATCCTGGGCCGAACGGTTGCTCGGACTGCTTGAACAGCCCCGCGAGCGGCCTGCCGAGGTCGAACCCCCCCCTTTGAACCATCTCGACGAGTTCTTCGAGCTCAACCGCGGGCCCTTGGAGTTCGATCAAGGTATTTGGATGCGACCCCGCGCCGACTTCCTGGTTCGCTTGGCGTGGAATCGTCCCAAAGCCCCCGACCTTCTGCCGCTGCCTCCTCCTCTACCGCCGTGGTGACCGCGCGCGACACCCACGCTGCGCCTGACCTTGCCAGACCACGGACATCCGCAAGCGGAGCGTGTCCTTAGGGTGGGTTCAAAAGGTCGCGCAAATGGAAATGATAGGGACCCAGCTTGCCGCCGTAGTTGCCTGCCGAGACACGCGCCAGACCCAGGCCACGGAAGTCGGGTTGGGTCAGGCCGACCTTCATAGCTTGGGCCACGGCGTCGAACGACAGCCCGTCGATCACAAGTTCATACACGCATTGAACCGATTCGGGCAGGGCGGACGCGACCAATCCCCGCAACGTAGGAGCGTAGGCATGGTTGACGCTGGCGCGAAGTGTTTGATATTTGGAGCCGACCTTGGAACCGGAGCGAGCGATGCCGCCGGGGAAAGGGAGGATTACGTCCTCGCACTGGGCGCGGATTGCCGCAACGGCCCGGGTGGCGGCTTCCAGAGTGCCGGTGGGCGTGGTTCCCTGAAACAGCAGGTTGCCGCCGGCGACCCCCTTGAGGGTGCCGAACCGCTCCTCACAGGCGAACTCGCCGTCCATCGTGGGCATCCGCCAGAATCGTCGTTCGCCCACGAGCTTAGCGATTTGCCAACCGTCGCCGAAGTAACGCAGCTTGCCGCCCACCACGATCGCGCGGTCGTCCAGCGGCCAATCGTTGTAACACGCGGTGGTGGGACAGGTCATCACGCACTGACCCACACGCTTGACCAGCGCTTTTTCCAAGGCGTCGCGGCTCAAAGCGAATATCAGCAGACGCACACCCGGACGACCATCGGGGGTTTGATCCGGTTCCAGTTCGCGCTCGACGCCCGCCTCGGCGTCGCAGGCGATGACGCTGGTAGCGTAGCCAGTGGCAGTTTGACCAGCGATCCGTGCCCAAGCGGCCGTCTCGGCGGTCACGATCAACCGGGCGGCCGTCATGCCGAACGCCTCGGCGAAGGTGTCCTCGACCTCGATTCCTTCGGCAAGGTAGCCGCAGACGGTGGACAACGCACTCATGGCCGATCCTCCGTCGCGGGCGTCGTTTCGGCTTGGGGGAACGGCCACGGGTTGACGCGGGCGACTCCCTCGACCGGGCCGGGCGCTTCGTCGGGACGGATGGTCAAGGCGTCCAACCCGACGCTGGAATGCCTTGCGTACCATCGGGCCAAGTCGGCGCGGCGGTCGGGTTGGGATTCAGCGGTGGTCTCGGCTCGAAGCAGGATCGACTCCAACGCGGTGCTGGGCCGGATCATGCCGTCGTCCAGCACGATTTCCCCCTCTTTTAAAACCATGCGGGGATGCGAAAACATGCGAATCTTATCGTCGTCGGGTCGATAGAGGGTAAGGTCAGCGTCAGCACCGGGGCCGAGGTGTCCCTTACGGGTCAGGCCGAGGATGCGGGCGGGGGCGGCGCGGGTGAGGATGGCGATTTCGCTCAGGGTGTATTCCCGGTCGAGGTCGGGCAGAATCGTCCGCTTGAGGAGCGTGGGAGGCAACGTGGCGAGGGTCTCGCGGCGCAGTTCGCGGTTCATGAGCAGGGCGATCAGACGAGGATAGGCCAGAAAGGAACCGCCGTTAGGATGATCGGTCGTCAATGCCAGCCGCCAGGGATCGGGACAAAGTAGGAACCATTCCAGACCGATGGCCCATTGGGTGGCGTGGATAGCGCTTCGGGGTTCATAGGCGATCGGCACGATGCCGCAGCCGGTTTCGAGTTCGGTGTCATGGCTAATCCAGGGGTGTCCAGTGAGGTTAGCTAGGAATTCGCCCACTGGTGAGTCAGCGGTCATTGCCACCGCCGGGCCGAACATCACCTGGCCCACATCGGCGGTGAGGTTGGGCTGGCTCAGGAAGCGTTCCACCAACGCGGGGACACCCGAACGGATCGACCGTGGATCGTCCACCGTTCCTTCGTAACTGAGGAACTGCACATGCGCTAGATGGGCCCGCGCTCCCTCGAAGGCGTTCATGGTGTCGGCGAGGTGGGCGGCGTTGCCGGGCAGACCGAGGTTGAGCCCGTGAATGTGCAACGGATGGGGGAGATTCAATTCGTCAATGAGGCGGGCGGTTTCGCGGAGGATGGTTCGGGGAGTCACTCCGAACGGCGCGACCGGTTCATCGAGCGTAGCGAAGCGGCGGGGTGTCGAGGGGTGGGGGCCATTGGGTGGGGTTGGACTGGTTTCGCCGTTGCCGTCTAGCACGCCGCCGGGGTGGACGACTTGTTTCCAGCGTTCGACGCCGCCGGGGTTGACCATTTTGAACCCGAACGCGCCAGTGGCTTCCAGCAGCCAGAGCAACAGTTCGCGGGCGTCGTCGCGTCGATTCGCGCCGAGGCATTCAAGCAGGCGATGATGATTGCCGATCAGGGTGAGGAAACCGGCGTCCACCACGGGGGTGTCGGCCAATTCGAAGCGGGCCTGGCGCGCGCCCATCGGGGTGATGGCTGCGTCGAGCGCGGTGGTGTAACCGAGGGCGGCGTAACGGTATCCGGCGGCGTAAGTGGAGGGGACCGGCCCGCCGTTGCCCGAGCGTCCTCCCTTGAACGGAGCGGGCACCGGATCGGCCGCGCGGGCGTGGGCGGTCAGCATCCGCCCGGCGTTGACCTTGCTGCCGGCGAGGTGGCAATGGGCGTCGATTCCGCCGGCCATGACCACCCAGCCTCGGGCGTCAATGATCCGATCGGGACGGATCGATGGATCGACGGCGGTGGGGTCGGACACGATCCGCCCCCCTTCGATCCAGAGGTCGGCCACCGCGTCCACTCCCCGCGCCGGATCGACCACGTGGCCTCCCGCGATCTTGGTGAGACGGTGGGGACGGGTCATGGCGGTCTTCCTGGGAAGAGGGGAGCAAGTGACACGGCGGGGTTTCAACCAAGCGAGGAATCAGTGGCGGAAATGACGACGACGGGTGAAGATCATCGCCATGCCGTGTTCGTCGCAGGCGGCGCGGGATTCGTCGTCCCGTTTCGAGCCGCCGGGCTGGATGATCGCGGTGACGCCGGCGCGGGCGGCGAGGTCGGGGCCGTCGCGGAATGGGAAGAAGGCGTCGGACGCCAGCACTGCACCCTGGGCGTGGTCGCCGGCCTTCTCGATAGCGATCCGCACCGAGTCCAACCGACTCATCTGACCGGCCCCGACTCCGACCAAACGACCCTCCTTGACCAGGACGATCGCGTTCGATCGAACCATGCGGCAGATCCGCCAAGCGAAGTCGAGTTGGGTCCGTTCCTCCGGAGTCGGCGCGCGTTGAGTAACCACCTCGCCCAGGTGGTCGGGTCCGAACTCGGGGCCAAGGTCGTCCCACTCCTGAACCAGCACGCCGCCGAGAATCCGTTGAAAGGCCAATCCTTCGGGACGAGTTCCGCGGGCGTTGGAGTGTGTGATCAGCAGGCGGACGCTGTTGCGCCAGGTGGGTTTGGTGGTCAGCCATTCGAACGCCTCGGGAGTGAAGCCGGGGGCGAGGATGACTTCGAGGAAGCGTCCAGGCTGGCTCATTCGTTGGGCCGTGTCTAAATCGACCACCGTGTTGAGTCCCACGATGCCACCAAAGGCGCTCACGGGATCGCCCTGGTAGGCTCGTTCGAAGGCCTCGGCCACATGGTCGGCGATCGCCGCGCCGCAGGGGTTGTTGTGTTTGAGGATGACGGCCATTGGTCGGCCATCCGGGCCGTCCAGGGTCATCCTCAAGGCACTGTCGGCGTCGAGCAGGTTGTTGTAGGAAAGGCCCTTGCCGTGGAGTTGCTGGGCGTGGACCACGTTGGGACCGCGTTCGGGGGGCAGCGACTCGTAAACTGCGGCGGCCTGGTGGGGATTCTCGCCGTAACGCAGAAGTTCGCGCCGTCTCAGCGGCAGGGTGAGGCGTTGAGGGAACCGAGGATCGTGTTCGGGGGGATCGTTGGGGCCAAGAAGGGGAAGTTGGTCGCGGAACCACTGGGCGATGAGGGCGTCGTAGCAGGCGGTGGTGGCAAAGGCGTCGGCGGCGGCTTGGGCGCGCCAGGAGGCGCTGGTGCCGCCGTTTCGAGCGGCGAACTCGTGGAGGAAGCTGGGGTAGGCGGCGGGATCGACGACCACCGCGACATCGCGGTGATTTTTGGCCGCGGCTCGGATCAATGCTACGCCGCCAATGTCGATCTCTTCGACCAAGCCCGCATCGAGTTCGCCGCGGGAGGAGGTTGGAGCGTTGGTCGGGTCGCCGCCGCGGAGCCGTTGCAGGGCGGCTTCGAAGGGGTAAAGATTGACCACCACCAGGTCGATCGGCGCGACGCTGTGACGTTCCAGGTCAGCTTGGTCCTCTTCGCGGTGGCGGCGGGCGAGGATGCCGCCATGGATGCGGGGATGAAGCGTCTTGACCCGTCCCCCTAGGAACTCGGGTTGGCCGGTGTAGTCGGCCACCTCGATCGACGCTAGACCGGCTTCGGTTAGTGCTGCGTGGGTTCCGCCGCTGGCCAGCAACTCGACGCCTCGGTCCGCCAAGGCGCGGGCTAGGTCCAGCAGACCCTCTTTATTCGACACGCTTAGAAGCGCGCGTCGGATCGGTTTGACATCGAGGTGGGGATCGTCCGGCGGGGCGTGGAGGGCGGGCCGATTGGAATTCGAATTCATTTCCTATCCATCACACGAGGGCAACAGCGGCGGAGGAGTGGGAAGATATCAGGGTTGAGCGTGGACCTTGGAATGGGATCGGGTCTTGATTTCAACCGGAACCGCAACGCTTGGCAAGTCACCCGCCGCCGTTGGAAAACCGTCTCCTTCCCGGGGAGAGGCGGAGGTTGATTCGGTTGTGCTGACAATTTGGTTGGAGTGTCGGCAAAGCTGATTAGATTAGTTGTGGTCGCGTCGGAGCAGGGGCGGGGTGAGCGAGCTGAGGTCGGGCAAGCGATCGAACAGACTGTGCCCGGCCTCGCTGCTTTCCACGGGACCACTGGATTGACGGGCGGTGATGAGGATAACGCGCTGGATGGTCTGGTCCCCTTGAACGGCGTCGCGTCCCTGGAAGTAAAAACCGCCCAGACTTTGGCCGTGTCCGGGCAGGCCTCCCAAAATTAGAAGCTGGTCGGGCCTCAGATCGACCTCCAAGGCTAGTTCGCGGAAGGCATCCTCGGTCTGGCCCTGACGAACCAGGAATTGTTGACTGCCGAAGGTGCCAGGGGTGACGTCGGGCACGAAGCCTCGGGTGAGTTCGCCATGATGCACCTCGGGGATCAGATGAATCCGCACATCGCGCGCTCCGTGATGGCGCGCGGTGACGCGGAGGACGCCGTTGAGCTTGACGTAATCCTTGCCCTGAATGCGTCCGCCGCGATTGAGCAGCAGACTGGCGTGTTCCGCGCTGGCGAGGTTGATCATGGTGCGTTCGCCATCGGGCAGGTTGAGCCGAGCCACATCAACCTTACCCATCGCGGCACCGCGTAGACGTTCCTCCACCACCGCGGGGGGGCCTCCCGAAAGCCGTCCCACCCGCAAACCATTGGCCGCCAGTAGTGCGCGCTGCTCGGCGGAGACAATTTGCTCGTCGGCCAGTGTCCAGAGGTCTTCGGACAAGACCTGGTCGTTGAGAGGGCCAGTGAGGGTGACCACCTCCAGGTCGAAGCGCCGGGGAGCCAGCACCTCCTGACGCTGTTCGGTCTCCGCCTTGAGGCGTCGCGCCTCGGCTTGGCGGGCCGCCTCGAGGGCCGCCTCGATCGCGGCGGGTTTCACGGTCGAGCAACCAATCAGCAGCGCCGCGGCAATTCCCGCCGCCAGGCTAAGCCCGATCGGACGACGGCGGGCAGGGGCGATCCTCCCGCTCACCACCAATCCGGCATGATCGCTCGCGTTGGGGTTGCCTGCCACGCGCACGGTGTTCCATCCTTGGTCACGGGGGCCCGATCTGTTCCGTTCCGATCTATTCAGTCCGGCCGGGGTACCAACGACACCGAGCCATCTCCCAACTCCGTTTTGACCAACTGCGTTGAATCAGGAGTTGGGGACGAGGATGTCGTTCATCCCGACATTCCCTAAAATCGGCGCGATCGACCAGAAACATCAGTCGTTTTGGAAGAACGACTCAAGCGGCGGCTGGATTGGAGATGACAGGACCCATCAGACGTGGCGACAAAGATGTTTAGGCGAAATCGTCCACCGTCGGTTTGATGACCAGCTCGAAGACGTGAGCACGGGCGGGCAGATCGAGAACGAAGCGGACGGCCTCGGCGACATCCTCAGGTTGAAGGATCAGCGCCCGGCGCTCGACCCCGACGGGGTTGGGGCGTTGATCGAGGATAGCGGTGTCCACCTCGCCGGGGTAGATGACGGTGGAGCGAATGCCATGTTGGCGTTCCTCGCGGCTCAGGGTGATCCCTAACGCTGCCTGACCGTACTTGGACGCCGAGTAGGCGACCCCACCCAGTGGAGAGGCACGCATCCCGGAAATCGAACAAATTTGGATGATCGTGCCATTCCGGCGTGCCCGCATCGTCGGCAGTACCGCGCGGGTCACGTTGTAGGCTCCGGTCAGGTTGGCGGCCAGCAGACGATCCCAATCGGCCGGGTCGAGTTCGGCCATTGCCCGACGCTTGATGTTAGTGCCGGCGTTGCACACCAGGGCGTCGAGTCCTCCCAAGGCGTCCAAGTCCTCCTGCGCTTGGCGATCGACCCAGGCGCGGTTGGCCACGTCGCACTCGGCGGCTCGAACCTGAGTCTCCGGGACGATGGCCGCGATTTCCCGAGCCACCGCCTCCACCTTGGCCCCAGTTCGTCCCCAGAGGATCAGGTTCCAGCCGTGACGAGCCAACAGCAATGCGGTGGCGCGGCCGATGCCGCCCCCCGCGCCGGTGATCAGAGCGATGCGTCGGCGGGAGGGAACAACGGCGGAGGAGGTCGAGGCGTCGGGGGCCGGAGTCGTCATGGTTGCGGTCTCGGGTGAAAAGCGGGGTTGGCGGGTCTGGGAGGGATCGAATCTCGAAATCACCCCGGATCGAGGTGACGCGAGGTCGCCGCGATCGCGGAAGAACACGAGAGCGAAGCTGGAAAGGAAGAACGACGCTAGCACGCTTGGCGGTCGTTGGCCACGATCCAGCGTGGCTGAGATCAAATAAGAACTCCCGCCCGATCAACTCCTCAAGAAGAAGCGTGATCGGGCGGGGGCGCGAGGCAAATCACGGCGGGTTTGCCTGGATGGGTCGAGGTCGAGAACGATCGAAGAGGCAAATCAGCGGATGCGACCAGGTTGGAATGTCTCGATTCGAGTGAACTCAATCCCTGGCTTGTTCAACGCCAGAGAGGACCGGTTCGAACCGCTTCCAGCGAAGGAAGAGAGGGGGGGTGGCGAATTCGGAGTGGTCGCGTCGTAGGCTGAAAAGTCGACCGAATCCGCCTCGGAAGGGTTGTTGAGTCTGGGGTTGTTGGAGCTGGCGTCGTTACGCCAGCGTTCGTTCAAAATCGAGCGGAGCGTTTGGAACGAACGCAAGCGTTGAGGAGGAATGATGGATCGGCTAGGGGTTGGCTTGCTGGTCACCGGAGTCGCGGACACGGGCGTCGCCGGCTCGGGAGCCGTTGTGGGGTCTGGTTCGGAAAACGCAGACGTTGGAGGGGACGAAACCGGCTCGGCAGAACGCGGGGCCAGTCGTTGAGCTTGAAGTTGAGGCGAAGGAATCAACGAGGCAGAGCGAGCCAAGTTGAGCCGGTTGTAGGTGGCGTTGGTGATCGGGTCAAACAGAGGATCGGCCCCTTGCTTCAGCCAGCGTTCCAGGTCGTTCACCGACGGCAACACGCCGAAGCGTTTGAGATAGATCGACTGGAGCAACAGCACTGCGCCGGTCACAATCCCCGCCGAGTAGCTGGTACCATCGTGGAAGCCCAGCGAACCGTCGCCGTAGGGACCAACCAGACCTTCGCCGGGGGCAACGATGTCGGTGGCGTTGGGACCGTTGGCCAGCCGCTGAGCCGAGGCCAGGAAGGCGTCGCCGGAAAGATTGTGCCCACTCACGCTAATCGTGTTGGGGAGAATCGCGGTGAAGCCCATTCCCTGACGACCATCGAACGAATTGCCCGAGGCCGCCACCACCGCCACCCTCAAGTCGCGGAGCTTCTTAATAGCGCTGGCGATTCGTTGACCCCACCCACCGTCGCGGGAGAACCAATCGGATGTGTAGGTCTGACCATCCGACAACGAGAGGTTCACCACCGTGATCGAGCGGTCGCCGGATTCAACCCGTTCGATGACCCATTCCAAGGCTCGGGCAATGTTGGCGAAACTCGCTGCGCCGGAATCGCCCACCACCCGCAACGGCACCGCGCCGGCGGCGGGAGCGACTCCTTGATGGTCGGGCGCGTTGGCGACCGCCAACGAAGCAACGATGTTGCCATGAGGCACGGAACTGGAGGGATCAGCGTCGTTGTCGGCGAAATCCCAACCTGGAGCGACGTTGTTGGCCCAGGTGGTCAAGGTGGGGTTCAAACCCGTGTCCAGGAAAGCGGCGTTGAGTCCCGATCCGTCCACGCCATACTCGGCGCGAACCTGAGCGGCCCCCGCCGGGTCCAGGCCACGGAACTGGTTGGAGGCACTCAAGGACGCCGGAAAGGCGACGGTTTGACCCCACCACGGGACGGAACCAACAGTCAAAAGTTGACGATTCTCAAGATGCGTGGCGACTTGGCCGGGCTGAAAACGAAAGGATGACCTGGAAGCGGTCAAGCCCGATCCGGTTCGTATCCGCCATCCGATGCGTCGGAATTGTGCAAGACGCCTCCAGAGCGAGTTGAAGACTCTCCACCCCATGCACCTGGTCTCCCCGGACGATTCCCCCACCATTGAGAATCATCCCGCGTTCGGTTGAGGAACGCTCCCCTTCCATGGCGCATCGACCGAACGGTGTCAGGGTCGCCTGGCAACCCCCAGCGTCGGCCGCGCGGATGTCGGGCACAATCATGAACCCAACAAAATCAGAGCGCAGGTCGGGTCTGATCCGAGGAATCAAGCCTCGGACCCCGACCAAAGAATCCACGAGCTTCAAAATGTTCCTAGGAACCAAGATTGATGTGGTCCTGAATCAACGTCGAGTCGCGGTTCCTCTCCCGCGGGGTGGTTTGGCCGCTGTTTCCACAGCGAAATCCACCTCAGATCCAAGATCCATCAACGGACACCCAACCGAAGCACCTTGGAAAGAAAAGAGGCAGAAGGCTTGGGACGAGCATGGAACACGGAACGAACCGCGCACAAACTCGTCTGGAGCGTTGGGCCGTCTCGTCGTATGGTGCCCACTCCCCAATTCAATCCCGTGCTGGACTTCGGGCGACATGGGATTCGAATTTCGGGGATGGCCGGGGGGATGGACCCTCTCGGATCATCGACGCATTGCGAGTTTGCGCCCGAAGGGTCGGTCAAGCAAATGAAAACCGTGGGGATCATCCCGGCCCGCTACGCTTCAACCCGTCTTCCCGGTAAACCCCTTCTAAGCGAAACAGGGCGTCCACTCATTGTCCATGTGTTGGACGCGGCCGCCCGCGCTCGTCGTTTGGATCAAGTGATCGTCGCCACTGACGACCTTCGAATTGCCCAGGCCGTGACCGACCACGGCGGGCGTGCGGTGTTGACCCGCTCCGACCATCCCACTGGCTCGGATCGAGTGGCCGAGGTCGCCGCCCAACTCACCGAGGTCGATCTGATTGTGAACCTGCAAGGGGACGAGCCCGAGGTGGCCGGGGCTTCGATCGACCTGCTGGTGGATCTGCTGGCCGACCATCCTGAGGTGCCGATGGCGACCCTTGCCGCGCCGATCGTTGATCGGGCGGTTTACGACGACCCGTCCTGCGTCAAAGTGGTCCGCGCTGCCAACGGCCGGGCGTTGTATTTCTCCCGCGCGCCGATCCCCCACCACCGCGATGCACCCTCTCTGCGGGGCGTCACGCCAGAACATCCTTGGGGGTTGTTGCACATCGGGATTTACGCCTATCGCCGCGAGTTTCTGCTCGGGCTGGCACAAGTGCCGCCTTCCCCTCTTGAAGAAACCGAGAAGCTGGAGCAGCTTCGGGTGCTAGAGGCGGGTCATCCCATTTTGGTGGGCGTGGTTCCCGAGCGGAGCGTGGGCATCGACACGCCCGAGGATTATCGTCGATTCGTCGAACGCTGGCGCGCTGGTCGGGTGCAGGCCGCGTGAAGTCCAGCCCGCCGAGTAGGGAGGTCGAACGACGCTTGAGTTCCTCCCGACGTTGTTGGAACCAGGTTTGGACTAGGTTCACGATCGACTCGGCCACCAGACCCCAGACGCCGCGACTTCTACTCTCATCCGCCAGGCGGGTGGAGAACGTGCCCGTAATCGTGAGCCGGGCATTCCTGGAAAGATGTGTTTGAGAACACAGCAGCGAGACCGCTTTCTTTGGTAAACGTGATGGAATCAATAGAGACCATCGTACCAATTCCTATCTCAATTTTATCGAATTCCAAGAGGCTTCATGTGTGATTTCACTGACCCGGCCGGAGAGGATAGTGGGGGTGTCCCAGCGCGATCATCCCGTCGGCCTGATGGGACCTTGGACCATCCTCGACACTTAGGCTCTGGCGGGTTGAACCGCTTCGGGCTACAATGGCCTCGCCGACGCGCCGAGGGTGGGACAAGGTCGCTAACGCGCGTAGAACCCGAGGCAGCAAGGCCTTTGGACCAGACCAAGGGAAGGAAACTCGACAGATGGATCATTCTGCGTCGTTGGCCACGGTTCCCCATGATCCCCGGCGCAATCCGAGTTATCCGGCCAAGATTCACGCCTACGAGGGGCCGCATTGGCAAGCAGTGGTCGCTCAGGCTCGCTCGCGGGTGGAGGCGGTTCGGGTCGCCCTAGAGGGAATGGCCGAGGCGGCGCGACAGTCCAAGCTGCGGCTTTACCATCAAATGCTCGGCGCGCTGGATCAGATTGAAGATATGGCCAAACGTTTGCCGGGCGAGGTGGGCGACCTCTACGCCGAGGACCGCCACAAACTCGAGGAAGCACAGGCCGCGCTGGATCGCCTGATCGCGCGGTTTCACCAACCCTAAGAGCTCGCAACGCAATCGGTTCTTCAACCAATTTAACTCGCCTAACTCGATCGTTCAGGCGGGCCGATCCAGAATCCTCCGGTACAGATCGTGCAGTTGGTGCACCATCGTTTCCCAACGAAACTGCTCGGCGAAACGGTTGCGACCGGCCGCGCCCAGGCGGGCGCGGCGCTCGGGATCGGCCGCCAGATCCAGGATGGCTTGAGTCAGACCAGCGAGGTCGCGGGGTTTGAGGAGGATGCCGGTCTCGGGCGTGACCACCTCACGGGCCCCGTCAATGTCGTAGGAAATCGCCGGCTTGCCCGCGATCAGACCTTGGGGCAGCACCCGCGCCAAGCCCTCGCGCAAGCTGGGATGAACCACCACGTCGCAGGCCGCCAGCAACGGCGGTATCTCGTCGGGCCGAACCAGACCTACCCAACGAATCGCCTCCGCAACCCCCAATCGTCGCGCTTTGGCCTGCAAACGTTCCCGCCAGCAACCATCCCCCACGAACACAAACCGCACCCGCGGATCGCGGCGCAGAACCTCGGGAGCCACGTCGAGCAAATCATCGTGACCCTTCAGCTCGAACAGCCGGGCCACCGTGGCGAACGCGACCGTCCCCGGCTCCAACCCCAGACGTTGACGAGTCGCGGCCGGATCGCCAGGAGGATTGAGAAAGCGATCCACATCCATTCCACTATAAATGACATGATATTGTTCGGGCCGGCCGATTCCTGCCGCCAAGGCTTGCTGGTTCATGGCTTGGCAAACGCCGACGATCGCGTGGCAACGCCGGGCCGCCCAGCGTTCCA
>Ga0308414_1001754_pt1 | contig 14169 bp, 5 predicted proteins | sample HotsprSampleOS50_FD_205667 | JGI IMG/M metagenome (GOLD analysis project Ga0308414, IMG submission 205667) | Hot spring phototrophic mat microbial communities from Octopus Spring, Yellowstone National Park, Wyoming, United States - 20090730_OS50 ... | reverse complement strand
CGAATTATGGTTCGAACTCGGTGGACGTGGCGGCGCCGGGCGTGGACGTCGTCAGCACGCTGCCTGGCAACCGTTATGCGAGCTACAACGGCACCTCGATGGCCACACCGCATGTCTGCGGCGCCGCCGCCCTGTTGCTGGCATTGAATCCACGGATGACCCATATTGAAGTCAAGAACGTACTGATGGCCGCGGTGGACAAGCTACCGGCGTTTGCGCCCAAGATGCAGTCGGGCGGGCGGCTGAATGTCTTCAACGCCCTGCGCGGGATGCACAACGTCTTCTTTGATCAACCCGCCTACTTCACACACACGCCCGTGACGATCCTGCTGATCAACACCAACCTGCCTGGCGGTTCCCCGGTGCCGGTTACGCTGTTCTCCGATGCCGGTGATGAAGAGACCCTGCTCGTCTGGCAACACACGCCGGGCAACAATTTGTTCACTAATACGATCCCGTTGGTTCATGGCGTGGCCGTCCCCGGCAACGGTGTGCTTGAAGGCGTGCATGGCGTGCAGTTGTTCGCCCTGGCTGCAGGCATGAGCAGCACCGGTACGGCCGGCGTCTCAGAATCGCTGGTGATTACCATCGCCACGCCGCCCACCACGGTGCCGTACGAAACGAATGTGTATGCCGTGCTAGGGAGCAACAACGGCAATGTCATCGTGGCCATGACCGTGTCGAATGCTGCCACCGGCGAGGCACGCGCCTTTAGCGCAACGAACGAATGGCTGGCGCCGGCGCTGGCGCTGTCCGAAACGACCGACCGCGATGTCTTCTGGGTGACCGGCAGCAACGCATATGGATTTTCCGCCGCGGCCATGGTGGCGGTGACGCGCATGAGTCCAGCTAACCTGACCAATCACGTGGCGCAGGCCACAGGCGCACATCAATGGCCGTACGCCTCGTGGGCGGACGCGGCCACGTCCGTCGTCGCAGCGGTCACCACCGCCCCTGATGGCAATCTCATCCTTGTCGCGACGGGCCGCTATCACGAAACGGAACTGCGTGTGACGCGTGCCGTGACCGTGCGTGGCGTGGATGGCCCCGCACAAACGATTCTTGACGCCGGCTTTGCCCACCGCTGTCTGAGCATCAGTACCAACGCGCTGGTTGAGGGCCTGACATTGCTGCAAGGCGCTCATCGCTACGGCGGCAGTGTCCATCTGGCCGCCGGCACGGCACGCAACTGCATCATCATCTCAAATGCCGCTGGTGTGAAGGGCGGCGGTGTCTATCTGGAATTGGGCGGCACCCTCGATCAATGTGTGGTGGCCGACAACATGTCTGTAGGCGACGGCGGCGGCGTGTATGTGTTGCAGGACGGTACGGTGACCGCCAGCGAACTGCGCGGGAACCAAGCTGTGGCGAGCGGCGGCGCGGTTGTCCTCTACCGCGGCGGCCTGGTCTCGCGCTGCCGTGTGGTGGCCAATCGCTGCGAGGACAACGGCGGCGGCATCCATGTGGACAGTTTCTCAGGTCCCACAGGTTTGGTCGCCGACACCCTGCTGGCTGGCAACGTCGCGCGCAAGTATGGCGGCGGGTTGAGCTATTACTTCGGCGGCGACGCCCGTTCGTGCACGCTGGTCAGCAACCGCAGTGAGATTCTGGCGGGCGGTGGCCTGTATGCCTATCGCGGTGGCGCCGTGCGCAACTGCATAGTCCACGACAACTCGGCTGGCCTCGGCGCCAACTGGTATGCCGCCAACGGCGGCATTGCGTTCAGCTCTTCCTGCACCACACCCAATCCCGGCGGGATCAGCAATCTCGTGGCTGATCCGCTCTTTACTCAGGATGGCGCGTGGCATCTGCTCGGCGCATCACCCTGCGTGGATGCGGCCGACACTGCGTGGCTGGTGAATACGCAGGATTGCGCGGGTGCGCCGCGTGTCCACGGCCCCGCGCCGGACATGGGCGCGTTCGAGTTCGCGCCTGCTGGTCTGCTGTGCTATTTCACCTGCGCCACCAATGTGGCCGAACCTGACACGCCGCTCGCTTTTGCCGCTCAAGCGTGGGGTACCAACCTCGCCGCGCTCGTGTGTGCGTGGGACTTCGACGCCGACGGCGTCATCGAGCTGATCATGACCAATGATATGACCGCCGTCCATGCGTACGCGGATCCTGGCGTGTACGCTGTGCGCCTTACGGTCAATAACGCCGCCGGAGAACGCAGCGACTACCTGCGCACCGCGGCCGTTACGGTAATTCCCGAACCGATGTGGGGAATGTGTGTGTTGGGTCTTGCGCTGGCCGGTGCGCGGCGTCGCGGGATTTCTTTCTGTCCTTCTTCTACACAGGGGTAATCTCTGAACACGCTGTCAACGCAACGGCGCATTGGATAGCACACAAACGCACTATCATGGTATAATAGAGTAATGATATTCTCAGCTTACTCATACGTGGAAACGGCGCGGGTAATTGCTTATTCGCGGACATCTGCTGTTCGCGATTATAGAATCCTGCTGCCCGCTTTGGTAACGTGGAACTGGCTCATGCGGCTCTTGGGCATGGTGCTGCTCTTCCTTGCTGCAACCTCCTATGCCCTGCCGCCGCATGTGCCGGGCGAGCTTATTGTGCAGTTCAAATCGGGCCGTGCACCATCCACACGCAGCGCCGTGCGTGCGCGTTTCGGTGCCGAACTGCGTCGCGTACTCCCTTACTCTGCCCTTGAATTGTGGCGTTTCGATGAAACGAACATCTCTGCGGATGACATAGCGCGGCAGCTCTCTGCTGAACCCGCAGTTGAATTCGCCGAGCCGAATTTTGTCTACACGATTGCCCGCACGCCCAATGATCCGTATTTTGGCGATCTCTGGGGCTTGCATAACACCGGCCAGAGCGGCGGCACACCCGGCGTGGATATTGACGCGCCCGAGGCGTGGGACTATAGCACCGGCGGCGGCGTCATCGTCGGCGTGATTGACACCGGCGTGGATTATACGCATCCCGATCTCGTCTCCAACATGTGGCGCAATCCGGGCGAGATCCCCGGCAACGGCATTGACGATGACGGCAACGGCTATGTTGACGACGTCTTCGGCATTGACACGGCCAACGCCGACAGCGATCCGTTTGACGATAACGATCATGGCACGCATTGCGCGGGCACAATAGCCGCCGTGGGCGACAACGGCATTGGCATCGCTGGTGTGTGCTGGCGCGCGCGCATCATGGCGCTGAAATTTCTGAGTGCCAGCGGCAGCGGCACGGCCTTCGACGCCATCGAGTTGATTCAGTACGCCACGCGGCACGGCGCGCGCGTGCTCAACAACAGTTGGGGCGGCGGACCGTATTCCCTGGCGCTGCAAAACGCCATCGCCATGGCGCAGGCTTCCAATGTGCTCTTCTGCGCCGCGGCAGGCAATGGCGGCGCCGACGGCATCGGCGACGACAATGATGTTGCGCCACACTATCCTTCATCGTACACCAACGAAAATGTGATTGCCGTGGCCGCATCGGACCGCAACGAGCAACTGGCCGTCTTCTCTAACTATGGCTCAAATTCGGTTCATCTGGCGGCGCCGGGCCGGGCGATCCTGAGCTGTGTGCCCGGCGGTGGTTATCAATCGTGGGGCGGCACCTCCATGGCCGCCCCGCACGTTGCAGGCGCCGCGGCCTTGTTGCTCTCATTCCATCCGCACTTGACTGTGGCGGAGCTGAAAGATGCGTTGCTGCGCGGCGTGGTCCACGCACACGCCTACCAGGGAAAAGTCCTCACCGGCGGGCGCCTGAATGTCTTTAATGCCTTCCGCTCCGTTGCCGGCTTGTTCTTCGATCATGGAACCTACTTCCCCAATACCGTCGCTGAATTGGTTATGGTCAATAGCAATTTCACCGGCGCGGGCGCCGTGTCTATCATGGTGCAGACCAGCGCCGGTGACCTTGAACCGCTTGTGCTGGCTGAGCGCGAACTTGGCAGCCATGTCTTCACCAACGCTGTGCGCATCGCCTATGGTGCACCCATCGTGTCGAACGGCACGATCGAAGGCGTGCATGAAACGGACATTTGGGCGCTCCACCCGTCCATGACAGTCACCGGCCGCGCACGTGTGCGCCTGACGTTGGAGATCACCGTCAGCACACCTGCGCTGGTGCTGCCGTATGTCTCAAACACACTTGCCATCAGCGGTTACAACAACGGGACCGTGGCCGTGCAGATGCTGATCTCCAATACTGCCAACGGCGCAGCGCAACACTTGGTTGATACCAACGCGTGGGCCACATCACCACTGCCACTCGCCAGCCACACGGATGTCAATCCGTTTGTCGTCATCGGAGAGAACGCCTTCGGCTTCGGCGCCACAGCCGGCGTGGTCATTACGCGGCTCAGTCCCGAAGGCGTCACCAATCATGCCGCCGTTGGCGGCGCGCATCAATGGCCGTACACCACGTGGAACGCCGCGGCCACCAGCGTCGTTGCTGCTGTCAACACGGCCCCGGATGGCAATCTCGTCCTAGTGCGCAGCGGCATGTACTATGAAACGGAGTTGATTGTGGCACGCATCATCACCGTGCGCGGCGCGGACGGCGCGGCGCAGACGGTGCTTGATGCCGGCGGGGTGCAGCGCTGTCTGCGCATCGCTACTAACGCGCTCGTCGAAGAGCTGACTTTTCAAAACGGCTCAAACCGCTACGGCGGCGGCGCGCATGTCTCGCTGGGCACGCTGCGCGCATGCATCGTGCGTGACAGCGCATCCAGTTCCGACGGCGGCGGCGTGTACCTCACGCAAGATGGCCGCCTGGAGAGCTGTCTGATCATCAGCAATTTCTCGTACGCCAACGGTGGTGGTGTATACATCGCCGACAGCGGCATGGTGGAGGGCTGCGCATTGGATGGCAACCGCAGCGTCACACACGGCGGGGGCGTGTATCTGCGGCGCGGCGGGTTTGTCTCGCGCTCGCGTTTGCGGCACAATTATGCCTTCGAAAACGGCGGCGGTGTCTATAGCTACGCCTTCGGCGGCCCGACTGGCCTTGTCGCAGATTGTTTGATCGAAGCCAACACCGGCCGCAAATTCGGCGGCGGCATCAGTTTCTATTACGGCGGCGAACTGTGGCACGGCACGCTGGTGAGCAACCGCGCTGAACTCCTGGCCGGCGGCGGCGTCCACACCTATCGCGGTGGCGCTGTGCGTAATTCGATTGTGATGGACAACGCCGCCGGCTTGGGACACAACTACTACATCCAGAACGGCACGGCCAAGTTTGACTACAACTGCATCGCACCAGATCCGGGCGGTGTCAGCAATACCGTGGCTGATCCGATGTGGACCCAGGATGGCACGTGGCAGTTGCTGGGCGGCTCCCCCGCAATCAACATGGCGTGCCGTCAGTGGACGACAAATTCTGTTGATTGTGCCGGTGCATCGCGCATCTACGGCGCCGAGCCTGATATGGGCGCATTTGAGTACCATCCCGGGGCTCTACAATGTTATTTTGCCGCGGTGGAAACCATCGTAGAACCGTTTAGCAATGTTACGTTCACCGCACATGTGTGGGGCACTAATACTGCCCACATCGTCGCCGCGTTTGACTTTGGCGACACGGTCACTGATGTGCTGACGGACACGCTGGTTGCCACGCATGTGTATACCGCACTTGGTGACTACACCGTCCGCGTCTCCGTGAGCAACAGCGCGGGCGAACATGCCGCATATCATCGTTCCGGATATATCTCAGTTGTGCCAGAGCCCTGCACGGCACTATGGGCTGTGCTGCTGGCACTCTTCATCAATCACCGACACATTACATGAAACAGACTGTCATCCTCCTCGCATGCATCGCCTGTGTTGGCACCACGTATGCTGCCACCACCAACCTTGTCGTTGAACGCTTCCCGTTCTTTGTGCCGGATGGCGCGCGCGAATCTGAGTACATCTACGGCCATGTCAGCGAAGGCACCACGTCCTATTGCCAGCTCACGGGCGGCTATGGCGTGCAGATCGCCCGCGTGGACGGGCTGGGTGGTACGCTGGTGGACAACCAGTTAGTCGCGCCCAGCAATTGGCTGGCCGCATCGGGCCAAACAGGTTGCACGACATTCTATGGCTTGGACTTGTGGGGTGACTATCTTCAGTTCGGCGACACGTTCTCCAAGCAAATTTGGCGCGTCCACAAAGTCACGGGCGACCTCGCTCTGCACATCAGCAGAGATGCCATCACCAATGCGCTCGGTATCACCACGCTGAACTGGACGTCCGCCAATATGACTGACCGGCGTGATGGCGCGGTGATCTTTTATGAGAGCGGTTCGCGCCGCGTCATTCGCGCCATGTCCACCAATGACATCACCACCTTCATCAGCGCCCAGGATTTGTCAAACGCGTTCGGGTTCGCCGTCATTGCGGGTGGTATAACCATAGACGCCAATGGTATGTTTTACGCCAGCAGCGGCACAAGCGGCGCCACACGGTTTGTATTTCGCCGCGACACGACCAATGGGCTCCACGTGGTGTTGCCTACCGCGGTGATCAGTAATCTCGTGAAGGAATCCAGTATCATCATCCAAGACATCTTCTACGCAGCGGATGGCCGGGTGTATCTCGCCGTCAGCCGCAGCCAGAATGTGAACAACATTTTGCGCTTTGATCCCTCGGATCCGGCGGGCACGTTGGAAATGGTGCTGGACAAAGATCAGCTCGCCGCGGCGGTCTCGGGCAATCAGGTGTCATCGTTTGATTGGAACGGCGGCCTTACCTGGCACACGCACCAGTTGCGCAAAGGTGTGTACAGCTATATGACGGACCTTCGGCCGACGCTGGTCATCAGTGGCGACGCCGAAGTGCCGGAGTATAGCACCAATATTCCCTACACCTGCTTCTTCCGCCTGACGAATCAGTATGGCGGCGCCGTGCAGTATGATCACACTAGCACGGCAACATGGAGCATCGTCGGTGCGCCGCCAGACGGCGTGACACTCGACGGTAATCTGCTCAGTGTGGAGACACTTCTCTCCAGCACGGTTATCACGTTGGAAGCCGCCAGCAACTTCGGCACACTGAGTGCAACGGGCCGCTACGACGTGGCGCTGGTGCCCGAACCGGCGCTGGTGTATGTGCTAGTGCTTGCAGGCACTGTCATGCGCCTGCGGAGGAGCGCATCTGCGTAGCATGTCCATATCACGGTCCAGTCATGTGAGCCGGCGGATGCACCGCGGCGTGGCGCTCGTGGCCGTCTTGAGCGTGCTCACGATTCTTGCCATTTTGGCGGTGGCATTTTACATGCAGACCTCCGTCGAGTCACTGACGAGTGAAGGTCACACCTATATCGTGCAGGCCAATTTGCTCGCGCAGTCGGCGCTGGAACATGCCAGTTGCCTCCTGCGTGACGACGCCATGCGCCAGCCGGCCTTTGACGACTACAGCGAGGACTGGCATCGCGCGTTCCGGCCACTCTCCGCATCTGCTGCTGATGGTTGTACGATCGACGGCGATGAAGCAGGCGGCACGCCGGATGCGCGCTGGTTCTATCTCCATGACCATCTGGGCCGGCTCATCGGCCGCTACGCCGTGCTGATGGAAGATGAATGTGGCAAGATTCACCTCAATATCGCGCGTGCGCTTGGCCGCTCCATGCAAGGCGAAGGCGTTGGCACCTTCGAACTCATCTTGTCCGACGGCCAGCTCGCCGGCGTGCCGCTCTCGCTGGGCTTCGCCAAAAACATCCTGCGCTACCGTTATGGCCGTGACCGCCGGCCCGGCCAAGCCAACGTGGACGACAACAACAACGCCGTGCGGTATGGCCTTGACCGTATTGACAACAACGCCAACGGCCAAATTGATGAGCCCGATGAAGGCCTTGACGAACCAGAAGAGTACAACCATATCAATCCCGTGTGGGATGATCGCGCCCTGAGCTCGTTGCGTGAACTCGCATCACTGGCGCCGCAGGGCCAGCCCCTCTCGCAAGCCGCGCAACGCATCATGCGCAATTATGCGACACTGCACGCGCAGGAGCGGCCCGGCTATTGGGAGCCGCGCGACGCCGCCTGGCGCGCCCAGTTGCACATCAATTCCGCATCGCGCCGCCAACTCCAGTCCGCGCTCAACCGCGCCAACAGCCTGATCTCTTTCGAGCCCAGTGACACCAAGCTGCGTGTGATTGTGGCCAACATGCTGGATTATCGCGACGAAAATCAGGTGCTCACGACCGTCGGCAGCGAGTATGGCATTGAATCGGTATGTTTCAATGAAATCATGGCCAACGACGGCGGTTTGGTAGTGCGCGCCGACCGCAACAATCCTGCGGCGAGTTCGCGCGAACTGGTGCATCGCTATGGCTGGTGGTACGAGTTGGTGCACTTGCAGAAGCAACCACGCTCATTTCGCTACGGCTGGAAACTAGAGCGTGTCTCGGGCGGCGGCTCGCGCGCGTCGGTGCGGCTCTCCAAGATTCCCACGCTCAGTACTACGCGCGAAGGCCAGGCATTCGAAGAGTTTCTCAAAATGTCGGACAACCTCAAGTGGATTCCCGACATGTGGAAGAACGCCTGTCTGATGGTCTACAAGACCCCTACGAATGTCTATGATAATTATTATGTCCCCTATCTGATTACCGGCAACTCCGAAGATGACTTGCAGGTCCGCTGCAGCGGCCCGGAGGCAACCTACAATTTTCTTGAAGCCCAAGTGACCAGCCTGACGGGCGTCTACAATGCCGTGATGATCAACAACTTTTGGCGCAACAACCCCGGCGGACTGGTCACCGTCGTGCCCGAGGTGACGGAAACGTTGTACTGTCCGATTAATTTGTATCCCGATTTCAGCCCGCCGCCAGACACCTATTACAACGTCTTCATCGGCGAAAACAACCTGCCGGGCACGATCGTCAAAGGCACGCAGCTCGAGGACCGCAATGTGGATACGCATTACCTGCATGCCTATGAGCCGCTGCTCGCGCCCAAAGACACACCGTACAAAGGTTTTCATCCGTATCTTGACACCGATGGGGAACCGCGCCGCTATTCCGAAACACGCATGCTGGAGCTGACGCAACAGGATCTCAAGGACAGCAGCCTGACGCTGCCAGGCGGCGTGGAGCGCGCCTGGTTGCTGCGCACGCCCTATAACAACGGCGAGGCCGTGCGCGCCAAGGATGGCTATGTGCGCGTGACCGTGTCCACCTGCCGCGACGCCGGCGCCAAGAACCCCAATAGTCTGGATGCCTATCGCAACAAGAACGTTGTGCAAAATGTGCTCTTGCTGCGGCCTGACATTCTGGAGTTGCACAACATCAGCGACCATCCGGTGAGTCTGGCCAACTGGCGTATTGTGATCAACACCGGCTCGTATGCGGACCAAGTTGGCCGGATCCGCAGCGCGATGCATTTTAGTGCCGCACGCAATTCCCGCTATGACAATCCCAACCCGGTGATTGAGCCGGGCGGGTATTTCTATCTGACCAATCATCGCAACATCTTTGACTTGGAACACGGCGGCTTGCGCGATGGCACATGGGGCAATTCACGCATGGAGTCGTACCCCTGCGCAGAGATGCCCGATTTCTTGTGGGGTGTGCGCTACGAAGTGACGGACGTGCGTGGCGGCAAAGTGCGCGTCAAAGGCGCCAATTGGCGGCGTGATCAACTCAAATATGAGATGACGGAATGGCTGTTGCGCGAGCCGCGCGCTGATCAAAATTCTCCCTATGGCATCATTAACACGATTGTCGGCAACACCCGCGATACGCTTGACTATGGCGCCAATGTCAACATCTTGTCCCTGCGCGCGGGGGATGACGTGCTCATCCGCGGCATGCCGCGCCAAGGCGGGTTTGTTTCAATGACGTTGCGCACTGAGTACAATCAAATCGCCGCCCGCACGATTGAATATGCGAGCGTCGAACCAAATGAGTACACGGCCTCCAGCATCAAACTCGACCCGGCCCGCTACACGTGGACGAAGAGCCGCGTGGCTACCATCGGTGGTCATCCGCGCGCGGCGCGTAATCCCTCCGCACGCCAGGCGCTGGCCATGCCGCGCATCAAAAACAACCCGTATGCCACCATCGCTGAAGTGCAGAAGGTGCGCGCGGCCGATGACTGGCGCACACTGGGCACCATCGAAGGCGGCAAGCCCGGTACCACCGTATTGCGCGCGCTTGCACCGTATTTCACGACGGCCGGCGTACGCCTGGATGCCGAAGAAGATGGCGCGCATGTCAGCGGCTGGCGCCCCGCGTTTGCCGCCGCCAAAAGTAGCTCGCTCAATGCCGTGACCGCCGATGACGCGCTCTGGCAGCCGAACGTCTGGAACGCTCAGACGTTGCGTGTGCTCAACGGCGCGCTGCGTGGCGAAAGTTTCTGTATCAGCTCCAATTCTGATGCCACCATTCATGTGCAAGGCTATTCCGTGCCGCGCGGCGTGCAACTGCGCTTGGCGCGCGGCGATCGTTTTGCGCTCGGCCCCGGCTTCACTTCGGCTATGTTCTACACCCGCCGCAACGGCGACGAAGGCATCTGGGAATGGAAAAATAAGGGGCTGGAGCGTGGCGCGTATGCGCTCTACATCGGCGGCGTAAATGATTCCATCATTACCACGGAATTTCTTGAAGAAAATCATAACGCTGAAATGCAAATCGGCGTCTTTAACTTTGAGACACGTGAGTATGATGAGTTGCCGCGCATAGATACGGCCACGCGTGACTACTTCTCATCATATCTCCGCGGCGGCATCGGCGGGCCATTGCGCTATGACAAGACCGATAACATCTTTTGTGGCATCATTGGCCCGGAGCACATCTCCCCGTTCAATGGCATCCGGTTGAAGATCGTGCCACGAGGCTTGGATGATCCACGCGGTTCCGGCTTCGCGTGGTTCGATTATGCCATCCTTGCTCCCTGCCTTGAATACGGCCGCATCAACATTAACACGGCTTCCGAACGCGTGCTTAACGCGCTGAATGGCTTCTCTCCGAAAGCGGCGCAAGCGGTGCGCTTGCGGCAACAACAGGGCAAGCCTGGCGCGTTTGCACGCTATGAACGCAGTACGGACATGTTGAATGCCGAAGGCATCACGCCGGAGCTGTTTGCCAAGAATGCCAACTTGATTACCACCCGCAGCGATCAGTTTCGCGCCCGTATTATTGCGCAGTCTTTGCGCGATGCAGATGGTGATGGCGCATATGACGCAGCACAGGGTGACGCCGTGATGGCGACGGTGCGGCGCGATGTGGTGATTGACCGCAGCGAGCTGATGCGCACCGGCGCGGCCGGCGCGCCCCTCCGCGTAACCATCAGCGAGTAGCTATGCAGCGCTCGTGGCAGTATCACGCGATTCTCGCTGGCGCAGAGCTCTTCCTGTCATGCGGCCTCCGCGCAGCTCCCCTCGTCCATGTCGAGTTCTTCTACAATCCTGATTGCGCCCATTGCCGTACACCGCTCGACACCATCCAGCATGTCGAGCAACACTACGCCCCGCATGTCACGGTACTCGTGCATCACGTGGTCACGGTGCAGCAGTACCGCGAATTGATGGCACTGGAAGACGCGCTGGGCATCGGCCGCCAAGAGCCACTGGCGGTGTATGTGGGCACGAACTGCCTCTACGGCGCCGATGCCATCGCCGCCGGCCTTGAAACGCTGGTGACCAGCGCGCTGGCGCGCGGCGGCGCCGTACAGCATGCAGGCCAGGGCGGGCTTTTCATCCACCGCGCCGCGGCCCGTGATATGCCCGTCTACGATCTCCGCGCCGTACGGATCGCGCGCCCACTGGCTGCGGTCGCCGATGTCAACCGTGTCAATGTGAGCATCGAGCATGATGACGAGCGGTCCGTCGCCGATGCGCCCGACCACGTTGCCCAAAGCATCCAGGCGCACTTCGTCGAAGGCGCCGGTGGCATCCATTTCGGCGGCGATGCGGCGCACGACCTGCTCTTCCTTGCCGCTCAAAGATGGAATGCGGATGATGTCCTGCAAAAACGAAACGACTGGCGGGACAGTTGTTGCCATGGTGAACCTCACTGCGGCACCGCGCCGCTCTGTGTGTTAAACGCTTCGATCAACCTATCCCACGCTCCCACCTGCGCATACGTGCGCGGCCAGAATTCCTCATCATACCACAGGGCGTTCAACTCCTGCACGTTTTTGCCCTGTTGCTCAACCCATGTGTAGTATTTGAGATTGTGCAGCGCTTTGCGCGTGTGATACGTGAGCTCGGCAAAGTGATCGTCGCGCGTGGCCAGCAGCGCGCCGTCATAATCGCGCGCGGCGTGTTCGGCCGTGTACGCCCCGCGCGCCGCACACATCTCTTCCAGGCGCGACGCATACATCGCCGCTGAATCCGTCGCGACACTGATGATCACATCGCGCGCCGTCAATTCAAAACGCCGCGCCGTCTTGATCGCCGCCAGCAGGTTGGCAATGCACGAGATGCCGAACAGGTGCAGCTGCCGGACGAGCTGTTCCGGCACGCCCGCCCGCTCCAAATATGCCTGCCCCTCTTCTTCATTGAACAGCCGGAAAATCCGCAGACACGCTTCATCATCTATCGCCGTTATGGCATCCGTATTGCGCACATTGTGAATCCACGGCACATGTTTGTCGCCGATGCCCTCGATGCGGTGCGCGCCAAAGCCGTTTTCGTACAACGTCGGGCATTGCAGCGCTTCCGCCGCAACAATTACCACCCGCGGCGCGATTGTCCGCAGATAATCGCCCGCCGCAATCGTCCCGGCCGACCCCGTCGCCGACACAAACGCCGCCAGCCGCGCACCCGGCCCGCTCGCGGCCCGCCACGCTTCGTCCGCCGCCGCGCCCGTCACATGATAATGCCAGCACGCATTCCCAAATTCCTCAAACTGGTTGAAAATAATGCACTCCGGCCGCGTACGCCGGATGTTCCAGCACGCATCATAAATCTCTTTCACATTCGATTCGCAGCCCGGTGTGGCAATGACTTCCGCCCCCATCGCGCGCAGCCATTCAAACCGCTCGCGGCTCATCTGTTCCGGCAGAATCGCCACACTCTCACAGCCCATCAAACACGCATCAAACACGCCGCCCCGGCAATAGTTCCCCGTCGAAGGCCACACCGCCTTGTGCCGTGTCGGATCAAACGCCCCCGTCACCAGCCGCGGCGCCAAACATCCATACGCCGCACCAACTTTGTGTGCGCCCGTCGGAAACCATTTCCCGATCAGCATCACTATCGGCGCTGCTACGCCCGTCAACACACTGGGCAACACTAAATGATTCACCGCGCCAAATCCGCCCCCATGCTCCACTGGCTCGTTGTGCCAGCCAATCCGGAATAAGTTGAGCGGATTCACATCCCACAAGCCGGTGCGCTTCAACCGCGCGGTGACCTCGTTAGGAATGAGCGCAGGGTTTTTGAGTTGCGCAAACGTGGGCAGCACCACATGCCGCTCACGGCAGCGCACCGCCGCGCGCATGACTATTTCGCTGTTAATCTCCATAGTGTTCAACTACAAGCTCGACGTTAGACGTGTGACGTGTGACGTTTGACATTCGCCAATCGCCTTTGTGCCTTCACTAGCTCAGCGCATGCTGCGGACACACCGTGCGGCACAATCCGCACCGCACACAGCGCGTTGCATCAAGTGTGAGAAGGTTCGTGTCATTGCCAGCCAGCGTCAGGGCTACGGGACAACAACTCGTCACGCACAGCCCGCAGCGCGTGCAGCGCTCGTGATCGATCTGCGGTGGCCGCCCCTCACAATCCATGTGTGCTGCATGTACAGAAAGCGCCGCGCCGCGCGCCCGCACATCGTCTAATGTCGCGCAACCATGCGCGTCCATCCACTCCGCCATTTCGCGCGTAATTGTGCCATAGATGCCCGAGCCGCGCAAAATCGCCGCCGTGCACACTTGCACCGCGCGCGCCCCCGCCATAATAAATTCAACTGCGTCACGGCCGCTAAAAATACCACCCACGCCAATTACCGGTTTGCTTACCCGCTGTGCCACTTCGCGCACACAGCGCAACGCCACCGGCTTGATCGGCCGCCCCGACAACCACCCCATCCCGCGTTCAGAGCCCAGCAGCGGCACACCGCGCTCCGCATCCACCGCCCACGCCGGCCCCACCGAATTCACCGCCGCAAATCCATCCACATATGGCTCCAGCGACGCCGCCACACCGCCAATATCGGCCATGCCCGGCGACAACTTGGCAATAATCGGCAGCCGCACCGCGCCGCGCAACGCCCGCG
>Ga0308414_1001752_pt1 | contig 14181 bp, 9 predicted proteins | sample HotsprSampleOS50_FD_205667 | JGI IMG/M metagenome (GOLD analysis project Ga0308414, IMG submission 205667) | Hot spring phototrophic mat microbial communities from Octopus Spring, Yellowstone National Park, Wyoming, United States - 20090730_OS50 ... | reverse complement strand
TTCCTGGAACGCGGCGTGCCGGTGACCAACGATCCCACGGGCTTGCTGCTGTTCTCGCGTTCGACTCCCTCGGACAACACGGAGTGGAGCCTGCGCGCGGATCATCACTTCAACGAACGCAACCGCGTCTTCGGGCGCATCTTCCGTGAGGACAACACGAATCCGAACGTGGGTACGCCCGGCAACATCATCAGTTTCAATAACTCGCTGATCCAGTTGGCCACCAATACCGCGCTCAACTACACGCGCGTCTTCCGGCCCACGCTGCTCGGCGAGTTCGGAGTCACCTTCAACCGCTCGTACGGCATCCGCGCGCAGGTCGCGCCGTTCACCTGGCCGGAACTCGGCGCGCGGCTCACGCCGGCGGCCTCGTCGAGCGACTTTATCCTCAACAGTGTCCCGGGCTACTTCGCCATCAACCTGTTCGGCGACACCACCCTGGTCCGCAATAACTTCCAATACAAGGGCGCCTTTACCTGGATCCGCAGCCGCCACACGCTGAAGTTCGGCTATGACATCATCCGGCGTCAATTCAATCTGCCCCACGTGAATCTGAGCGGCAATGGCGCTTACGCGTTCGGGCAGGTGACCGGTGACGGAGCGGCCGACGCGCTGCTCGGCCGGCCTTCGAGTTTCAGCCAGGCCGATGGATTCCGGGTCACGGTCCGCCAGACCGATTGGGTTGGTTTTGTCCAGGACGATTGGAAAGTGGCCCGGCGTCTTACGCTCAACTTCGGCCTGCGGTATGAGCCCTTCCGGCCCTGGGAGGATCAGTGGCTGGATATTCCGCAGGCGGCCTACTTTGTCCCAGGCCAGAAATCGAACGTGTTCCTGGACGCGCCGGCGGGCATGATCTTCTATGGCGACCCCGGCGTGCAGCGCCAGTTGGCGCCCCAGCGCAACTTGCGTCTCGCGCCGCGCCTGGGCGCCGCCATCGACCCGTTCGGCGACGGCAAGACCAGCGTGCGCATCGGCTACGGCATCTTCTACGACACGCTCCTGCCCACCGAGCAGGTGCAACAGCCGGCCAACTTGCCCATGTTCGCCACCGCCATTACGATTCCGTTCCCGGCCAGCACCGGCGACCCGTACCTGGGCCGGCAAAGCCCTTTCCCCGGCCCTTACCCGAAGCCGCCCAACTACGTGATTCCCCGGCCGCTAGGCTGGAACGCCATGGCGCTCGACTTCAACAACCCGTACACCCAGCAGTGGAACGTGACGGTCGAACGGCAGATCCTGGGGGAAGCGAACGTCCTCCGCGCCACTTATCAAGGATCGAAGGGCACGCGCTTGCCTTTGGTCTACCGCGAGAACGTCGCGGTCTACATTCCCGGCCAGTCCAACCGGCAGAACTTCAACCAGCGGCGGCCGTTCTGGCCCGATTTCGGCGACATCCGCATGTTAACCAGCGTGGCCAACTCGACCTATCATGCCGCGATCGCCAACTTCGAAAGGCGCTTCAGCCGGGACTGGACGGTGAACGTTTCGTACACCTTCTCCCGGGCGATTGACTCGGCGGCGAACGCCGCCACCTCCAACGCCGCAGTCATCAACAATCCCTACAACTGGAACAGCGACCGCGGACTCTCCGACACCGACCGGACACACAGCTTCATCCTGTCCTATTTGTGGGATTTACCCCGGCTCCGCCAAGCCAATCCGCTGGTGCGCGCCCTGCTCGGCGGTTGGCAAAACAACGGCATCGTCACGGCTTACTCCGGTTTGACGTTCAGCCCGGTGAGCGGCATTGACCAGTCGCTGACCGCCAACGGCGCCGACCGCCCGGATGTGGTGGGTGACTGGCGCCTGCCAGACAACCGGCCGAAGGCCGAGCGCATCGCCCGGTGGTTCAACCCCGCCGCGTTCGTGCTCCAGCGGGAAGGCACCTTTGGCACCGCGGGCCGCAACATCCTCCGGGGCCCGGGCTCGGTCAACGTGGACTGGGGCCTTTTCAAGCAGATTCCGCTGTTTGAGCGTCACACGCTGCAATTCCGCAGCGAGTTTTTCAATCTGTTCAACCGCGCGAACTTCGGTTTACCGAACAACAACTTGCAGTCCGCGTTGTTCGGAAGGATCACCAGCGCCGGATCGCCACGGATCATCCAGTTCGCGTTGAAATACGTCTTCTGAAAAGTGCCCGTGCGATGAACTATTCCCTGGTTGTCTTTCCGGCCGCGCTCCTGATGGCTGGGTGCGCCGGGTCTCCTGCCGGTGCGCCTCCTGCCCAAGAAAATGCGCACCGCCCTTCGCTTTTTCTGGCGTTGCCCTCCACTTGCAACACGCCGGATGGGATGACGCTGGATGCATCCGGAAATATCATCCTTTCCTGCCCCAATTTCAACGAGCCGCAATATCCGGGGGTGCTGATGCGGATCGACCCTCAGAACCGGCTGACCGATTACTTCGCCACCCCGCCTCACCCCGATACCGGGCGCGCCTGCCCGATGGGCCTCGAGTTCGGACCCGACGGCCATCTCTATTACGCGGATAACCAGTATTTCCACGACAAAAATTCCAAGTCGCGGCTGGTCCGGGTGGTGCATGAAAACGGCCAGCCGGTTCGCGCCGAGGTGGTGGTGGAAGGGTTCAAGCTGGCGAACGCTGTCCGGTGGCAGGGCGACGCGGTTTTCGTCAGCGACACCTTTTTCGACCTTCCGGACCGGCCGGGGCAGAGCGGCGTGTATCGTTTTTCCCGGGACGAATTCCGGGGAAGTCTGCTCCGGTTGCGGCCCGCGCCCGCCGACCCGCATCTGATCGCTACCTTCACCACCGTGCCCAATCGCCGCAACGACCTGGCCGGGTCGGATGGGCTCGCCTTCGATCTGAAAGGGCGGTTGTTCACCGGAAATTTCGGCGACGGCGTCCTCTCGCGCCTGACTTTCGACGCTGCGGGTAAGCTCACCGCGAATGAGATCATCAGCCGCGCGCTCACGTGCACCGACGGGATGGTCTGCGACCGCAAGTCGGGGAACATCTACATCACCGATTCGGAGAACAACGCAATTCATGTGCTCAGCCCGGATGGCGTGCTCACCAAGCTGTGGGAAAACAAGGATACGGACGGAGCGGACGGCTTGCTCGACCAGCCGTGCGAACCGGTGGTTCGCGGCGGCGAATTGATTATTGCGAACTTCGATATGCCGTTTCCCGGGCTGAAGAACAAGGCCTACGATCAGCACCATACCTTGTCGGTGATTCGCCTGCGGTGATGCGTTTCCTGCTGGGCATCGACAACGGAGGCACGACCACCAAGGCGGCGCTGTTCGATGCCGCGGGACGGGTGCAGGCGGTGGCGGCGCGCGCGGCCGGTCTGCACGAGCCGCACCCCGGCTGGGCCGAGCGCGATATGGAAGCGATGTGGCAATTGACCGCGGCGGCTGTGCGGCAAGTGCTGGAAGCCGCCGGCCACCAACCGGAAGCGGTCGCGTGCACGGGCCATGGCAATGGCCTCTACCTGATCGATGCCGAGGGCCGCCCGGTGCGGCCAGCGATCGGCTCCGGCGACACCCGCGCACACGCATATATCGAAGAGTGGCGCAACAACGGCACGGCCGAGCGTGTCCGGCCGAAGACGGCCCAGAGTCTCTGGGCGGGGCAACCCAACGCGCTCCTGCGCTGGCTGGCGGACCACGAACCGGATTCGCTGGCGCGCGCGCGCTGGGTGCTCATGGCGAAGGACTATATTCGTTTCCGGCTGACCGGCGAAGTGTGGGCGGAGCTGACCGATTTTTCAGGCGCGAGTCTGGTGAACGTACCCGCCGGGCGCTACGATGCGGATTTACTCGCGGCGTTTGGGATCGCCGCCTGCCAAGATCGCCTGCCGCCGTTGCGAGGCGCGCTGGAAGTGTTAGGCAAGGTGACCCGGGAAGCGGCCGCGGCCACGGGAATCCGGGCCGGGACGCCGGTGGCGGGAGGGATGTTCGATATCGACGCCTGCGCGCTGGCGTCGGGCATGCTGGATGAGAGCGTGGTCGCCGTGGTGGCCGGCACGTGGGGCAACACGCTGTTCCTCGGCCGGGCGCCGGCCGCGGATCCGGAGCTGTTCATGAGTTCGTGCTACGCGCTGCCGGGCTGGTTTCTCATGCTCGAAGGCAGCCCCACGTCGGCGGCAAACCTCGACTGGGCGCTGCGCGAGTTGGGAGTGGCTGATTACGCCGAGGCCAACCGGCTGGCCGCCGCGGGGGAGCCGGCGGCGGACGACCCCTTGTTTCTGCCGTTCCTGCATGGCTCCCACGCTGGAACCCAGGCGCGGGCGGCCCTGCTCGACCTGCGCGCCGGGCACGCCCGGGCGCACCTGGTTCGCGCGGTGTTTGAGGGCGTGGCATTCGCGCATCGCTGGCATTACGACCGCGTGCGGCGGCAGCGCCCGCGTCCGCACGCCATCCGCCTCAGCGGGGGCGCCGCGCGCAGCGCCCCGTGGGTGCAAATGTTCGCCGATGTGTTGGACACGCCCGTCGAGATCCCCGCCGGCGAGGAGTTGGGCGCGCTCGGCGCGGCGATGGGGGCGGGCATCGCGGCCGGGGTTTTCCCCAACGCTCCCCGGGCCGTCGCCGCCATGACGCGCGTTTCGGCGCGCCACGATCCCAACCCGCGCCGCACCGCGGTGTACGAGGAACGCTATTCACGTTACCGGCAGGCGCTGGCCGCCTTGCAACCCTATTGGAACTCCCATGTACAACGCTCATAAAGTCCGCCTGCACCGCATGTTTCGCGCGACGGGCAAGTGCCTCGACGTGGCGGTGGATCACGGCGTGTTCAACGAAGCCAGTTTTCTCGATGGCCTGAAGGACATGGCCGGCGTGGTGACCGCCCTGGCCGCCGCCCGCCCGGACGCCATCCAGATGAACTACGGACAAGCCGACTTGTTGCAGAACATCCCGGGCAAGGACAAGCCTGCTCTGGTGATGCGCACCGACGTGGGCAATCCGTACAATGCCACCACCCATAAGGTGATGTTTGATGTCCTGGCGTGCGAGGAGGACCCCGTGCTCCCCGCCGTGCGCCTGGATGCCGCCTGTGTGGTGGCCAACCTGCTGCTGCTGCCCGGCGAGCCCGACTTGCACCGGCAGACCATCCGGAACATCGCCCGGCTGCGCAGCTACTGTGACCGCTACGCCATGCCGCTGATGATCGAGCCGCTGGTGATGCGGGCCCACGACGGACGGGGCGGCTACCAGGTGGATGGCGACAAGAACCTGATTGTGCCGCTGGTTCGCCAGGCCCGCGAACTGGGCGCCGATATCATCAAGGCCGATCCCACCGAGCACCCCGAGGATTACCACGAGGTCATCGAAGCGGCCCGTTGCCCCGTGCTGGTTCGCGGCGGCGGCCGGGAGCCGGTGGAAATCGTCTTCGCCAAGGCGTACGCCTACCTGCGGCAGGGCGCGCACGGGCTGGTCTATGGCCGCAACATCTACCAGCACCCGAACCCCACTCGCATCGTGCAGGCCTTCCTGGCGATGATTCACGATGGATTCACGGATCAACAGGCCTGGGAGTTGTATTCGCAATGAGAATCGCGCTGTTGGTTTTCGCCGCTGCCGCAGCGTCCGGCCGGACGGTCGACGCCGATCTGCTGATTGTAGGGGGCTCCGAGTCCGCCGTGGCTGCGGCGGTGCAGGCCGCCGACCTGGGCGTGCAGCGGATCGCGCTCGTCAACGACATCGAATGGTTGGGAGGCCAGTTCAGCGCCGAAGCCGTGGGCGCGGTGGATGAGTGGACGATTTACCGCAGCCGGCGTGTGAACTTTCCCCGCTCGGGTCTTTTCCTCGAGGTGATGCGCCAGATCCGGGCGCACAACGGCCGCAAGTATGGCGTGGTTTCGCCCGGCAACGCCTACACCGCGCTCGATACCGTCGAACCGCGCGATGCGGCCGGCATCTTTGCCCGCCTCCTCGAGCCTTACCGCGGACAGATTACGTATCTGTGGCCATATCAGCCGGTGGCTGCGCTGCGCTCCGGAAACCGCGTGGAAGGCTTCACGTTCGCGCACGTGAGCAACGCCAAGCGGCGCCTGACCGTGCGCGCGCGGCTCACCATCGACGCGTCGGACTGGGGAGACGCCATTCGGCTCTCCGGCGCGCGGTATAGCGCGGGTCCCGACCTGCGGCGCCGCTTCGGCGAGGAGAACGCTCCGGAATCCTTGCGGGGAGAAGAAGCCAATGAGATGAACCCCATCACGTTCTGCTTTGTGCTGCGCGACGCCGGCAAACCTTCCGTCGTTTCGCCTCCGCCCGATTATGACCCGCGCAAATACCAGGGTTCGAACGGCAACACCATGGCCGCTTTCCGCAAGGCGGGCTGGCCGCCGGGGGTCTGGACTTCGCAGTCTCCCATCTTCGTGGACACGGACTATCCCGAGGGCATGTACTCGGGCAACCAGAGCATCTATACGTTTCGCCGTCTGGTAGACCGGTATCACAACCGGCTTCCGCCCGGCTCCGAGAGCCTGCTGATGAACTGGCCGGTGCAGGACTACCCGCTCTACCGCTTTCCGCAACGGGTGGTGGACGAGTTGGAGCGTTTGGAAAAGGGCGCATCGCGCAAGAACATCGTGGACATGACGTACGCGCAGCGGCGCGTGGTGTTCGAGGACGCCAAGCGCCACTCGCTGGGTTTCCTTTATTTCCTCCAGACCGAGGGGCATGCGGCGGCGGGCGATTCCCCGCAGAGCTTCCGCTATATGGAACTCTCCGCCGAGTTCGGCACGCCGGACCGGTTTCCCTTCAAGCCGTACATCCGCGAGGGCCTGCGCCTGGAGGCGCTCTACATGTTGCGTGAGCAGGACATCAAGGCCCGGCACAATGTGCAGGCCACGGGCGAGAGCAAATTCGGCGACTTGGGTTGGGCGCGGGTGATGCCACCCGATAACGTGTTCGGCTTTCAATTCAACATCGACTTCCATCCCACGCGCCGGTTGTTCCTGCAAGACGATCCCAAAGGCCCGTGGATGCTGGTGCAGACGGCGAACCGCAACTGGTCGACCCACACCGACCGCGGGGGATTTCCGCTGCGGGGTCTGATTCCGGTCGAGGTGGATGGCCTGCTGGGCGCGGGCAAGAACCTGGGCGTGAGCAGCATCGTCAGTTCGGCCATCCGTCTGCATGGGCAGACCATGATGGCGGGTCAAGCCGCCGCGACCGCGGCTTGGCTTTGTCTGCGCGAAGGGATCGAGCCGAGGACGCTGGCGGCGCGTTGGACGCTGGTGCGGGAGCTGCAACTCAAGCTGGCATCCGGCGCGCGCGGACGGCCGGGCGTGCTCTTATGGCCGTATCATGATTTGCATCCCGACGACCGGCATTTCGTCGCGGCGAACATGCTGGCCGTGCGCGGCATCTGGACGGGCGACGCCGACAACCTGGATTTTCAGCCGTGGCGAACCGTCACCCGGCGGGAGTTGGCGCGCGCTTTGCGGCGCGCGGCGCGCTCGGTGGGCGCCCGTCCGGGACCGCCTTTGCCGGGGGTCGGGGAACCCGCGACCTGGCAGCATCTGCACGATGCGTTGGACGCCCTGGGCTGGCCGGCCAGCGCGGGTCTGACAAAGTGGGACCGCCGCCTGAGCGCTTCCAGCCCGCTGGTCAACCGCGCCGAGTTCGTCCTGCACTTGTGGGCGGCGATCCGCGGCTTGCCGGAAGTGAATCCGCTCACCCCGCGTTACCTGGAAACCGGCCACGACCTGGATGGGGACGGCATCCCGGACAGGGAGGACGGCTTGCCGTTTGACCGCAACAACGACGGGACGCCGGACTACTTGGAAGACCAGCCGGGGGGAGGAGAGAAGCCATGCTGTCCAGGCGAGGGCTGATGCTGTCGACTGCCGCGGGAGCCGCGGCTGCCGGGCTGCGGGGCCAGTCCAGCCGCCGAGCCCCCGACGAAACCTTGCGGACGGATGTGTGCGTGATCGGCAGCGGCAGCGGCGGTACGGGCGCGGCCTTGGCAGCGGCGCGCGGCGGGGCGGACACCGTGTTGGTCGAGTTCGAATCGATCCTCGGCGGCACCTCCACGAATGCCTGGGTAAACAGCTGGGAACCGGTTTCTGGCGCGGACGGACTGCCCCGGGAGATCTACGCCGCCATGCGGCAGGACCCGCTGGGCGTCACCTACGCCGACTACTCCCGCGGCGCGCACCGCGTGGTGTTCAAGGACGGGAAGTGGCAGCGCGGCGGCCATCATGGTCTGCCCTGGGAGCCGCGCGCGTTCAATTACTTTGTACGCGAGCTGCTGGAGGCGACCGGCCGCTGCCGCGTGCTGTTAAACACCATCTTCTACCGCGCCCACCGCCGCGGCGACATGATCGAAGCGGTGGAGGCGTGGTTCTGCGGACGCCGTCTCCGCATCGAGGCGCGCATTTTTATCGATTCCACCGCCGACGCGGAACTCTGTGTGGACGCCGGGTGCGATTTCCACCTCGGCGAGGATCCCCGCTCGCGGTATCAGGAACCCACCGCGCCCGAGTCGGCCGAACTACAGTTAAACGGCCTCACGCTGTGCTATCGCATCAAGGACATCGGCGTGACGCAGAAGCCGTGGCTGCCGAAGGAGATTCCCGAAGGGATCTGCCGCAGGCCAGTCCATACCGTAGTGCTGCCGAATGGCGACCATCTGCTGAACGCCGTCGGCATGATTGACGGGAACGCGGTGATGGAGATGGAGTACAGCGAACTGATGCGCGAGGCCTACCGGCGCGTGTTGGAGCACTTCTTCTGGCTTCAGCAGCTTCCGCCGGGCGACCGCTGGAACCGCTGGGCGCCGAAGGGCTACGGAACGTGGGCCATCGCCGGGGTCGCGCCGCGCATCGGCGTGCGGGAGTCGCGGCGTGTACTCGGCGACTATGTCCTGACCGAGAACGATGTGCGCGCGGGGGTGCAGAGTCAAACCCATCCCGACATTATCGCGATCAGCGATCACGCCGTGGACGTGCATGGCCGCAAGGTACGGCTGTACGAAGTTCCCAACGGCCCGTACGGCATCCCGTACCGCTGCCTGTTGCCGCGCGGCGTCCGGAACCTGTTCATCGCCAGCCGCGCCGCCAGTTTCAGCCATATCGCCGCCGCCTCGTGCCGCCTCTGCCGGACCATGATGACGTTGGGCCAGGCGGCCGGGAACGCCGCCGCGCTCTGTGTGCGGGAACGGGTGCCGCCGCGGGAAGTGGATGTGGCGCGCCTGCGGGCCACGCTGGTGGAGCAGGGAGTGGCGGTGACGGCTGCTTAACGACGCCGCGCCACGCTGCCCGCGTCACGCGGCTGGCTCCCCGAACTCGAACGCGAGTTGTTCGGCCGCGGGCACGGGCGCCAAGGGGTGTTCCTCGATCCCGAGCAGCCAGGACAGCTCCCGCGCGCAGGAAAACGCGGTGGCGGCGTCGGCCCGCGCGGTGGCGGCGTCGCGCAAATCCCTCAGCAGATCACAGGTTTCGAGTTCACGGCGCTGAGCTTGGAGGAAAGCGGCCAGGCGCCGGCCGAGTTGCGTCGCCGTTGCCCAATCATGGCGCACGGCCCACCGGATGGCCGCGAGACTTTCCGCCACCAGCCGCCCGCAGGTGGCGGGCTGCGCCGTCCAGCGTGAGAAAGCCTCGAGCAGAAGCATGGCGTGCGCCCGCCGGAGCGGTTCGACTTCCTCCTCGGGCGCCCGCCGCACAAGGCGATAACGAAGACCCGCCTCGTCTACGGGATAGCCGGCGTGTCCGGACGTCAGAAGGCGCGCCGCCTCCCGGGCCGCGTTTTCCTCCAACCCGGCGAGGGCCGCCGCGAAGTCGAGGTGCGCGGCATCCTTCTGACAGAGAGAAAGGGCCCGCCACAAGCGCAGCGCGGCGGGATCGTGGGGCAGGGAAATGCCAGACGCGGGGCGGGGCGCGCCCAGCTCGATTACGGGCAGATCACACGGTGGAACCGCATGCGCGGCAAGCGTAATCAGGACAGACGCGCTTCCGCCGGAACGCGGAAGGGTGAGCGCGCCAGGATCGAAATCGTCCAGCACCACCAGGACCCGGTGGCGTCCGATGTGATCGCGGAGGCGATCCCAGGCCTCCGTCAGGGGGCCTTCGGGCGAGACGCCCAACTGCGCCGCCAGTTCCGCGGCAACCGCGGCCGGCGGCTGTTCCCGGCAGGCTACCCAAATGACTTCGCGAAACAGCGGGGCCGCCCGGTGGGCGAACTCGTGCGCCAAAGTAGTCCGCCCGCTGCCCGCCGCGCCCGTCACGATGGCGGTGGCGGCGTGGTCCCCAAGCGCGGCGGTCAGCGCGGCCAATTCGGATTCGCGGCCCGCGAACCAGGGTACGCCCGCCAGGGCCGCGCCCGGCGGAGCCGGCGAGGGATGGAGCCCGATGGTCCAGCATTGCAGGGTGCGCAACACCGCGGCTGGATCCGAAGCCCACCGGCAAAACCGCTTCCGCTCGAGCAGAGGCGGATACGCGCACGGACGCACCAGCACATGGGCCACGGGCGGATCCGCGTTCCTCGTCACGTGGTCCAGCAGGGCGCCCCACACCTGGCGTCCGCCGCCGGACGGCGCCGCTTCGGGCGACCACAACAACACCACGGCGTCGCAGCCCAGCCCCGCTTCCCAATTCGCGGCGAGATGTTGCCCGCCGCCCGGCCCGATCTCGTCGGGGACGACGCGCGCCTCGGCGGCGCTTTCCAGGCGTCCCGCGATGGCGGCGGCGATCTCGCGGTCGGCGGCGGCGTAGCAGAGGAACACGTCCACCATGAGTCCCCCCGCGCCGGCCCGCCTAGGCGGAGAACCGCTGGCGCACGTGCTCGGCGTGCAACTCGTGCAACAACCGCATAATGTTGTACGCGCTGAGTTCGATCAGCAGCCGCGTCACCGCCGCGTGCTGCTCGTCGTTCAGGCTCCCCTCAACCGCGCGCATGGCTTCCACCACGCTCCGCTGCTGTTTTTCGAGCTCCTCCCGGCTGACGACGCCATCGGCCAAGGCGTCCGTAAACACCTCCAGCTTTTGCGCTTGTTCGTCAATCACCGGCACATCCGTTTCTTCGTCAAACCAACTGATGCGGGCCACAGAGCCCCTCCTTTGCTAGTTGCTACATTTACTCGAGCAGGCGGCGCAGGCGGTTGTAGCGATTTTGCATCGCCGCGCGCCCTTCCTTGTCGATCCGGGTCCGAAACTCGGCGGGCAGAAATTGGCGGTCGGTGCATTCCAGAATGGCGGCGAGTTCCTGGAGTTCCTTTTCCACCGATTCGGTGGACGGCAGGAAGTCGCCGAGCACCGTTTCCAGGGCATACCGGCTAATGCCTGGCTCGCCGTTCAGCAGCGACAGGCGCAGCGCGCGGCCGACGATGCCCTCGATGTCGGCCCCGGAGAGCTCGCCCTGCACGGGCGCATCCGGAATGTCATCCGGCGCCAGATCCGCGCCCAGCTTGCGCGCCATGGCCACAAACATCTCGCGAATCTCGCGGGCCTTGGAGGGATAAAACAAGGGGATGTGCACCTCGGCGCGTCCCTGCCGTTTGAGGTCGATGGGCAGCAGGTCCGGCCGGCAGGTGAGCAGCATCCAGAGGATCTGGCCGCGATACCGCGTGTCGCCCATCTGGGCGGCGATCATGGAGAAGACGCGGCTGGAAGTGCCCGAGTCGCCTTCCTGGCCGCGGTTGCCGAGCGCGGCGTCCGCTTCGTCGATCACCACCACCACCGGGCCCATCGCGCGGAGCACGCTCAGCACGCGTTCGAGGTTGCCCTCGGTTTCGCCGACGTACTTGGAGCGGAAGTTCTTCAGCGTTACGCAGGGGATGCCGATCTCGCCGGCCATGCACTGCGCCAGGTAGGTCTTGCCGGTGCCCACGGGACCGCACACCAGGTACCCCATCGGCAGCAGTCCGGACTGGCCCTTGCGCAGCAGCGCCGCGTCACCGCGCAGGCGCTGCTTGACCGGTTCATGGCCGACCACGGCGTCCAGGGTCCACCGGGGCTGGACGAATTCGAGCAGGCCTTGACATTGGCGCTCGATGAGCTGCTTTTTCAGCGCCCGCATGCGCCCCGCCTCCAGGCGCCTCCCGGTCTCGAACGCCGATTGCACCATGACGTTCAGGTCCACCAGGGAGATGCCCGCGGTCAGCCGCGCCAGCTCGGCGGGCGTGTAGTCGGAAACGGAGGCGAAATCGCGTCCGCCGATGGCGAACTCCAGAAACCGCTCGCGGTCCTCGAGCCCGGGCAGCGTGATTTCCAGCGAGGCCACGTGCGGGCTGGCGCTCAGGCGCTCGCTGAGCGCGGCATGCTTTTCGTCGATCAGGACGAAGGCCATGTTGAGCCGCTTGACGTGGAGACTCGACGCCCAGTTGAGCAGGGTGACCACATACGTGGCGGCGCTGAGGTTAAGGCGTCCGGCGTCGCCCGCCGGGGCCAGGAAAGACGCATGATCGAGGATGATGGCGGCGCTCAGGCGTTCGCTATCGGCTGCCATGACGTTGTTCTGGACGAACCGGTCCAGCAGGGCGAAGGCGGTGGCAGGGTCCTTGCGGGCGGCGGTGAGATCCCCCACGCGGCGGTTGGCCAGGGCCACCATGTCCTTCAAACGCGCCCCGTCGCGGCCCGCGAAGGCGCGCAGCCCGCGAGCCAGGTCGTAATGCAGGATCAGGTCCCAGCGCCCGAAGATCTGTTCCGCCAGGAAATCGCTCAGGGCGCCGTAGGCCCCGCTTTCGCCCTGGCGAACAAAGTCCTGCACCGCGCCATGAAGGATAAACGTCGACGTGGTGCCGGAGAAGTACATCTCGGAAAGCTGCGCGGCCCAAGCGGGCAACCACTCGGGGGTGCGGGTTTGCTGGCGGCTGGCGTCCATTTACGATCCTCCCGGCGGCCCGATCCCGGCGGTCAGGATGGCGGGCGGGGCCTGCATCTCGTCGACGTAGCCGGTGATCTGCTGCAATTCCGCAAGCGCCTTCTCGGTCGATTGCATGCTTTCGGCGACCGAGTCGATCTGGCTGGACCAGAGCTCGGTGTCCTGCCGGTTGACCGCCGACTCGGTAAGCGCCTGGATCTTGGCCTCGATGCGGTCCAGTTCGACGCGCACGAATTCGGCGTTCTGGACGGCTTGCGCGTAGTTGTCGAGGCGAAGCTGTTGCGCGGCGATGCTGTCCTCGAGCGACCGGCGCACGCGCTCGCCGGCGGATTCGTCCGCCAGGCGGGCTTGCGCCTCTTCGAGGCGGCGGCGGATCTCGGCCGGGTCGGTCCGGGACAGAAAACGCTGGAGCGCCTCCTGCGACGCCAACAGGCGGAGAAACACCCAGAGGAGGCGGTCGAGCGCTCCTGTGGTCAGATCATCGCCCGCGGCGGCTCCCAGGCGGCCGCGCACCCCTTCGGCGATCGCCCGCATCTCCAGGCAGCGGCCGCGCAACCCTTCGAAACGCTTGCGCGCGGAAGGGGAAAGCCCGTTCAGGATCTCTTGCAACTGGCTCGCCGGGGCCCGCTGCGGCGGACGCCGCTGCTGATGCAGTTCCGCGTCCACCGCCTGCCGGAACCGGGCGTTTGACACCAGGCCGGCCAGGTACGCCAGTTCGAGCGCCGCCACCAGGGGCAGCAAGCCGTCCGGCCAGGGACTCAACACCGCCGCCGCCACGCCGCCGCAGAACGCCAGCAGGTTCCAGCGGTACAGGAACGCGCGCTTCAAATAGTCCGCCAAACCGGCGCGGCGGGGGGCGGGCGGCGGCGGTGTGCGCAGGTTCTCCATCGTTCGTTAGACTTGCGCCTCGAGGCGTTCGAGCAGATCCCGGATCTCAAACACGAGCTGGTTGAACTCGGGTTCGCGCTGCATTTCCCGCGCCGGCCGGTCCGGGGGCGGCACGGCAAGTTCCTTTACGAGCCGGCCCGGAGACGGCGACATGATGTAAATGCGGTCCCCCAGGTACACGGCTTCCTCGACCGAGTGCGTGACGAAGAAGACGGTGGCTTGCAGGTCGCGCCACAGCGCGATCAGCAGGTCCTGCATGTTCAGGCGAATGCTAGGGTCGAGCGCGCCGAACGGCTCGTCCATCAGGATGATGCGCGGCTTGAGGATCAGCGTGCGGGCGATGGCCACCCGCTGCCGCATGCCGCCGGAAAGCTGGTGCGGGTACTTGTGCGCGTCGCGGTCGACATCCAGGCCGACCTTGCGGATCCATTCGCGCGCGCGTTCGCGCCGCTCCCGCGCCGGAACGCCCTGGCATTCGAGGCCGAAGGCGATGTTGTCCTCGACG
>Ga0308414_1001751_pt1 | contig 14188 bp, 10 predicted proteins | sample HotsprSampleOS50_FD_205667 | JGI IMG/M metagenome (GOLD analysis project Ga0308414, IMG submission 205667) | Hot spring phototrophic mat microbial communities from Octopus Spring, Yellowstone National Park, Wyoming, United States - 20090730_OS50 ... | reverse complement strand
TACACTTCGCGCAGATTGCGGTGGATGTGCGCCTCGCCCAGCAGCGTGATGTCGAGCCACAGATGCTCGCCGAAGCGGCTCTTCACGCCCTTGCCGCGGGCGATGTGCTCCTCCATGCGGCGGCTCACCACGTCGCGCGAGGCCAGCTCCTTCTTCTCCGGCTCGTAGTCGGGCATGAAGCGGTGGCCGTCGGCGTCCTTCAGCAGGCCGCCGTCGCCGCGGCAGCCCTCGGTGACGAGGATGCCGGCCGGGAAGATGCCGGTCGGGTGGAACTGCACCGCTTCCATGTTGCCGAGGGCGGCTACGCCGGTTTCCAGCGCGATCGCGTGGCCGATACCCTCGCAGATCACCGCGTTGGTGGTCACCCGATACAGACGTCCGGCGCCGCCGGTGGCGATCGCCGTGGCCTTGGCGACATACGCGGTCAGCTCGCCGGTGACCAGGTTTCTCACCACCGCGCCGTAGCAGCGGCCGGCGTCGTGGATCAGCGCCAGCGCCTCGGTGCGCTCGTGCACCGGGATCGAGGCCGCGATCGCCTGGTCGCCGACCGCCTGCAGCATGGCATGCCCGGTGCCGTCGGACACGTAGCAGGTGCGCCACTTCTTGGTGCCGCCGAAGTCGCGCTGGGCGACCAGGCCGTGCGCCTCGTCGCGCTCGGTGATCGTCACCTTCTGGCCGTTGATGATCACCGTGCGGTCGCCCTTGCGCACGCGGCTCCACGGCACGCCCCAGGCGGCCAGTTCGCGCACCGCCTTCGGCGCCGTGTTGACGAACATCCGCACCACATCCTGGTCGGCGCCCCAGTCGGAGCCGCGCACCGTGTCCTCGAAGTGCACGTCCTCGTTGTCGCCCTGGCCCTTGATCACGTTGCCGAGGCTCGCCTGCATGCCGCCCTGCGCCGCCTTGCTGTGCGAGCGCTTTGGCGGCACCAGCGACAGGATGATCGCCTCGTGGCCGCGGCGCCGGGCGGCGATGGCCATGCGCAGGCCGGCCAGCCCGCCGCCGATGACCAGCACGTCGGTGTAGACGACCCTCATCGCGGCGCCTCCTTCAGCCATGACGGCCACCAGGACGGCGGCGCCGCCTGCGGCGGGTTGGCGAGCCACGCCGGCGTGTAGCGGGCGCCCGGCAGGTGGCGGATGTCGTAGCCGATCTTCATGTACGCCGCCAGCGTGGCCAGCCCGAGCACGATGAAGAACACCGACAGCGCCCACTTCAGGATCTTCAGGTTCCTGCGCGTGGCGTTGTCGTCGGTTCCGGCGAACCAGTTCCACTTCACGGCCAGCCGGTACAGGCCCACACCGCCGTGGATCTCGACCGCGAACAGCAGCACCAGGTACAGCGGCCACCAGCCGTTCCACACCCGCGCCGCGGATTCGTACGGCCCGATCATCCCGGGGTGCATCAGCATCTGGTACAGGTGCACCGAGGCGAGGAAGAACATCGCGAAGCCGGTGACGACCTGCCACCACCACAGCGTCGTGTCCTCGTGATGCATCATGCCCATGTGGTCGCGGTAGACGCGGTACTGGCGGTAATTGATCGGAAACTTGCGCAAGGCCAGCGCCGCATGCACGACGAACAGGGCGAACACGACCGCCACCACGCCCGAGACGAGGATCGGGTAGGCGCGGCCGAAGAAGAAATAGCCCTCGAAAAGCTTGGTGACGACCCACATGGCGTCGGCGCCGAGCAGGATCGACGAGACGAAGACCATGTGGCCCCACATGAATAGGCCCAGGATCAGGCCGCTGGCGCTCTGCGCCAGGTCGAGCCGCGCCGGCCAGCGGCTCTTGCGGGGCCGGGCGCGCGTGTTGCCCGCGCCCATGACGGTGGCAGGTGTGCTCATCGCTCGTGTCCTGTCTTCGGCGGCTGTTCCGTGACGGCGGCAGTGTCATCGAAGGGCATTCCCGCCGGTTGATGGGGATCAACGCGGCGGCGGACGCCGCGCCCGCGGATTCCGCAGTGCGGCATGCGGGCATGCATTCCGAAGCGGTTGACCGGCGTCAACGAGGCGCCGGCACAGGGTGCGAGCATGCGCCCACGACCGAACCGGCGACGCATCGTCGCAACGCAGCCGTCCTTCAGGGGCGGATGCAGAGGATGCCTATGTACGCGATCACCCGCCGCGAAGCCTTCTCCGAAACCACCTTCCTTTGGGAGGTCGAGGCGCCGGACGTCGCCCGCTCGGCGCAGCCGGGCCACTTCGTGATGCTGCGGCTGCATGAGGGCGGCGAGCGCATCCCGCTGACGGTGGCCGACTTCGACCGCGACCGGGGCACGGTCACCCTGGTCGTGCAGGCGCTGGGCAAGACCACGCTGGAGATGCGCGACCACTACAAGGCCGGCGACCGCTTCGCCGACTTCGTCGGCCCGCTGGGGCTGCCGCAGCACATCGACAAGGTCGGCCACGTGGTGCTGGTCGGCGGCGGCCTCGGCGTGGCCCCGGTGTACCCGCAGCTGCGCGCCTTCAAGCAGGCCGGCAACCGCACCACCGGGATCATCGGCTTCCGCAGCAGGGACCTGGTGTTCTGGGAGGACCGGTTCGGCGCCTGGTGCGACAACCTGATCGTATGCACCGACGACGGCAGCTACGGCAAGCCGGGCTTCGTCACCGCGGCGCTGAAGGAAGTGCTGGACAACGACAAGCCGGACCTGGTGATCGCCATCGGCCCGCTGCCGATGATGAACGCCTGCGCCGAGACGACGCGGCCCTACGGCGTGAAGACCATGGTGTCGCTGAACGCGATCATGGTCGACGGCACCGGCATGTGCGGCTCGTGCCGGGTCACGGTCGGCAAGGAGATCAAGTTCGCCTGCGTCGACGGGCCCGACTTCGACGGCCATCTGGTCGACTTCAAGGAGCTGATGCTGCGGCAGAAGCGATTCAAGGGCGAGGAGGCCACCGCCAACAGCGACTACGCGCACCTGTGCCACATCGAGAAGGTGCTGTTCGAGCAGGGCAAGAAGAACTACAAGAAGTACAAGGACCTGGCGCCGCACGCCACCAAAATGCCGGAGCGCGACCCGGCCGAGCGCGCGCGCAACTTCCTTGAGGTCAACCTCGGCTACTCGCTGGCCGACGCGCTGGCAGAGGCCGAGCGCTGCATCCAGTGCAGCAAGCCGACCTGCATCGACGGCTGTCCGGTGTCGATCGACATCCCGCGCTTCATCCGCCACCTGCTGGTGCGCGATATCGACGGCGCGCTGGCGGTGATCAACGAGTCCAATCTGCTGCCGTCGATCTGCGGCCGGGTATGCCCGCAGGAGTCGCAGTGCGAGGCGCAGTGCATCGTCGGCCGCAAGCTGGAGTCGGTGGCGATCGGCCGCCTGGAGCGCTTCGTCGGCGACAACGCGCGGCCGCGCCGGCCGGAGCCGCTGCGCTTCGAGCGCAAGCTCGGCAACGTCGCCGTGGTCGGTTCCGGCCCGTCCGGGCTGGCGGTGGCCGCCGACTGCGTCAAGTACGGCTGCGACGTCACCGTCTACGAGGCGCTGCACGTGATCGGCGGCGTGCTGCAGTACGGGATCCCGTCGTTCCGCCTGCCGCGGGAGATCATCGCCCGCGAGGTCGACCACCTGCGCGCGATGGGGGTGCAGTTCGAGACCAACAAGGTGGTCGGCAAGACCTTCTCGATCCCCGAGCTGCTGAACGAGCGCGGCTTCGACGCCGTCTTCGTCGGCGCCGGCGCCGGCGCGCCGTCGTTCCTCGGCATCCCCGGCGAGTTCGCCGGCCAGGTGTACTCGGCCAACGAGTTCCTCACCCGCGTCAACCTGATGGGCGGCGACCGCTTCCCGTACCTGGACACGCCGATCGCGATGGGCAAGAGCGTGGTGGTGATCGGCGCCGGCAATACCGCGATGGACTGCCTGCGGGTGGCCAAGCGGCTCGGCGCGCCGACCGTGCGCTGCGTCTATCGCCGCTCCGAGGCCGAGGCGCCGGCGCGGATCGAGGAGCTGCGCCACGCCAAGGAGGAGGGCATCGAGTTCTTCTTCCTGCACGCGCCGGTCGAGATCCTGGTCGACGCCGACGGCAACGTGCGCGGCATGAAGGTGCAGAAGATGATGCTCGGCGAGCCCGACGAGAAGGGCCGCCGCAAGCCGATCCCGCTGCCCGAGGTGATCGAGCTCGAGTGCGACACCGTGATCTACGCCCTGGGCACCAACGCCAACCCGATCATCACCAAGTCGACGCCGGGCCTCGCGCTCAACAAGTGGGGCTACATCGTCGCCGACGAATACACCCAGGCCACCAGCGTGCCAGGCGTGTTCGCCGGCGGCGACATCGTCACCGGCGGCGCCACCGTGATCCTGGCGATGGGTGCCGGCCGCCGCGCCGCGCGGGCGATCGGCGCCTACCTGGCGAGCGGCAAGTCCAAGTGGCCGATCACCAAAGAAGACGCCGACGCCTTCGTGCCGCCGCAGCCGCTCGGCGCGGCGCCGAAGGCCGCCGAGCCGGTCGCCGCCGAAGCCAGGGATTGAACGAGGAGCCCAGAATGAACGTCTGCCCCCGCTGCCGCCGCCCCCTCGACGACGACGAGCCCTACATCTGCTGCGCCGGCCAGCAGCTGCGCTGGCGCTGCACCGAATGCGGCAAGGTCTCCGAAGGCTTTGCCTTCCCGTACGGCATGTGCCCGTACTGCAAGGGCAAGCTCGAGCTGCTCGAGCGCGAGCCGATCGCCGGCGACGAGGCGCTGGAGGCGGTGCGCAAGGCCTTCGAGATCGAGCTCGGCGGCCATGCCTTCTACGAGCGCGCCGCGCGCGAGGCGCAGGATGAGGAGCTGCGTGAGCTGTTCGCCCGCTTCGCGGCGATGGAGAAGGAGCACATGCAGACGCTGTCGCGGCGCTACCACGCCGAGATTCCGGCGCCGCCGGCCGACTTCCAGCTCGACCGCGCGGCGATCTTCGCCGGCGTCGACCGCAAGCCGGAGGACCCGGCGAACCTCTTCCGCATCGCCATCGCCTTCGAGCAGCGCGCCGTCGACTTCTTCGCCCGCGAGGGCGAGCGCGCGCCCGAGGGGTCGATCGAGCGCGAGCTGTACAAGGAGCTGGCGGCCGAGGAGCGCGAGCACGTGGCCCTGCTGACCACCGAGTACCGGCGCTGGCAGACGGGCAAGGCCGGGATCCTCTAGCGCCACCGATTGCGCGCCGCCGTCGCTGCCGGCCCGCCGCGGCGGGCGGCGGCGCCACCCCCACACCACGGAAGACGACCATGACCGACCGCTCCCATGTGCTCGACGGCAACGAAGCCGCCGCGCGGATCGCGCACCTGACCAGCGAGGTCATCGCGATCTACCCGATCACGCCGTCGTCGCCGATGGGCGAGCTGGCCGACGCCTGGTCGGCGGCGGGGCAGACCAACATCTGGGGCCGGGTGCCGCAGGTGATCGAGATGCAGAGCGAGGCCGGCGCCGCCGGCGCGGTGCACGGGTCGCTGCAGGCCGGCGCGCTCACCTGCACCTTCACCGCCTCGCAGGGGCTGCTGCTGAAGCTGCCGAACATGTTCAAGATCGCCGGCGAGCTGACGCCGGCGGTGTTCCACATCGCCGCCCGCACGCTGGCCACGCACGCGCTGTCGATCTTCGGCGACCACTCCGACGTGATGGCGGCGCGCACCACCGGCTTCGCGCTGCTGGCCTCCGGCAGCGTGCAGGAAGCGCAGGACATGGCGATGATCGCCTTCATGTCGACGCTGGCCTCGCGCGTGCCGTTCCTGCATTTCTTCGACGGCTTCCGCACCAGTCACGAGGTCAACAAGATCGACCTGCTGTTCGAGGAGCAGGTGCGGGCGCTGGTCGACGAGGAACTGGTGCAGGCGCACCGCGCCCGGGCGCTGAATCCCGACGCGCCGAAGCTGCGTGGCTCGGCGCAGAACCCGGACGTGTTCTTCCAGGCGCGCGAGGCGTGCAACCCGTTCTACGCCGCCGTGCCCGGCATCGTGCGCGAGTCGATGAACCGCTTCGAGAAGCTGACCGGGCGGCGCTACGGCCTGTTCGACTACACCGGCAGCCCGGATGCCGAGCGCGTGCTGGTGCAGATGGGCTCCGGCACCGGCGCCTCGCGCGAGGCGGTGGCGAAGCTCGTGGCCGCCGGCGAGAAGGTCGGGCTGGTGACGGTGCGGCTGTACCGGCCGTTCGACGCGGAAGCCTTCGTCGCCGCGCTGCCGAAGACGGTGCGCTCGATCGCAGCCCTGGACCGCACCAAGGAGCCGGGCGCGATCGGCGAGCCGCTGTACATGGACGTGGTGGCGGCGCTCGCCGAGTGCTGGCCGGCCGATCTGCCGCTGCCGCGCGTCATTGGCGGCCGCTACGGCCTGTCGTCGAAGGAATACACGCCGGCGATGGCCAAGGCGGCGCTCGACGAGCTGAAGCAGGCCAGACCGAAGCGTCACTTCACCGTCGGCATCCTCGACGACGTCACCCACCTGTCGCTGAAGTGGGACGAGGGCTTCGTCACCGAGGGCGAGGGCGTGACGCGGGCGGTGTTCTACGGCCTCGGCGCCGACGGCACGGTGGGCGCGACCAAGAACACGGTCAAGATCATCGGCGAGAACACGCCGCTGCACGCGCAGGGCTACTTCGTCTACGACAGCAAGAAGTCGGGCGCGATCACGGTGTCGCACCTGCGCTTCGGGCCGCGGCCGATCGAGTCGACCTATCTGATCCGCGAGGCCGACTTCGTCGCCTGCCACCAGTTCGAGTTCATGGAAAAGCTCGACGTGCTGGCGCTGGCCCGCCGTGGCGCCACCTTCCTGCTGAACAGCCCGTACGGGCCGAACGAGGTCTGGCAGAAGCTGCCGCGCGAGGCGCAGCAGACGATCATCGACAGGCAGCTGAAGTTCTACGTCGTCGACGCGCTGACGGTGGCCAAGAACGCCGGCCTGGCCGGCCGCATCAACACGGTGACACAGGCGTGCTTCTTCGCCATCTCCGGCATCCTGCCGCGCGAGGAGGCGATCGGCAAGATCAAGGACGCGATCCGCAAGACCTACGGCAAGCGCGGCGAGACGGTGCTGGCGCGCAACTTCGCGGCGGTCGACGCCTCGCTGGCGGCGCTGCACGAGGTGCCGGTGCCGGCGCACGCCGACTCGCTGCTCACGCGGCGGCCGACGGTGCCGCGCGCGGCGCCGGAGTTCGTCCAGCGCGTCACCGCGATGATGATGGAGGGCAAGGGCGATTTTCTGCCGGTGTCGGCGATGCCGGTGGACGGCACCTTCCCCACCGCCACCACGCAGTGGGAAAAGCGCAGCATCGCGCACGAGATCCCGATCTGGGACGAGACCATCTGCACCCAGTGCGGCATCTGCCCGCTGATCTGTCCGCACGCGGCGATCCGGATGACGGTGTTCGACCCGAAGGAGATGGCGCGCGCGCCGTCGACCTTCAAGGCGGTGCCGTGGGCGCGCAAGGACGGCGGCCCGCTGGACGGCCTGCTGTACAGCCTGCAGGTGGCGCCGGAGGACTGCACCGGCTGCGGCGCCTGCGTCGACGTCTGCCCGACCCGCAGCAAGCAGGTGGTCAAGCACAAGGCGATCAACATGCGGCCGAAGCTCGAGCACCTCGAGGTCGAGCGCGCCAACTACGAGTTCTTCCTCAGCCTGCCGGAGGTGCGGCCGCCATTTGACAGCATCGACGGCCTGCGCGGCTCGCAGCTGCGGCGGCCGCTGTTCGAGTACTCCGGCGCCTGCTCCGGCTGCGGCGAGACGCCGTACATCAAGCTGCTGTCGCAGCTCTATGGCGACCACCTGCTGATCGCCAACGCCACCGGCTGCTCGTCGATCTACGGCGGCAATTTGCCGACCACGCCGTACGCGGTCAACGCCGAAGGCCAGGGCCCGGCCTGGGCCAACAGCCTGTTCGAGGACAACGCCGAGTTCGGGCTCGGCATGCGGCTGGCGATCGACGCGCAGCGCGATCTCGCCCAGCACCTGGTGCGCGAGCTGCGCGCCGAGATCGGCGAAGAACTGGCCGACGCCCTGCTGCACGCGCCGCAGGACAACGACGGCGAGATCAAGGCGCAGCGGGCGCGGGTCAGGCAGCTGAAGGAGATCCTGCCGCGACTGCGCTTCCCCGAAGCGGGCCGGCTGCTGGCGGTGGCCGACAGCCTGATCGAGCGCAGCGTCTGGATCATCGGCGGCGACGGTTGGGCCTACGACATCGGCTACGGCGGTCTGGACCACGTGCTCGCGTCGGGCCGCAATGTCAACATCCTGGTGCTCGACACCGAGGTGTATTCGAACACCGGCGGCCAGGCGAGCAAGTCCACGCCGCGCGGCGCGGTGGCCAAGTTCGCCGCCGCCGGCAAGCCGATCGGCAAGAAGGACCTCGGCATGATCGCCATGGCCTACGGCAACGTCTATGTGGCGCAGGTGGCGATGGGCGCCAACCCGGTGCAGACCGTGCGCACCTTCCAGGAGGCCGCCTCCTGGAAAGGGCCGTCGCTGATCATCGCCTACAGCCACTGCATCGCGCACGGCATCGACATGGGCACCGGCTTCAGCCACCAGCGCGACGCCGTCAAGGCCGGCTACCTGACGCTGTACCACTACGACCCGCGGCTGGGCATGGGCGGTTCGGACCAGCCGCTGAAGCTCGACTCGCGCAAGCCGACGCAGCCGCTGGAGAGCTTCGTGATGAAGGAGGGCCGCTACGCGATGCTGGCGCAGGCCGACCCCGCCCGCGCCAAGGCGCTGCTGAAGCAGGCGCAGCAGGACGCCGACGCCCGCTGGCAACTGTACGAGCAGATCGCCGGCGTGCACCGCGTGGTGACCGAGGAGGCCGTGCCGGCGCCCGGCGACGGCGAGGCCAGGCAACGCACCGAGGAGGCAGCACAATGAGCGTCGATCTCCGCACCCAGTATCTGGGCCTGAAGCTGGCGCACCCGATCGTCGCCTCGGCCTCGCCGCTGACCGGCTCGATCGATAGCCTGCGACGCCTGGAGGACGCCGGGATCGCCGCGGTGGTGCTGCCGTCGCTGTTCGAGGAGCAGATCGAGCACGAGGAGATGGCGGCGCACAACCTGATGCTCTACGGCGCCGAACTGTCGCCGGAGGCGCGCGGCTTCTTCCCGGAGATGCAGTACAGCACCGGCCCCGACAAGTACCTGGAGCTGATCCGCCAGGCCAAGGAAGCGCTGCGGGTGCCGGTGATCGCCAGCCTGAACGGCTACACGCCGGGCGGCTGGACGCGCTACGCGCACAGGTTCCAGGAGGCCGGCGCCGACGCGGTCGAGCTGAACGTGTACTTCCTCGCCGCCAGCGTCGACGACACCTCGGCCGAGGTCGAGCAGCGTTACGTCGATCTCGTCGAGTCGGTGGCGCGGCAGGTCAGCATCCCGGTGGCGGTCAAGGTCGCGCCCTACTTCAGCGCCATGGCCAACATGGCGGCGCGGCTGGCCAACGCCGGCGCGCGCGGGCTGGTCCTGTTCAACCGCTTCCTGCAGCCGGACATCCTGCTCGACGAGCTGGAGGTGGCGCCGCACCTGGTGCTGTCGACCTCCGACGAGCTGCGCCTGGCGCTGCGCTGGATCGCGATCCTGCGCGGTCGCGTCCAGGCGAGCCTGGCCGCCACCGGCGGCGCGCACACGGCCGAGGACGTGCTGAAGCTGCTGCTGGCCGGGGCCGACTGCGTCATGCTCGCCTCGAGCCTGCTCGCCCGTGGCCCCAGTCACATCGGCGCCCTCGTCAAGGGCATCGAGGCGTGGATGAGCGAGCGCGAGTACGCCTCGGTGGCGCAGCTGAAGGGCTCGCTGTCGCAGCAGTCCTGCCCCGACCCCGACGCCTTCGAGCGCGCCAACTACATGCGGGCGCTGAAGTCGTACACCCGCGAATACGTCTAGCCCAGAGGCGGCGTCGCGCCGCACCGTGAACCCAGCGAGGAGAAAACGATGGCCCTGATGATCAACGACGACTGCACCGCCTGCGATGCCTGCAAGCCGGTGTGCCCCAACGAGGCGATCAGTGCCGGCAGCCCCATTTACGTCATCGACCCGTCCAAGTGCACGGAGTGCGTTGGCGCCCACGACGAGCCGCAGTGCGTCGACGTCTGCCCGGCCGACTGCATCGTGCCCGACCCGAACCACGCCGAGAGCCGCGAGCAGCTGCTCGCCAAGTACCAGAGCCTGCACCCGTGACGCGAGGCGGCCTTGCGCGTTGGCGCGCATGGGCCGCGGCTGAGAGGCTGTGAGGAAATCGTCGCGAGCGGCCCGAGGTCGCACCGAGCAGCGCCCCCGTACAGAGGCGTACGGCGGGAAGCCGCAGGTGCGAGATCGGGACGCGCAGCAGATTTACTCACAGCCTCTGAGAGGAGCGCTGCCGGCAGCGCTCCGAACGCAGCTGGTCGCGGCGCGACTTGACGCGCGCCGCGGCGCTTCTGCGACAGCCGCTTCGCACGCCCAATGCACCTGGCCCGAAACCCACGGTCGATTGACGGCCATCAAGCGCGGCGCGAACGACCGCCGCTACGGTAGCGGGACCGAAAAAAAGCCGGCCGGCACCGCTGCGGTGACACGGCCCGGCGTCCAGGGACACCGCAGATGCCGTCGACAGGCGAGGGGACCGCGCAGCGCCGCCGCTGATCCGCCTGCCGCCACGCGCACATCCTCGACCGCGACGAGCCACGCCTGCCGACGATGAATCCCTACGCCGTCTTCCTGCTGTACCTGATCGCGATCCTCGGCTTCGTGGCGCTGATGCTGGTGGCGAACAAGTACCTCGGCCCGAAGCCGCCGATGACGCCGCTGAAGCAGGAGCCGTTCGAATGCGGCGCGCCGCTGGTGGACACGCGCGGCGCGCACTCGGTGCCGGTGAAGTACTACGCGGTGGCGATCGTCTTCATCCTGTTCGACCTCGAGACCGTGTTCCTGATCCTGTGGGTGCTCGGCGCGCAGCCGCTGGACGGCCTCATGCTCGCCACCTTCGGCATCTTCGTCGCCCTGCTGGTGCTGGTGCTGCTGTGGGTGTACCGCTCGCGGCTGCTCGACGCGGTGACCGAATGAACGCGCCGCGGACGATCCCGATCCGGCCGGAAGGCGGCAGGTCTGGCGCCTTCGAGTTCATCTCGACGCGCAAGGACGAGCTGATCGGCTGGGCGCGCAAGTTCTCGCTGTTCCCCTACCCCTTCGTCACCGCCTGCTGCGCGATGGAGTTCATGGCCGTGAGCTCCACGCCGTACGACACCGACCGCTTCGGCGCCGCGCTGCCGCGATTCACGCCGCGGCAGTCGGACCTGCTGATGGTGGTCGGCACGGTGACGCACAAGCAGGCGCCGATCCTGCTGAAGGTCTGGGAGCAGATGTGCGAGCCGAAATGGGTGATCGCCTTCGGCGTCTGCGCCACCAGCGGCGGCTTCTACAACAACTATGCCGCCGTACAGGGCATCGACCGCATCGTGCCGGTGGACGTCTACATCCCGGGCTGCCCGCCACGGCCGGAGATGGTGATCGACGGGATCATGCAGCTGCAGGACAAGATCGCCCGCCAGCGGCACCCGATCGTCAACGAGCGTTTCTAGTTTCTGGATGGAACCGCTGTTCGACCGCATCCGCGAGGCGCTGGCCGGCCAGATCGGCGCGTCGGCGCAATCGCACGGCGTGCTCGTGCTGCACATCGACGCGGCCGCGCTGCCGGCGGTGGTGCGGCGGCTGAAGGCGGAGTTCCGCTTCGACCTGCTGCTGGACGTGACCGCGGTGGACTGGCTGGGGCAGTCGCCGCGCTTCGAGCTGGTCTGGCATCTGTACTCGACGCTGCACAGGCGGCGCGTGCGCATCAAGGCGCGGGTGGGCGAAGACGAGCCCACCGTGCCGAGCCTGGTCGGGCTGTACGGCTCGGCGCGGTTCATGGAGCGCGAGTGCCACGAGATGTACGGCATCGGCTTCGCCGGCAACGACGACCTGCGGCACATCCTGCTGTACGAGGGCTTCCAGGGGCATCCGCTGCGCAAGGATTACCCGAAGGAGCGCGAGCAGCCGCTGGTGCCGTACCGCGAGGGCTTCGAGCCGCCAGCGGTTGAGTTCGCCGCCGGCGCCGAGGCCGCCCCGGCGGTGGCGGGCGCCGGCGCGCCGGCGCGGCCGGCCGGCGCCGTTCTCACCGCGCTGCCGAACCCGATCCGGCCGGCCTTCACGGTGCCGTCGCGCGAGGACACCACGATCGTCAACATCGGCCCGTCGCACCCGGCCACGCACGGCACGATCCAGATCGTCACCGAGCTGGACGGCGAGCGCGTGCTGCGCGCCGACGTGCACTGCGGCTACCTGCACCGCGGTTTCGAGAAGGAGTGCGAGTCGCACACCTGGCACAACCTGATCCCGTACGTCGATCGGCTGAACTACTGCTCGGCGCTGATCAACGACTTCGCCTACTGCGCCGCGGTCGAGGCGCTGCTGGGCATCGAGATCACGCCGCGCGCGAAGTACCTGCGCACGCTGCTGGCCGAGTATTCGCGCGTGGCCGATCACCTGACCTGCATCGCCGCGGCGCTGATGGAACTGGGCGCGATGACCGCGTTCCTTTACCTGGTCACCATCCGCGACTACATCTACGAGCACCTGGCCGATCTGACCGGCGCCCGCGTCACCTACAGCTATGGCCGCATCGGCGGCCTGGCGCGCGACCTGCCGGACGGCTGGCTGACGCGGCTGGAGCAGATCCTGGCGCAGTCCGACGAGTTCCTCGGCCGCGTGCACGGGCTCGTCGACCGCAACCGCATCTTCATCGACCGCATGCGCGACGTCGGCCGCATCTCGACCTCGGAGGCGATCCACTGGGGCTACACCGGGCCGATCCTGCGCTCCACCGGCGTGCCGCGCGACCTGCGCAAGGACACGCCGTATCTCGCCTACGGCGAGCTCGACTTCGAGGTCCCCACCGGCATCAAGGGCGACAACTACGACCGCTACTACGTGCGCATGCGCGAGATCGACGAGTCGATCCACATGATCCGCCAGCTGGTGGACCTGCTGCACACGAAGGGCCAGGGGCCGATCAACGTCGACGACCGCCGCTGCGTGCTGCCGCCGAAGCCGCTCGTCTATCGCGAGATCGAGTCGCTGATCAACCACTTCAAGCTGATCATGGAAGGGCCGCAGGTGCCGGCCGGCGACGTCTACGTCGCCCACGAGGGCGCCAACGGCGAACTGGGCTTCTATCTGGTGAGCACCGGCGGCGGCACGCCGTACAAGGTGCACGTGCGCAGCCCGAGCTTCGTCCACATGGGCGGCGCGCACCTGATGCTCGAGGGCTACCAGCTCGCCGACATCGTGCCCACCTTCGGCTCGATCAACATGATCGGCGGGGAGTGCGACCGGTGAAATCGGGGTCAGACTCCAATTTCCGTCGCTGTCGGCCCGGCGGCGGCGCGTCGCGCGGGAGAAATCGGAGTCTGACCCCGATTTTTGGGGGGTGGGCATGAACGCGCCGCAGCTGCCGTCGATGCGCCACCTGCAGCCCGAGTTCGAGGCGATGAAGGGGCGCTATCCGGCGGGCTTCGAGTCGTCGCTGACGCTGCCGTGCCTGCGCCGCATCCAGGAGGTCCGCGGCTACGTCGCCGACCAGGACATCGACTGGCTGGTCGAGTACCTCGGCGTGCCGCGGATCCAGATCGAGGAGGTGCTGAGCTTTTACACGCAGTTCCGCCGCGCGCCGATCGGCCGCTGGCACGTGCAGGCCTGCCGCAACGTCTCCTGCTCGATGCGCGGCGCCGAGCGGCTGATCGATCACCTGTCGCGCCGGCTCGGCGTCAAGGTCGGCGAGACCACGGCCGACGGCCGCTTCACGCTGTCGGTGGTCGAGTGCCTGGGCTCCTGCGGCACCGCGCCGGTGGTGATGATCAACGACACCTATCACGAGGCCATGGATACGGCGAAGCTCGACGCGCTGCTGGAGGAACTGAAATGAGAGCCCTCCGCGTTCGTCGCGACCGCGGCCTGGCCAGGGTTCCGGCCCGCCCCGGTGGCCGCGCCGCCCTGGCGCAGCGACTTCAGCGGGGGAGGCGATAGCGATGCCCGGCCGCCAGCTCATCATGGACTTCCCGGTGACGGCGACCTCGCACCGGTTGCCGGACTATCTGGCGCGCGGTGGCTACCAGGCTTTGCGCAGGGTGCTGACGACGCTCAAGCCCGAGGACGTCACCAGGGAAGTGACGGCCGCCGGCGTGCTCGGCCACGGCGGCGCCGCCTTTCCGGTCGGCCGCAAGTG
>Ga0308414_1001750_pt1 | contig 14192 bp, 10 predicted proteins | sample HotsprSampleOS50_FD_205667 | JGI IMG/M metagenome (GOLD analysis project Ga0308414, IMG submission 205667) | Hot spring phototrophic mat microbial communities from Octopus Spring, Yellowstone National Park, Wyoming, United States - 20090730_OS50 ... | reverse complement strand
CTCAGCGCCAGCCCTGTCGAACAAGAGGGTGGGCCGCAACAAGGCGCACACCCGCCGCCTGACGGGTGTGCGCGTCTTGCCGCTACTGCGCGCCGGACAGCTACTTGACCGCCTTCTTGCGGGCGTCAATATCGCCCTGGTAGCTGAGCGCCTCCTTGCCTTCCTCGCCGGTGCTGATGCGGATCACCCGTTCCACTGGGTAGACAAATATCACGCCGTCCCCCTTGTCGCCGGTGTAGGCCGCTTTCTTGATCGCCTCTATTGTCGCGTCAACGTTCTCATCGCTCAGCACAATGTTGATCTGCTTGCGCGGCAGCAGGTCCACCGTATACTTGCCAGTACGCCACTGAAGTTCAATGCCGCTGCCGCGCCCCCTGCCTACCACGTCGAACACGGTGATGCCTACGATACCGATGTCCGACAGCGCCTTCTTGACCGCGTGGAACTTCTCCTCGCGTATGATCGCTTCAATCTTCTTGGTCATGTCCTTTATGCCCCTTTCCTCTCTAGCGCTCGCCCGCTAACTTGACGCCACCGGCTCGCTGGGCGATGTGGTGAATTCAGGGTAGGCAACCATGCCGTGCTCGTAGATGTCCAGCCCCAAGATTTCGCCCTCGCGCGATGCGCGCAGCCAACCGATGCTCTTCAGAATGTAGAACATAACGGCCGACGCAACAAGCACAAAGGCGGCCACAGCCACAATGCCAATCACCTGAGTAACGAGCTGGTTCACGCCGCCGCCGTGCAGCAGGCCCACTTCGCCGTGGAACAGGCCAACGGCCAGCGTGCCCCACACGCCAGCGAAACCGTGCACCGACACCGCGCCTACCACGTCATCCACGCCCCGGCGTTCCAGGAAGTTGACGCCCAGGTACATGATAATACCGCCGATCGCGCCGATGATAATAGCCTCGAACGGCGTCACGAACGCGCAGGGCGCGGTAATGGCCACCAGGCCGGCCAGCGCGCCGTTCAACGACCACGGGAGCTGCGGTTTGCCCACGAAGAACCAGCCCATGAACATAGCGGCGATTGCGCCCGACGCTGCCGCGATGTTGGTTGTCACCGTGATCAGCCCAATAGCCGCGCCGTCGGAGTTGAGCTGGCTGCCGGGGTTAAAGCCGAACCAGCCCAGCCACAGGATAAACGTGCCCAGTGCCGCCAGCGTCATGCTGTGGCCGGGCATCGGCATGCCATCCGGGCCGAAGCGGTTCAGGCGCGGCCCCAAGATAATTGCGCCCATCAGGCCGACCCAGGCGCCCACCGAATGGACAACAGTTGAACCCGCAAAATCCACAAACGGCGTCTCTAGCTCTGCCAGCCAGCCGCCGCCCCAAATCCAGTGGCCAACAATCGGATAGACGAACATCGTCACCAGCAGACTGTAAATCAGATAGCCTTTGAACTCGGTGCGGCCAGCCATCGCGCCGGAGGCAATCGTGGCGGCTGTGGCTGCAAAGGCGAACTGGAAGAAGAAAAACGCATAGCCCGGCACGGTTAGCCCTGGGTAGACTTCCGGCAGCCCGTTCAGGAAGAACCACTCCGTCCCAAAGAAGGCGTTGCCCGCGCCGAACATCAAGCCGAAGCCGATGGCCCAATAGGCAATCGCGCCAATCGAGAGGTCGAAAAAGTTCTTCATGAAGATGTTCACCACTGTCTTGGCGCGCACGAAACCAGCTTCCACCAGCGCGAAGCCGGCCTGCATGAAGAACACCAAGAAACCGGCCACCAGCATCCACACAGTGTCTAGATTGCTGATCTCCGCCGCTCCCTCTTCTGCCACAGCTTCTTCTGCAGCCGCCTCCTCGGCCGCTGGGTCGGCGGCCCCGCCCTCACTGTCCTGAGCCGCGATGCCGCCGACAACTACCGACGCGAGCAGATAGGCCAGGACAAACAGGATGAAAATCGTGATACCCTTTTTGCGCTCTCGCATACCAGTACCCCTATCGTGTGCAGGAAAAGTCCCTGTGTGATGGGGGAAAATTCTAGTGGCCGTGCCTGTTGAGTCTTTATGAATTTCCACCAAATTCGCTGGATTATGTTGTGGAAAAGTGACAATCATTACAACTCTGTGCGCTGCTAGTCTGTCGAGTGTTGTGCACACTACACAACTAATCGTGCACAGCCGTCTTATGTTCGTACAGAGTGCGAGAAACAAAAAACGACGTTTGTGTGAGCGCCGGCTCTTTTGAACGAGATCGCCAACCAGTACGCCGTTATCATCATTTTGACACCCGTCCGTCATTCTCACTGTTGACTGAGATGGGGCTGCTAGCTGCAACCGATGCCACTGTCCCGGTCGAGCCGCGTTATCTGGAGACGGTCGACCTGACCAGCGTCATCCAAAAGATCAACGACATCCGCGACGGCTGGCGGCATCCGAACCTGCGCGTCAATCGAAACCCACGCCGTCTGAATGAGGCGCGCCGGCTGCTGCTGGAGACAAACCTGACCGTGCAGGCTATCGCCTATGAGGTTGGCTTTAGCAGCGCGCAGGAGCTGAACCAGTTGTTTCTGCGCGAGGATCATGTCACGCCTACACAGTTCCGCCAGCGTTTTGGGGAAGACATCAGAAAATCAGTTCAGGGTTGACGACAATCGCTGCCCAAGATCAGGGGGCAGACGCGCTAAGCTAATAGCAAGGCACGTGTGGACCCTGTAGGTGGAAGGAGGGTGTGTGTATCCCCATAAATACCGGACGCCATGGTTTATCCACATTCTTGACCGATAATGCATGTAAGAGGGTATACCCGTGAAGAAAACGCTTCTTCTGTTCTCGCTGTTATTCCTGATTGCGCTGCCGGCCGGCGCGCAGTCCTTTGACCTGCCCCTGGACCTGCCTGATACGATTGCTGAAGGCCGTCCGGTGGAGATTACGGTGGCGGCCTGCATCGGCGAAGACCAGCAGGAGGTGCGCGAAAACTTCGACGCGCAGCTCGCCCGCTTCAACAAAGTGTATCCGAACGTGACCGTGACCCGCACACAGTACTGCTTCTCGCCCGAATCGCTGGCGGCACTGGTGGCCGGCGGCAACCTCTCAACAGTGTTCGGCGTGCCCGCCACCGAGTACCGCCGCCTGATCGCTGACGGCACGGCGGTCAACCTGGCGCCGTACTTCGAGGCGTTTGGCCTAGAGGGCGTGTTCAACCCCACGCTGATGGCGCTGCTATCCGACGAGCAGGGCAACCCGCACGGCTTCCCAGAGTTCTCATATGCCCAGGGCATCGGCTGGGACATCGAGGCGCTGACGGAGGCCGGTTTCGACGGCCCGCCGCAGACCTGGGATGAGCTGCGCGAGATGGCGCCGGCCCTGGTTGATCCCGCCACTGGTCGGGCGGCTTTCGCTATGTTCCTGCAGGGCGGGGCTGGCGGCTGGCACTTCACCAACATGGCTTACGGTTTCGGCGCGACCGAGCTGATCCGCGACAACGGCGACGGCACCTTCACGGCCGTCTACGGCGAAGGCCCAGCGGTGGAAGCCATGCAGTTCCTGCGCGACATGAAGTGGGAACTTAACGCACTGCCGCTTGACCTGAGCAGCAACCCCACGTTCGAGGTGGTGGACGGCCGCGCCGTGATCTTCATGAGTCCGGCGGACGGCAGTCTTGGCTGGCTGCGTGTCAACATGCCCGACGTTGACCTGAAGCGCTTTGGCTACACCGCTATGCCTGCCGCGCCCGATGGCAAGCGCTACACGCTGACGGGCGGCAGCGCGCAGATGATCTTCAGCGGCGCTACGCCCGACCAGCAGGAAGCCGCTGTGGTGTTCCAGGTATGGCGCACGCTGAGCGCGGAGGAGTTCGCGCCGTCGCGCACCATTTTCCAGGGCACGCAGGCCGGCGGCGGCACACCCGTCCTGCCGGTGTATGCCGGCGCAGTGCAGGAAGCGGTTGAAGCGTTCGACGCCCAGTTCATCACCATGCCGGTTGAGAACTACCAGGGCTTCTACGACGCGCTCAACGCCGGCGAGATCGTGCTCGTGCCAGAACCGCCGTTCGCGCAGGACTGGTATGTGGCAATCGCCGAGGTGATGACGACCGTTCTCACCGACCAGAACGCCGACGTGGCAGCGCTGATGGCTGAGAGCGCTGCGCGCTTCCAGAGCGGCATCCTCGACCAGGCCGGATAAACGCTGCCGGCTGCGCGCAAACTGAAGTCTCTTGTGCGACGGGGGCGGCATCAAACCGGTGCCGTCCCCGTCTCTCGTAGAGGTGCAAACCATGGAAATTGGCCTCACAAATTCCGCCGCGAAACCGGCGCGCCGCCAGCGCCTGCGCATAGATTGGTCGCAGCAGATACCCGCGTACCTGTTTCTGCTGCCGGCGCTGGTCTCGTTCACGATCTTCGCCTGGTTCCCGATCCTCAACAGCGTAGTGATGAGCTTCCAGAGCGTCAACCTGGTGGATGCCAGCCGCTCGACATGGGTGGGGCTGCGCAACTACGAGCGGATGTTCGCTGACCCAACGTTCGCCGCGTCGTGGATCAACAGCCTAGAGTTCACCATTCTAAGCATCATCATCGGGTTTTTCGTGCCGGTGGTGGTGGCCGTGCTGGTCAACGAGATGCGCTACGCGCGCGGGTTCTTCCGCGTGGTCTACTTCCTGCCCAGCGTGATCCCGCCGTTGATTGGCCTGCTGGTGTGGCGGCTGATTTACAGCCCGAACCCTGGCGGCCTGCTCAACAGCTTGGTGGCCGCGCTGGGGATCGCCCCGCAGCAGTGGCTGCAGAACCCGGCCCTGGTTAAGCCGTCCATCCTGGTCATCATGACGTGGGGCGGCTTTGGCGGTACGATGCTGATCTACTTGGCAACGCTTCAGGACCTGCCGGTGGAGCTGTACGAGGCAGCCGAAATTGATGGCGCGTCCATCTGGCAACGAGGGGTGCACATCGTCCTGCCGCACCTGCGTTCCACTATGCTGGTGCTGTTGATTGTTCAGGTGCTGGGGCTGGTGCAAATATTCATCGAGCCGCTGGTGCTGACACAGGGCGGCCCTGGCCAAGCCACGATGACGCCGGTGTTCACGCTGTACCGCAAGGGCTTCCTCAACGGCGATTACGGCCTGGCGGCCGCGTGGAGTGTGCTACTGATGATCGTGCTGGGGGTTATCTCGTTCATCTACCTGCGCGTGGCGCGGATTGCAGATTAGGGGGTGCGAGATGGCTGATGGCGTGTCGTGGAACCGCGCGATTATCTCCAACCTTGAGCTGCGCTCAACCAAGGCGCGGGTGGTTTATGCGTTGATGGTGATTGCGCTGGTGCTGCTGTCGGTGGTTGTGATTGTGCCGTTTGCCTACGCCTTCACCAGCGGCCTCAAGACCGGCCGGGAGATCTTCAGCCCAAACTTCAACCTGCTGCCGGCCGAGGCCAACTGGGGCAACTACGCGCAGGCATGGAACTATTTCCAGCTGCCGCGCCTGTTTCTCAACACCACCGTGCTGGTGCTGGGCGGGTTGGTGTCGCAGATTAGCGTCTCGATGCTGGCAGCTTACAGCCTGTCGCGTCTGAAGCCGATCGGCGGACGTTATATCATGCTGGCGTTTCTGATCACGCTGATGATCCCCAGCATTGCCTATATTATCCCGCTGTACGTGACGGCGGCGCGGCTGGGCCTGCTGGGGAGCTACTGGGGCCTGTGGTTTTCGTACGGCGTCAACGCCTTCATGATTTTCATCCTAAAGAACTTCTTTGACGGCCTGCCGTCGGAGCTGTTCGACGCGGCGCGCGTGGACGGCGCCAGCGCGCTGCAGGTTTTTGTGTTCATCGCGCTGCCGCTCACGCGCTCGATGCTGATCGTGCTGTCTATTCTGACGTTTGTTAACCTGTGGAAGGATTTCCTGTGGCCATACCTGGTGCTGCTGCAGTCGCCAGAACTGCAGCCGATCAGCGTGTTCTTGTTCACAGTTGAGCAGCGGTCAACGACGCCGGTGAACATCCAAATGGCGGGCTACTTCATGGCGATGCTGCCGCCGCTGTTGATCGCCATCGTGCTCCAGCGCTACATGCAGCGCGGCCTGTCGCTGGGCGCGGTGAAAGGGTAGCAACCAATGCCGGCTGACCGTCCGATTGTTCACTTGTTCTGCAACGCGCACATTGACCCAGTGTGGATGTGGGGCTGGGAGGAAGGGCTGCGCGAGGCGGTCTCGACGTTTCGCACTGCCGCCGATCTGCTGGACGAATTCCCGGAGTTCGTCTTTAACCACAACGAGAGCCTGCTCTACGAATGGGTTGAGCACCACGATCCAACGCTGTTTGCGCGCATCCGCCAGCACGTGCGCGGCGGGCGTTGGAACATCACCGGCGGGTGGTATCTGCAGCCGGACTGCAACCTGCCCGGCGGCGAGACGCTGGTGCGCGTCATTCTGGAAGGGCGGCGCTATTTTGCTGACCGTTTTGGCGTGCGGCCGCCAGTGGCTTACAATTTCGACTCGTTTGGCCACCCGGCCAGCCTGCCGCAGCTGCTGGTTGGCAGCGGCTTTGAGATGTACATCCACTGCCGGCCGGTGGCCGCGCAGCTGGCGCTGCCCGGCCCGTTCTACCGCTGGCGCGGCGTGGACGGCAGCGAGGTGCTGGCCGTGCGCCCCGACACCGGTTGGTACGGCACGCCGAACCCTGGCCAGGCCCAGGAACAGGCGCGCAAGGGGGTTGAGGTCGCCCGCGCGACCGGCTTAGATACGATCGTCACCTGGGGCTTGGGCGATCACGGCGGCGGGCCGACGCGCCAGGATTTGCTGCTGTTCCGCGAGATGATCGCCGAGCATGCGGAGAGCGACGTCGAGCTGCGGCACAGCACGCCTGAGGCTTTCCTGCGCCGCATCGCCCCGCACCGCAGCAAGCTGCCGGTCTACACTGGCGAGCTGCAGCGCACGCTGGCCGGCACGTACACATCAGTGGCCACCATCAAACGAAATATGCGTCGGACCGAGGCGCTGCTGAACGCCGCTGAACGCTGGTCGGCGCTGGCCTGGTGGCGGCACGGACGGGCCTATCCGGGCGACGAACTGCGCGAAGCGTGGAAGCGGGCGCTGTTCAACACGTTCCACGATGTGCTGTGCGGCTCGCTGCTGGAATCGGCGATTGACGGCGTAGAGGACATGTTTGGCTATGCCAACGATGTAGCGCGGCGCGTTGTTGTGCGGGCGCAGTACGCGCTGCTGCCCGCCGCCAAGCCGACACCCGACACCATCCCAATCTACGTGTTCAACCCCCACGCCGCGGCGCTCAAAGCGCCGGTGGGCATCAACTTCTTGAGCGCCTACGCGCCGCCGCCGCGGCCGCCGGCCTACACGCTCTACGATGACAGCGGGCGCGCCGTGCCGTCGCAGACGCAAGGGGGCGAGTCTGTCATTCTTGATGAGGGGACCTGGCAGCCGTTCTGCGGGTTTGTGGCGGAGATGCCGCCGCTGAGCGTGCGCCGCTACGAGGTGCGCTTCCAGCGGCCGCCCCGCCGCCGCAGCCGCATCGCTGTGCATGAGGACGAGGCGGGCGTTCGCGTCGAGACTCCTCACTGGCGCGCCCGCTTTGACCGAACTCAGGCGGCGCTTGTCGAGCTGGTGGAGCTGAAGACCGGCCGCTCGCTGCTCAAGGGGCCGCTGCGCTTTGCTGCCATGCGCGACCACGCTCACGCCTGGGGCGGCGAGAACAACGCTGTTTTCAACGAGCTGTTCAGCCCGCTAACAGCGCTGACGCCGGAGGAAGTGGGCGCGTTTGCCGGCATGGAGGGGCATACCGGCCCGGCGCTGCGCGTTATCGCGCAGGGAGCGGTGTGGGTGACGGTGGAGTGCCTGACGGGCTGGCAGCACACGCGCGCCAGCCTGCGCCACACCTTCTACGCTGACCTGCCGTACATTGACGTTGCCACGCAGCTTTACATGCAGGCGCGGCGCAAGATGCTCAAGCTGCAAATTCCGTTTGATTTGTTTGGCGTGCGGACGATTTGTGAAGTGCCCTACGGCGTGGCGGAGCGTCCAGCAGACGCCACCGAGCACCCGTACGGGCGCTGGCTGCGGCTGGAAACGCCGGGGATCATCGTAGGTGTTGCCAACGATGGCCAGAACGGTTTCGACGTGTCAGCCGACGGTGTCTTGAACCTGAGCGTCTCGCGCGGGGGCACGCACTGTTCGTGGAGTGAAACAGATGTGCCAACGGACAAGAGCTACACGTTCATGGATCAAACGCGCATAGACACGCGCTTCCGCCTGCTGGCCGGCCCTCACGCTGCGCAAACGACGGCGGCGCTGACGCTGGCCGCGGCTGAACTCAACCAACCGCTGGGGCGCTTTTTTGCCTATCACACAGCAACGCTGCCGGAAGGCGCGCCTGAACAGCCGGGCAGCGCGCTAAGCGTTACGCCGTCTACTGTGATGCTAACAGCGCTGAAAAAGGCCGAGGCTCGGGAAGCGCTGGTTGTGCGCCTGCAGGAGACGGCCGGCAAAACGACCCGCGCGCGCATCCTGCTGGAAGGCGCGCCGACCCTAGAGACCCGGTTCAGGCCGTATGAGATCAAGACGTTCGTGATTGAGCGGGGCGGCTGCTGGACAGCCGCGAACCTGCTGGAAGAGACTCAGAGCCACTAGCCCCATGGACGATATCGCAACGACGCTGGCCAAACTTCCTGACACGGTGCGCGATCACACCCGGCCGATGCCGGACCGCGCTCGCGCGCTGATTGCCCACCTCACGTTGGAGGAGAAGATCGCGCAGCTGCTGCACGACGCGCCTGCCATCGAGCGCTTCGGCATCCCGCCGTACAACTGGTGGAACGAATGCTCGCACGGCGTGGCGCGCGCCGGGCGCGCGACCGTGTTTCCCCACGCAATCGCCCAAGCAGCAACGTTCAACCTCGACTTGATCGCGCGCATCGGCAGGGCTGTCAGCGATGAAGCCCGCGCCAAGCACCACCAGGCGGCGCGCGCCGGCAGCTACAGGGATTACTACGGCCTGACCTTCTGGACGCCGAACATCAACATCTTTCGCGATCCGCGCTGGGGACGAGGCCAGGAAACCTACGGCGAGGACCCGTATTTGACAGCGCGTATGGCGGTGGCGTACATCAAAGCGCTGCAGGGCGACCACCCGACGTATTACAAGCTCGCTGCCTGCTCCAAGCATTTTGCCGCGCACAGCGGGCCGGAGCGGCTGCGCCATGAGTTCGACGCGCGCGTGAGCGAGTACGACTTGTGGGACACGTACCTGCCGGCTTTCGAGGCAACGGTGCGCGAGGCAAAAGTCGAAGCGGTCATGGGCGCTTACACGCGCCTAAACGGCGAGCCGTGCTGCGCCAGCCCGACGCTGCTGCAGCGCACCCTGCGCGAGCGCTGGGGCTTTGCGGGTCATGTGGTGTCGGACTGCGGCGCGATTGAGGACCTGTACACTGGCCACAAAGTGGTTGCGACACCCGCCGAAGCCGCTGCTTTGGCGATCAACAACGGCTGCGATCTGTGCTGCGGCTGCGCCTACGACGCCCTGGCCGAGGCGGTGGCGCTGGGCCTAGTGAGCGAGGCGACGATTGACCAGGCGCTGCAGCGGGTGCTGCTGGCGCGCTTCCGCCTGGGCATGTTCGACCCGCCTGACCAAGTGCCCTACACGGCCATACCGCCGGAAGTAGTAGACTGCGCGGCCCATCGCGCGCTGGCCGTTGAAGCGGCCTGCGAGTCGCTGGTGCTGCTCAAAAACGACGGTCTGCTGCCGCTGTCCAAAAACCTGCGGGCGCTGGCCGTGATCGGCCCTAACGCTAATGAAGTTGAGGTCATGTTAGGCAACTATTACGGCCAGCCGACCGAGCCGGTAACCATGCTTGAGGGCATCCGTCGGGCTGTCTCGTCGGAAACGACGGTGTACGCGGCACAGGGCTGCCACTTGGCGGCGGACGACGAAAGCGGTTTTGCAGAGGCGGAACGCCTGGCGCGCCTGGCCGACGTGGTGGTGTTCGTGGGCGGCCTGTCGCAGGTGCTGGAAGGCGAGGACCTGCAGGACGAGGGCGTGCCGCCCGGCACGACTAGCCAGGGCGACCGCGCGGCGCTTGACCTGCCGGCAGTGCAGCAGCGGCTGCTGCGCCGGCTGCACGCGACCGGCACGCCGATCGTGCTGGTGATCTTGAGCGGCAGCGCGGTCAGTGTGGTGTGGGAGGACGAACATCTCTCTGCCATTGTGCAGGCGTGGTATCCAGGGCAGGCAGGCGGCGAGGCTGTGGCGCGCGTCCTCTTTGGCGACTACAACCCGGCTGGCCGGCTGCCGGTCACCGTGTACCGCTCGGTGGATGACCTGCCGCCGTTTGAGGACTACAACATGCGCGGCCGAACATACCGCTACTGTGACAAGCCGCCGCTGTACGCCTTCGGCCACGGCCTGAGCTACACCCGCTTCGCCTACAGCGACCTGCGCCTGAGCGCGGCGCGGCTGACGCCGGATGCGGCGCTGACCGTCAGCGTCACCGTGGCAAACATCGGCGCGCGCGCCGGCGACGAGGTGGCGCAGCTTTACGTCAGCGGGCCGCCGGTTGGTGCGCCGCGGCCGCTGCGCGCGCTGCGCGGCTTCCAGCGCGTTCACCTGCTGCCGGGCCAAGCGCAGACGGTGACGTTCACGCTGACGTCTGCCGACTTCGCCCGCGTTGACTTGGCCGGCCAGCGCGTAGTTGACGCTGGCCACTACGAGGTGGCCGTCGGCGGCTGTCAGCCTGGTTTCGAGCCGTATCCGGGCGCAGCGGTCAGCGCGACGGTTGAACTGATCCCGTAGACTGTTAACTTGTCTATACCAGTTGTCAGCGCTGGTCGGGAAGTATACAGCGGCTGGCCGATAGTTCGCGCGCTTCTTCTTGACACGCGCGGTTTATGAGCTAAACTCTGCGCAGTCTACAAAAACTGAGCTGGGGTATGTCCCTCAAGCAGAAAGGAGCCTGCCTATACAACTTGCTCGGTTTTCGCGCTTTCAAATTAGACCTGTCATGCAGAAAGGAAAGGGTTAAGATGCTGCGCCGTTCCGCTTTGCTTGTTTTACTGCTCGTTTTGTTCACTGCCCTGCTGTCCACCGCCGTTGTGGCGCAGGACGGTGAAATCACGCTCAACGTGATCGGTTTCGTTGTGCCCCTCGAAGAGCAGGGCACGCCGCTCGACCAGGCCTACCAGCAGTTCATCGCCGATTTCGAGGCGGCACACCCTGGCGTGAAGATCAACGCGCTGCAGACCCCGCCAGAGTTCGACACGCAGCTTCTGGTTGACCTGGCCGCCGGCACCGCCCCGGACGTGTGGAGCCAGGATGCCTCGTCGCTGGCGCGCCTGATTGACAGCGGCTACGTGCTGGACATGAACGAGTGCCTGGCGCTGGTGCCTGAACTCGACCTGGAGCGCTTCTTCCCGTCGGTGCTGGCCATTCACCAGCGCGAGGAAGGCGGCCCGATCTACGGCGTGCCGAACGACTTCACGCCGATGGTGATCTACTACAGCACCAAAGCGCTGGAGCGCGCCGGCGTTGAGCCGCCCCAGGCCGGCTGGACGTGGGATGAGTTTGTCGAGTACGCCAAGCTGGTCACGCTCGACGCCAACGGCAACAACGCCGCCAGCCCCGATTTCGACCCGAACAACGTGGTGCAGTGGGGCTTCCGCGTGCGCAAGTGGACGTTCGAGTGGATTTACCGCCTGTGGCAGAACGGCGGCGACGTGATCGCGCCGGACGGCTCAACCGCCAGCGGCTACCTGGACTCGCCGGAGAGCATCGAGGCGATCACCTGGCTGCGCGACCTGGTGACCGTGCACAAGGTCGCCCCGCCGCCCGACACACTGTCGCAGATGCTCCAGCAGCTCGGCTTCTTGGATCGTTTTCTGCTGGGCGACTTCGCCATGTTCGACCGCGGCCATTGGGAGCTGGTGGGCCTGCGCGCCAACCAGAACTACGAGCCAGGCGCGTTTGGCGTGGTAGGCCAGCCGCAGAATGTCGCGCGCGCTACGGTGCTGTACGAGTCCAGCTTTGTGATCCGCGCCGACATCCCCGAAGAGAAGAAGCTGGCCGCCTGCCAGTTTGTCGCTGCGGCGACGGATCGCGGCTATCAGGACACCAAAGTGCTGACCGGCATCGCCATCTCTGGCAACCGCGCGGCAGCCGAAGCGGCCATCGAGCAGAGCTTTGACCCGGTCCTTGAGCAGGCTTTCTTCGACGAGGTTGAGTTCGGCCGCCCGCCCTACGGTTCGATATACGCCAACTGGCCGACCATCGAGGAGCTGCTGGACAGCATGATGGAGCGCATTCTGGCCGGCGGCGATGTGGAAGCTGAAGTGGCAACCGCTGTGCGCGAGATCAACCGCGAACTGTCGCGCCGCTAAACCGCTGTAAAGCCCCTCAGGCCGCCCTTCGGGGCGGCCTTTTCCTATGTACGACCGTGTGGAGAACCAAACCATGCTACAGGACTCTGCTGCAACCGCGCCGCCCGCGCCCAGTCCAAGCGCAAGCCAGCCGTTGTTTGTGCCGCGCAAGAACCTTTGGCAGCGCTTCTGGAGCCGCTCTAACGAGCGCATCGGCTACCTGTTCATTCTGCCGTCGCTGGTGCACATCATCGCCTTTCTGTTTATCCCGCTGGTGTTCAGCTTCTTTCTGTCCTTCCGCGACTGGACGCGGCCCAGCTTTCAGGACGCGCCGTACATCGGCCTGGGCAACTACGAATTCCTGATGGGCGACAACCGCTTCTGGCAGGCGATAAGCAACTCAATCTACTACACGGTGCTGGCCGTGCCCATGGGCATGGCCTTCAGCCTGGTGATTGCGCTGGTGATGAACCAGAAGCTGAAGGGCGTGAACCTGTTCCGCACGCTGTTCTTCATGCCGGTGGTGTCGTCGTGGGTGGCCGTTTCAATCATCTGGCTGACGCTGCTCGATCCGAACGTGGGCATCGTCAACTACGTGTTGGGGCTGTTCGGCATCAGCGGGCCGAACTGGCTGGGCGACCCGCGCTCGGCGATGCCCTCGATCGCGCTGATCGCCATCTGGAAGGGCGCTGGCTTCAACATGGTGATTTGGCTGGCAGGTCTGCAGAGCATTCCCCAGGAGCTGTACGAGGCTGCGGCCATTGACGGAGCGAACCGCTGGCAGTCTTTCTGGCGCATCACGCTGCCGCTGCTGGCCCCGACAACCTTCTTCTTGGCGGTAACGGGCATCATCGGCTCGCTGCAGGTGTTCACGCCGGTGTATGTGCTCACGCGGGGCGGCCCGCTTGATTCGACCAACACCGCTGTGTTTCACATTTACCGGCGCGCCTTCCAGGAGTTCGATTTCGGCTACGCCTCGGCGCAGTCGTGGGTGCTTTTCGCCATCATTTTCGCCGTGACCGTTATCCAAGTGGGGCTGCGCCGCCGCCGCGAGGAAATCCAGTACTGAGGGGAGAATTATCATGGTTGTGCATAACACGCCGATGGTGATCGTCACACGCCTGTTTGGTTATCTGGTGCTGCTGGTGGTTGCAGGCATGATGGTCGTCCCGTTCATGTGGATGGTTTCGACCTCGCTCAAAGCGCCGGGGACGGAGTTTTCCTATCCACCTCAGATTTTGCCCACGCAGTTTAACCTGACTAACTACCAGACGCTGTTCAACAACCTGCCGTTCGGGCGTTACTTTCTTAACACCCTGTTCATCACCGCAATGACAGTGGCAGGGCAGCTTGTTATCTGTTCGCTGGCGGCTTACGGCTTCGCCCGCCTGAACTTCATGGGCCGCGACACGATCTTCGTGCTGTACCTGACGACGATGATGATTCCGTTCCAGATCACGCTGATTCCGCTGTACCTGATCGTGTCGCAGTTGGGCTGGGTGAACACCTATCAGGGGTTGATCGTGCCGGGCATCTCCAGCGCGTTCGGCATCTTCTTGCTGCGCCAGTCATTTCTCAACATCCCGCGCGACTACCAGGACGCGGCGCGCATTGACGGCGCCAGCGAGTGGGGCATCTTCTGGCGCATCTTTCTGCCGCTCAACGGCCCCACGCTGGCCACGCTGGGCGTGTTCGCCTTTATGGGCACGTGGACCGATCTCATCTGGCCGCTGCTGATCGCGCGCTCTGAGGAGATGCGCACGCTGGAACTGGGTCTGGCCTATTTCAACGCGCGCCCGAACGCCTTCCTCCAGCCCAACTGGCCGCTGCTGATGGCCGGCTCGGTGGTGGTGATGCTGCCTGTGCTAATCATCTACATCATTGCGCAGCGCTATTTCGTG
>Ga0308414_1001747_pt1 | contig 14194 bp, 12 predicted proteins | sample HotsprSampleOS50_FD_205667 | JGI IMG/M metagenome (GOLD analysis project Ga0308414, IMG submission 205667) | Hot spring phototrophic mat microbial communities from Octopus Spring, Yellowstone National Park, Wyoming, United States - 20090730_OS50 ... | reverse complement strand
TTTGTCTCCTGTGCGGTTACGGGGCAAACGCAATCAATCCTTATATGGCGTTCGAGGCCATTGCGGCCCTGTACCGCAACAAGGACTTGCCCCCGAACCTCAGCCTGGATGAGGCAATCGATCGCTACGTCACAGCGGTCAAGAAAGGGATCCTCAAGACGATGTCGAAAATGGGGATTTCCACCTTGCGGAGTTACCACGGCGCGCAGCAATTCGAAGCCGTTGGCCTGGATCGCTCCGTCGTTGATACCTATTTCTCTGGAACAGCCTCGCGAATTGGTGGCATCGATCTCAAGACGATCGCAGAAGAAGTCATTGCGCGACACCAGAACGCATTCGGTCCCCGAGAACCGGCGGCTCTCCCGCTCGATTTTGGCGGCGAATATCACCAGCGGCTCGATGGAGAACGTCATCTCTGGAACGCCGAGACCGTGACCAAACTGCAGCATGCTGTCATCAATAATGATTGGGAGACTTACTGTCAGTTTGCGGAGCGTGTCAATCGTCAGAACGAAGAGCTGTGCACATTGCGGGGCCTTTTCGAGTTCGAGCCGAGCCAACCCGTTCCTCTGGAAGAGGTGGAACCCGCCAGTTCGATTGTCCGCCGTTTCTACACGGGCGCCATGTCGCATGGTTCCATCAGTCGAGAAGCTCATGAAGTCATGGCGATTGCCATGAATCGACTGGGGGCAATGTCCAACACAGGCGAGGGGGGCGAAGACCCTGCACGATATCGGCCTCTTCCCAATGGTGATTCCCTCAATTGTGGAATCAAACAGGTCGCCAGTGCCCGTTTCGGTGTGACAATCGAATACCTGGCCAACGCGAGGGTCCTCCAGATCAAGATGGCCCAGGGTGCAAAACCTGGCGAAGGGGGACAATTGCCCGGACATAAAGTGACCGAAGAGATCGCCCGATTGCGACATGCCACACCGGGTGTCTCCTTGATTTCGCCGCCGCCTCACCACGACATCTATTCCATCGAAGACCTGGCCCAACTGATTTACGACCTCAAGTGCGCCAATCCGGAGGCGATGGTCTCGGTCAAACTGGTGGCCGAGGTCGGTGTAGGCACCGTCGCTGCCGGGGTGGCCAAAGGAAACGCCGATGAGATCCTGATCAGCGGCCACGACGGTGGTACAGGCGCCAGCCCGTGGTCCTCCATCAAGCATGCAGGAATTCCCTGGGAAATTGGTCTCGCCGAGACTCAGCAAACGCTTGTGCTGAACGGTCTTCGCGACCGCGTCCTGGTCCAGGTCGATGGTCAAATGCGAACCGGTCGCGACGTTGTGATCGGGGCCTTACTCGGAGCCGAAAGATTCGGCTTTGGCACGGCGGCCCTGGTATCCCTGGGGTGCATTCTGATGCGGAAATGTCATCTGGGGACCTGTCCCGTGGGAATTGCCACGCAAGCACCTGAATTGCGGGCACGCTTTGCTGGTCGCGCGGAGTACCTTATTCGCTACCTTCTCTTCGTCGCGGAGGAGGTCCGCCACTGGATGGCCCAGTTGGGTTTTCGTCGGTTCGACGAGATGATAGGGCGGGTGGACAAAATCCGGGTCCGCCGTGCCGTCGATCACTGGAAGGCCAAGGGGCTGGATTTTTCCGCCCTGTTGGCACCACCTCCGGCACCGCCGGGAGCGCCGCTTCGCCGAATCCGACCGCAAACCGACAAACATCAGGATCACCTGGATCGCATCCTTCTGCCGCAGCTTCGCTCCTCAATCGACGAGGCCCAGCCTATCCGACTGGAAATGCCGATCCGTAACGTCCATCGCACAGTCGGCACGACCCTGAGCTACCACGTGGTCAAGAAGCACGGGAGTCGAGGGCTTCCCGATGGCACAATCCATCTGGTCTTTCGTGGATCAGCGGGCCAGAGCTTCGGTGCCTTTCTCGCGCCCGGAATCACGCTGGAACTTATCGGTGATGCCAATGACTACCTGGGAAAAGGCCTGTCCGGTGGACGGATCATCGTGCGAACGCCGCCAGGAAGCCCCTTTGATCCCGCTGAGAATGTGATCGTCGGAAACACCTTGCTTTACGGCGCCACCTCAGGGGAGGTCTTTATCAACGGATTGGCCGGGGAACGGTTCGCCGTTCGAAATAGTGGTGCGACCGCCGTAGTCGAAGGGGTCGGTGATCACGGTTGCGAATACATGACCGGAGGAGTTGTCGTTGTCCTCGGCAAGACCGGCCGAAACTTCGCCGCAGGAATGAGCGGCGGAATTGCTTATGTCCTCGATGAGTATCAACTGTTTGATACCCTGTGCAACTTAGACCTGGTTGATCTTGAGTCGGTGTGGAGACCCGCGGATCAGAGACAACTGCGCGATTTGATCGAGCGCCACTATGCCTGGACGCGGAGTGAACGGGCAAAACGGCTGCTTGAGAAATGGCCTGAATCTGTGGGTAAATTCGTCAAAGTCATGCCCATCGAATACCGCAAGGCTCTGGAGCGGCTTCGCGAAAGAGAGCAGGTTCGCGCCGAACAACTTCCGGCAACAGAGGAGGTTTACAGTGGGTAATCCAACGGGATTTATTCAATTCGACCGAGTCGAGGTGGAACATCGGCCGGTAGCCGAACGTATTCGCGACTGGTATGAAATTGATCGTCCACTCGCCGAGCGTGTTCTCACCGAACAGGCCGCCCGCTGCATGGACTGTGGTATCCCGTTTTGCCACATGGCGGGTTGCCCCGTGAAGAACCGCATCCCGGAGTTCAATGATCTGGTTTATCGTGGGAAATGGCGGGAGGCAGCCGCAAATCTCCATTCCACAAATAATTTTCCAGAGATTACAGGTCGCGTGTGTCCCGCACCCTGTGAAGCGGCGTGCACGCTTTCGATCAATTCCCAACCGGTTACGATCAAACACATTGAATATCAGATCGCCGAACGTGCCTTCGCGGAGAAGTGGGTTCGCCCTCTGAAACCCGTCGCTCGGACCGGCAAACGGGTGGCCGTTGTCGGCTCCGGACCGGCAGGATTAGCTGCTGCCCAGCAATTGTGTCGGCTGGGGCATGACGTGGTGGTCTTTGAAAAATCGGACCGCATCGGTGGGCTGCTGCGGTACGGTATTCCCGATTTCAAACTGGAAAAGCACATCATCGACCGTCGTCTTGAACAGATGGTGGCCGAAGGTGTCCACTTCGAGCCAAACGTTTGGGTTGGCCGCGACATCGTAGCTGACCAACTTCTTCGTGATTTTCACGCAATCTTACTGGCCATGGGCGCCGGCAAGCCCCGCCCTCTTACCGTACCTGGTGCGGATGCCAGAGGTGTTCACTTCGCGATGGATTATCTCACCCAGCAGAATCGTCGAATTGCCGGCGATCCGATTCCGACCACCGGTCCAAACGCCATCTACGCGCGTGACAAACACGTGGTCGTCATCGGCGGTGGCGATACCGGAAGCGATTGCGTCGGGACGGCTATCCGACAGGGGGCCAAATCGGTTCTGCAACTCGAAATCCTGCCCAAACCCCCTGAGGGTAAAAACCCCGAGACTCCCTGGCCACTCTGGCCCAGAATCATGCGCACGTCCACTTCCCATGAGGAGGGATGCACTCGTCGGTGGAGCGTTCTGACCAAATCGTTATCCGTGCACAACGGACAGGTGACACATCTCCATGGCTGTGAAGTGGAATGGTACCGCGGCCCGAAAGGCTGGGACATGCGAGAGAAACCCGGGACTGATTTTACCGTCCCGGCTGACCTCGTCCTCCTGGCCATGGGGTTTTTGCATGTGGAACACAACGGCCTCGTTGAACAGCTCGGGGCGCAGTTGGACAACCGCGGAAACGTGGTCGTAAAAAAGTGGATGACCTCCGTCCCTGGGGTATTTGCTGCAGGAGACACGGTGAAAGGAGCCTCCCTTGTCGTTCACGCCATCAATCAAGGAAGAGAAGCGGCGCAGGCAATCGACCAGTGGTTAAAAGTTCAAGTGGATGCGTGAGATCGATGAGACGATGCGTAATAAAGGGGCACGTTTGTCGTTCGCGTCGGAGGGGCATGCTCGTCATGCCCGCGGAACCACCAATGGATGATCAAACGTTATTCAGCGGACCTGACAAGCACGTCCCTCCAAACGGCGGACCTGACAAGCGGGCCAAAAACGCCCTTTTCCAAATTCTCTCATCCCCGTAAATTGAAGATATTGTGGAACCAGGAGATTTCGCCAGCTTTCTAGATCGTGTATCGCGCGGTTTCGCATATTCGACCTGCAATGAAATCGCGCCAGGATGACTTTCCCAAAATGACAACCCACAGGAAATAATCCATCGCCATGGCAAAAAGAAAGAAAAGCGACCTGCCTGAGAGTCCGGCGACTCCAGTTGCTCTCGATGAACGAGATCAGCGGACGTTGGAACGGATTCAAGGACTGGCCGATCACGTCATTGAAGCTGCCCGAGCACGCAAAGACCCGTATCTCGACATCCCGGCTCGGACCCTCTCCAACGTCTATTTCAACAGGAAAAAGCGCTTTATTGAGATGGGCAAGGCCAAGAATCGGCGGCACCTTTTCAACCTGGCTCAGGCCAAAAGCTACATGCAGACCATGCTTGTGGCCAGCGGCTGCAAACGGCTGATTGAACAAGGAAAGACAACCAGCATCCGTGGTCTGTTCTATCTGCTCAAACACACGATCGAGGGCACACGAGAAGAAACTTTCGCCGATCAGGGCGAGTGTGACCCGATCATCGAAGACATCGAAGTGACGTTGAATGCTTTGCGGGAAGAACTCCACGTCTATGCCACAAACCGTGGAGCGATGGTTGGCGAAATCACGATCCGCGACAGTGGTGACGAGATCGATTGCACCCGAATGGGGTCCGGCGGTTACGCGATCCCCTCAATCGTGGAACCGAATGTGATTCAGTTCGTCAAATGCAACGCCAAGTTTGTGCTGCATGTCGAAAAAGACACCGTCTGGCGGCGATTTAATGAGGACAAATTCTGGAAAAAACATCAATGCATCCTGACGCACGGAATGGGGCAACCGCCGCGCGGCGTCCGGCGATTGTTGCACCGTCTTCATCACGAATTGGGCCTGCCAATCTACTGTCTCCTCGATAACGACCCCTGGGGGTATTACATCTATAGCGTCATCAAGCAAGGCTCGATCAATCTGGCGTATGAGTCGCAACGCATGGCCATTCCTGAGGCCCGATTTCTCGGCCTGCGATCGTCCGATTTCGAGCGGTGCGGCTTGTCCGACAGCGTGACCATTGCTTTGACCGAGGCTGACCGCAAACGTGCCAAACAGATTATGGAGTATCCCTGGTTCAAACAAAAACGGGCCTGGCAGGCGGAAATCCAGAAACTTCTCGACAACGGCTTCAAGCTGGAAGTCGAGGCCCTGATCTCCAAAGACATCAGCTACGTGACTGAAGTCTATACGCCCGAGCGGCTCCGTAACGGCGACTGGCTCGATTGAGTTTCCGCGGGCATGACAGGCGTGCCCATTCGAGATATACCGTCCGACTGGCCCATCGCTTCCGCCTGTAAATGTGACACCCTTGGCAGCTTGGCAAGCGAGGCAGTTTCTGGCACGCCGACTGCCACTGTGGCAGACGGCCGCCCATCGTGAACTCGACTGGGATGCGGAGCTTTTCACTATTTTGCCCCGATCCCCCGTAGTAACCCGCCGTCAATGGCCGATGATTATCCCCCTTAGATTGGGGATTGCGAACCTTTTCGTACAGCGATTCGTCTTGGCGCGGAAATTGCTACGAACTAGGATTGGATGTCGTGTGGAGGCCAATCCATGCAGGTATTTCATCCATGGCTCCTCATTGCCGACGATGATCAATACTTCCGGGAGACGGTCCGCGCAGTTCTCGAGGCGGAGGGCTACAACACCGTCACGGCCGCCGACGGGGAAGAGGCTGTCCGGATCGTGGAATCCCGCGAGGTCCACATTGTCCTCCTCGATTTCCATATGCCCAAAATGACGGGGTTGGATGCAGTCAAATTGGTTAGGCAGATTCGGGGACTGCTCCCCTGCATTCTCATGTCGGCGGCATTCGACGCGAACGTGATCGAACAGGCTCGCCAGCACGCGGTGTTCGAGGTCCTTCGCAAGCCGTTCTCGGCGCGACAGCTTTCCTCGGTCGTGCGGAACGCCCTCGAGCAATCTTATCGCTTCCTGCCCAAGCAGATTTGAGCGGAAAATAGAAGGCAGGTTTTCTTCCCGTTAGCGGATTCGCTCTCGCGGGTCTGTGGCTTGATCGTTTCACAATCCATCCGACAAGCGTGTTCCTGCACGCCTTTCGGAGGGACCCGCTTGTCGGGTCCGCCGCGCAACTTTGGTCAATCCATCCCGCTTCGGCGGGCGTGACAGGCACGCCCCTCCGATTCGGGCACGACGAGCGCGCGATGTGCTCCTCGCCGCGATCGTCTTGCCGACAAATCCGACGTACAAATCTCTTGCTCGTAGGATTGTTAAGGTCGAACGGGCGGACGCCCAATGCTGTAATAGGTGAATCCCAGGTCTCGCATCCGGTATGGATTGTAGATGTTGCGTCCATCGAACACGACCGGGCGACGAAGGCGCCGTTTCATTTCCTCGAAATCTGGATGAACGAATTGCTTCCATTCGGTGAGGATGGCCAGGGCATCCGCACCATCCAGGGTTTCGTCCCGGTGAGGGCTGTAAATCAGGCGGTTTCCGTAGAGGCGTCGCACGTTATCCATGGCCTCCGGATCGTAAACGCGGAGCGTAGCACCATGTTTCAAAAGGCCGTCGATCACAACCAGCGAAGGGGCCTCGCGAATATCGTCGGTTCCCGGCTTGAAGGCAAGACCCCAGATGGCAATTGTTTTGTCAGAAAGCGCACCCCCAAAATGCTCGCGAATCTTGCGGAGCAGGATCCCTTTTTGATGTTCATTCACGGCATGTGTCGCCTCAAGGATCCGGGGTGTGATGTCGTGAGCTTTGGCCACCGCAGCTAGGGCGCGCACATCCTTGGGGAAACAACTTCCTCCGTATCCTACGCCCGGAAAGAGAAACGCAAACCCGATTCGACTATCATGGCCAATGCCGCGGCGGACGTCGTTGATATCAGCCCCCGTCTGTTCGCAAATCGCCGCAATTTCATTGATGAAGCTGATTTTGGTCGCAAGCATGGCATTGGCGGCATATTTCGTCATCTCGGCACTTTCGGGCGACATGGAGAGGATCGGCTTGTCTGTCCGTAGATACGGCTGATAGAGGTCCCAAAGCACTTCAAAGACTTCCTCGCGACGCGTTCCTACAACAACCCGATCGGGTTTCATGAAGTCCTCGACAGCCGCACCCTCTTTCAGAAACTCAGGGTTGGTCGCCACGTCCACGGGACGTCCTGTCAATTCCCTGAGGCGAGCTGTGACGGCCGCATTCGTTCCGACCGGAGCAGTGCTCTTAATGACGACGATCGCCTCGGGCGATAAATGCGGGGCTATGCCGTCCACAACGTTCCAGAGCGCTGAAAGATCAACCGATCCGTCGTCCCTGGGAGGCGTCCCGACGGCAATGAAGACCAGTTTGGCCCAACGAGTCGCCGCTGCAAGGTCCGTGGTGAATCGGAGCCGACCCGCTGACGCGTTCCGTCGCAGCAGTTCCTCCAGTCCCGGTTCATAAATGGGACATTCCCCTTTTTGCAGGCGATCTATCTTCGCCTGGTCACAGTCCACGCAGACCACTTCATTTCCCGTCTCGGCAAAACATGTTCCCGTAACAAGGCCGACGTAACCTGTTCCGACAATCGCAATTCGCACGGTCGAATCTCCTTAGCGGATCAAAAGTAACCGCTTCCGAATTGGCCCTCGGGGGACGCGCTTGTCAGGTCCGCCTCTCGGAGGGACCTGCTTGTCGGGTCCGCCGCCCAACCTTGGACAATCCATCCCGATTCAGCGGGCACGACAGGCGTGCCCCTCCAAACTGCTTGTCACCTCACCTACAAATCCGACGCACACACTCCACACCAAACCATAACATACAGGGAACCGGCGGCCCGATGGCTTTCGTAGATCTAATGGGGCCAGGCGACAAAACCCCCACTGATGGGTTATTGTTTTGTATCCTAGAAGGGATACACTTCAAATAGCAAAGCGACTTTTCGGGCTTCCCTCGGTTTGGTACCACAGATGAGTTTTTCGCACGGTCCACAAGGATGATCGCTTTGTAACACACGCGAGATTGGGCGGTTGGGCGAAAGGCTTCGAAACTCCAACCGGCAGGATGACACGCATTTTTCCAATTTGCCTGGCTGTGCCTTTTGAGCTTTATTTGTTGTAGGGGCATTTACTGGCGGGGGGCTATATGGGGCGCAAAGGATGTGGCCGTGGGCGGAATCTTTGCGGGATTAATTGTCGCTCTTTCAGTTGTTTGCCAACTTGCGGCAGCGTGGGTCGCAGTTCGGATTGCTCGAACGAGTCGCCCAGGCTGGGGCTGGTTCATATTGGCCATTGCCATGATCCTGATGGTGGTCCGCCGGGCCTCGGTTCTGGGGGAATGGTGGGGTGGCGCCCCTGTTGACCTGGTTTCGGAGGCAATTGGCCTGCTCGTCTCGCTGGCGTGCCTGGTCGGCGTCCTGCTCATTCAGCCGGTGCTTGATGTCTCCCAGCGGTATCAGACCTTCATGGAAATGGAGACGCAGCGGCTCAGTGCGATTCTCCAGGTCCTGCCCGGGCTGGTTTACCGTTGCCGCAACGACCCACAATGGACCATGGAATTCGTCAGTGATGGCTGCCGCGAATTGACGGGCTATACGCCGGAGGACCTGGTCGGAAACCGGCGGATAGCTTACGCCGAGGTGATCGTCCCTGATGATCGTGATTCCGTTTACAAAGAGGTGCAAACTGCCATTGCGGAAAGGCGCCCTTATCGCCTTGTGTATCGTATTCAGACTGCCGACGGTCAGATCAAATGGGTTTGGGAACAAGGTCGAGGCGTCTTCGACGAGGAAGGTGAGGTTCTCTATCTGACCGGTTACATCACCGATGTGACCGTCTGGCGAAATATCGAAGAAGAGCTGCGAAAATCCCAGGCAAGATGGGCGAAAGAAAAACAGGAGTTGATAAACCAGGAAGGCCACTTGCTCCGTCGCGTCTGGTACACCTACGAGCATCAAAACGAGACGATTGCTTACGAAATCCACGATGGGTGTGTTCAGACGGCTACCGCAGCCTTGATGAATCTTGAGGCTTATCGCCATCAGCGATCGGACTCTCCTGAAATGGCCGAGCAACTCTTGGATCGTGCCATTCAGCTCCTCCGCGAGGCGATCGAGGAGGCGCGGCGGTTGATTCAAGGACTTCGGCCCATCGTTTTGGAAGAAGGGGGCCTCATCCCGGCCTTGCAAACACTCGTTAAGAACTGGGAAGAACGGGCCGGTGTCCATATTCGCCTGGAAAACCGAACGGAATTCTCCCGGCTGATTCCGCCCGTCGAAGTTAATCTGTATCGAATTATCCAGGAAGCTGTGCAAAATGCAGTGCGGCACAGCCAAAGCCGCGAAATCGCGATCCAGCTTGTCCAGGAAACGGGTCAACTGGTCGTCGAGATTCGCGATTGGGGCGTCGGATTTGACCCGATGACGGTATCCGCTGAACGCTTCGGTCTCGTTTCTATTCGCGATCGGGCAAGGATGCTAGGCGGGCGGGCTGAGATTGATTCCCAACCTGGGAAGGGGACTCTCGTCCGCGTCGTCATCCCGATCCATCCGAAGTTGGGCGCCCCGATTGAAAATGATCCTCCACCATTCAACTCCATCCCCGCGAATTCGTGATATACGCTGGGCGGACACAAGTGAATGGTTTTCACTTGGAGGAACGTGTCGTGTTTGTCCGCGAAGAGTTTAAGGAAGAATCTCCGCGCCCTCTGCGTCTCGGAGGGACCCGCTTGTCGGGTCCGCCCGGAGGGACCTGCTTATCAGGTCCGAGGCAGGCAAGTTGCTCCTGATACGTTGGCTCCCCAAAATCCTCGTCGCAAATTAGCAAAAAGTTTGCGTTTTGCGACTTTGCGCGATACATTTGACTTCGCGCCATGGTATTGTCCATTGTGACGGTTTGGCTTGTCGCATCACGATATACCACGTGTTTATGGGTGGTGTTGCTGTGTGCGGGGAGGAAAAGGAGGTGGAGTCATGACCAAAACAGCCGTTATCCAGGCGCAACAGCGGTGGGAGTATGTCTTCATCCAGCGACGCTCCGAATTGGCACTTCAGGATGAACTGAATGCAATGGGACATCAAGGCTGGGAGTTGGTGCACGTCGAATATTACAAAGATGCCAAGGGAATTATGGGCTGGATTGCTTTTCTGAAACGCCCAAGTGCTGCAAAGGCAGGCCAACCCGGCTCCGGCGAGCACGACCTTGCGGCGGAAAAAGAGGCAGGCACAGCCGGCGCCCAGCGTCCACTCCCTCCGCCCGATGACGTCTTTGAAGTCAAGGCGGAGTGACCAAAGACCTCCGGACGGGCAATTAAGGCGGTTTTCAATCAATGAAGGCCCGTCCAATTCCACGCTCAATGGAGGCCACCTGCCCCATTGCCAGCACAATCCGTAAAGAGGCAGACCGGGGTTTTGCTCGGCTGCTCGGGATTCTCGTCACCAAGCGATTGGCGAGCCATCGCCGAAACAACGAGAATTGGAGCGAACGCCAGTCGCAAGTAGAGCATCATGGTCTTCCCGTCTCTTGACGGTTCGTTGCATCTCCCGAAGAAGCAACCCTGGGCGGCGGACGACGCGGAACTTCGATAGCCCCGTGTCGGCCAATGTCCGTACCAATTCCACTGACGTAGATCGTGTCGTTCTGACTCTCAACAATAAAAGGGCTGCCCGTGAGTGGGTTCACGACGTCACGGCTCAGGCTCTCTTCCCGCGCCGCTCGCAGCGCAACGAGCCATGCATAAACGTTGGCCAGGTCTTCACCATGAGTGGTTTCACCCAGAGGAACCTCAGAGAGCAAGACACGGCAGGCAATGATCGTCTCGTCATCGTGCGATTTCGTTTCCCATAGTGCTCGGAGCTTTTCCATCTCATCGACACGTTGATAATACGGTTTCTGGCACAGGGCGATAATTGATCTCATTTGCGTCAGATAGAACAACTCATCCTGATCCGCATGCTCCTGCGTGATTCGCACAAGCTCCTCTATGTCGTACATCTGACGCAACTGCTTGATTTCTCGCTCTGTCAGGAGGTCGTACAAACGTCCAATCCGGACCACTTCATAGGCATGCATTCCCAAGGCCCGGGCACCGATCCATGTGTCCGCATCGGACGGCCAGATGGCAAGCTCTTTTTGCAGGATATCGGCCAATTTGCCAAGATCGTCCCGCGTGATTTCGGGACGAGAAACCACAACCTGGAGCCAGTCCAGGGCTTGCCGCCGCAACAGCGCAGCCTGCCACCGCATTTGCGGATGCTTCGCTCGTGATAGGATACCACACAATCGAAAGGCGACATCAAGCGAATCGATAGCAGAGGCCAAATCACCCTGAGATATTGCCAGATTGGCAGCGACACCTTCTACCTGAACGGCCAAAATACATTGATCCACAAACCCGAGGTTGGCGCCAAACCCCGCCGTGAAGCGAATCGGAAAAACACATTTCGGCCGGAGCAAGCCCGCTCGCAGCCTCGCCCGCTGTGACTGAAACGATTTGATCAGTTCCTCAGCAGCCTTGCGATCTTCCGCCCGCAACTGATCTGGCATCAGCCGAAGCCAATCGGCAGTCTGCGCCACCAAGAATTCAAGCCGTTCTTTCGGAAATAACTCTACCAAGACAGCCGCCACGTTCTCCTCTGGAGGCGGAAGGATCACCGTCAATTGTTCCGGCGTGCCACGCTCCTCCTCGATGCGAGCAAGCTCTTCTTTGAGCCTCGGATCGTTGGATCGCTTCAGCCCCGGCAAGCGACCAAGCTCCTCCAGCGGCGATGACGTGGGAACTGCCGTTGGCGCCGATTTGCGGCATCCCGTTATCAGGAGTAAGCCAATCACAGCCAACAGAAGAAAAACGGCACCATTCACAAGCCCTAACCGCCGGTGCTCGTCCGTGCCATTCCTTGATCTCAACCTGTTGCCGCGTTTACCACCGTCGATTGGCAACGCCCTCCCGTCCATCAGTCCGGCTCCTTCAAGGTGGTCCCTTAGGTCCGACCGAGCTTCGCACTCTCGTATGATACCACCTTTTGGGCGCTAGGAAAGCTGCGGACGGCGCCGCATCCTCGGCCTCGGCGGCGATTAAGTGACATCGCGGCAAAACGCACGACCCTATAACGGCCTTCAAAGTCCTACGATCAACGAAAACGGAGCTTGAAGACGCGATCGGACGTCGGTCCAGGTTCCGAAGTGCGACGACGTCGGCCTGAGGGCCAGGGATTGACATCGGCCAATTCTGGCATAATTTCTAGCAATTGCTCGGCCAGCAATTCTGCAAGTTGCCAAATCACAGGCTGTTTTGCCCGAAGCTGGATTGCCCGAATCGTCTTCATCATACGCAACAATCGGGCACGTTTCAGGACCGGAGCGGATAGCGGTTCCTCAATATCGGAAAACAGCTCAACCAGAGGAACCTGAAGGGCCTTTTGCCAGCGATACAGAACCGAGAGGGGAAGATCCCGGGTTGGATCTTCCTCTTCGCGCACGGTGCGCACATCGACCTTCATGCGTCGGGCCATTGTTCGGAGAGACACTCCCTGACGCATCCGCACTTGCGCCAATCGGTGCAGTGGCCTTTGTTTCTGCACTGCCTGGGACGGCTCTCCGGCATGACCAGATGTGGCCGCGGCGGCCGTTTGCCCTGGGCACGTCTTGCCATTAACAGGAGTCACCACCGGGGCAACAGCGGTGGTCGGCAAACCCAAATCCGAGACGCGCATGGTCACCCTCCTTTGGCGCAGAGCGCCAAGACGGGACCAATAACCGGAACAGGAATCGGTCGCTCAGCTTGCCTCGAAAAGACACCCTGAGATCGACAAGCAATTCCTCAAATCCCGGCTGGGTTGCTAGACACCTCCGGGGAGTTCCTCCCCCGCCCAGAGATAATTGCAGAAAGGCCGCTCTTACGATTGTGACAGGAGAAAGGCCATCCTGCTAACCTTATGCACCTGTCCAAGGTCCGCCCGAGATAACCCACCGCTTGAGACTCGCATAATCAAATAGAAAGATAACGATTTGTCAAACTTCTCACGCTTCGGGCAACGACCTTTTTTTCTCTTGAGGACCTTCCGCCAACAACCTCCAGCAACCCATAAAAACATAACACCAAACCGGATATGAATATCGACCCATCGGCCGTCTCGGTGGGACGCGCTCGCGATAATAGGAATAAAGACAATCGGCCCTTATGCGTCCCTCATCACAGGTGGATGATCGGGCCAAACCACGCTGTGATCTAATCACACAATCTCCATTTACAATTCTAATCGGACCAATCCGCAAGGCAAGCCGGGCCTGTCCGATACGCGCAATCCTGGCCGGGGAAGATGTTGACAGCGGTAGTGACGAGACGGTTCGATGGACCCTGACGGACCACCTGAACACCGTGCGGGATATTGCCCGGTACGATTCGCAGACGGACACGACGGCCGTGGTCAACCATCTGATCTACGACGCCTTCGGTAACCTCACGGCGGAGACAAACTCCGCAGTGGAGAGAGTCTATTGCTCTTTTCGGCGCGACCGCTGAAATGAGTTTGCAGCGAGGAATCACTCACCCAACAAATTCTTTCCCTTCCAAATTGGTCCCCGCACGGCCGGGCGCGACTAGCCATCTTTGTGAAACGTGGGAGAGTCACTTGATCGACGGTCGAAAAATGCGCGACGTAGGCTGCCCATCCTGGCACTCGGGATTCTGGACCGCGCATGACTACACTCCGCACGAACAAACGTGACACGTTCTTCCCCATAAAAACGATTCATTTGTGTCCGCACACGTATATTTGATGAATATCTCAGCCAGCGAGAAGACGTAACAGTATTGAGTCCGTCAGAAGGCAAAATGATGCCCAGAGGAACAACAGCCGCAGAAAAGCGCAACAACGTGCCCAGACAAGACGCACGTTACGAAGCATTGTCCACTTCCGAGATTTACTGCACCTTCTTGCGGTCGAGTGAAAATGCCCCCAATGGAGGATAGGGGATTCGAACGCGATTTCATAAAGCCTTTTGTGACAACGGGTTACGTCAATGGGCCGATCCCCGGT
>Ga0308414_1001741_pt1 | contig 14214 bp, 10 predicted proteins | sample HotsprSampleOS50_FD_205667 | JGI IMG/M metagenome (GOLD analysis project Ga0308414, IMG submission 205667) | Hot spring phototrophic mat microbial communities from Octopus Spring, Yellowstone National Park, Wyoming, United States - 20090730_OS50 ... | reverse complement strand
CGGCGAATCTCGATCATTGGCAGCAGTGGTGGGGAATTGGCTTGCGCCCCGGGTGACTCCAAGCGGAGCAATTCCACCTGAGCCGACAAGCCTTGAAATGACTCACGCACGGCCCAGAGATCGTCGTTGCTGATGGAAAGCGGCAGTAACCGGGAGGGATCAGCCCCGACTTGCAGCAGACGCCGGGCCGCTTCATCTTGTAACGATCGGCGAACTTCACGCCAGAACCACTGTTCATACCCTGCCATCGCCCCGGGATGATCTTTCGGGTGCCAGATCAAAAATTGCAGGAGATCGCGTCCTTCGTCGGTTCGCCCGGTCCGAATTTGAATGGAACCGACCCCAGAAGGGTAAGTAATCAGCTGGTTGGCCGAGCCCGGGGGATACTGGCGGAATCGGATCGAGGATCGCAACGCTGGCGGTACATTGGCTTTCAGGTGGGCAATCAGCGGGGAATCGGCCCCGTATTCGATGTAGCAGTGGTGAACGCCGCCGATGAGACCGCCCGTTTCTGCCGCCATGCCTGGATTCCCTGTGTTCGGAGTGGCCGAGCCTGACCCCGCCGGATTAAACACAGACAGCAACAAGGCAGCGACTAGGAGCAAGGCGGCAAAGGCTAAGCCGCCCCGATTCGCCAGGTGTCGGCGAATTTCCTTGCCGAGTAATGCTCGTAAGATGTACCAGCGCATTCGTACGCTAAAGACTTTTCCTCGGCGAAGGATGATTATTTATCCAAGGATGAAAATCACTTACGACGAAAATCCGTCCGATGTTCACTTTCACCCGAATTATTGCTGACACTGACAGCTATGATCCAGGGAGCGGCGGTGTCTGTCGATGAAAAAGTCGAGAAATCTGCCGTTTCGAAAAAATGGCAGTTTCATAGTCCCATTTATTTTGTTATATATCTTGGGGATGTTTTAAGTGTTGTTCGGTCAGTGTTGCAAGCTTAACTTCAGTGGCTGGTTGAGGAACGAGCAAGAGCTTTTGACACCGGCTGAATTTTTTTCGGTTGAAGAGAACAGGTGGAATTATGGGCGAATCGAAATTACCCGGGATGAGTCAAGCGGAATTGCTGAGCGGGGCTGATATCCTCGTTCAAAGCCTTGTCCATCACGGTGTCGAAGTCGTATTCGCCTACCCGGGTGGAGCGAGTATGCCGATCCATCAGGCCTTGACCCGCACCAGCCGGATCCGGACGATTTTGCCTCGTCACGAGCAAGGCGGCGGCTTTATGGCGCAAGGCTACGCTCGGACCACCGGCAAGGCGGGCGTTTGCATCAGTACATCGGGGCCAGGGGCGACAAATTTTGTGACCTGCCTGGCGGATGCCAAGATGGACTCGGTGCCGCTGATTGCGATTACCGGGCAGGTTTCCACCCCCGTCATCGGCACCGACGCTTTTCAGGAAACTCCGATTATTGAAGTTTGCCGCGCGATTACCAAGCATCATTATTTGGTGACTCGGACGGAAGATTTACCGCGCGTGATGAAGGAAGCTTTTTACATCGCCACTTCGGGTCGGCCTGGGCCAATCATTATTGACATTCCGAAGGACGTGCAAATTAAGAAAATTGTGCCGGACTGGGATGTGCCGATGAATTTGCCAGGGTATCGGCCGTACCGCCGAGCGCCCCGGTCGGAACTGGTCCCGGTGATCGAAGCGATCCGCGGCAGTAAAAAGCCGTTTATTTATGCTGGCGGCGGGGTGATTCACAGCAATTCCGCGCCGCTGCTTAAGGAATTTGCCGAGAAAACAGGAATCCCGGTGGGATTAACCTTGCACGGCCTTGGCGGCTTCCCGGCGGATCATTACCTGTGTTTGCACATGCTGGGCATGCACGGCACGGTCTACAGCAATTATGCGATTAACGATGCGGATTTGCTGCTGGCCTTCGGGGTCCGCTTCGATGACCGGGTGACCGGCAAGCTCAGCGAATTTGCCAAGCACGGTAAAATCGTTCACATCGATATCGACAGTTCGGAAATCAACAAGAACAAATTTGCACATATTCCTGTTCACGGGGATCTTCGGGATGCGCTCGCCGATCTTTGTGCGATGCTCCGGGAAGACGAGAATGCGGATCTGGTGGCCGGGGGCCGGTACCCCGAGTGGATGCGGCAGATCGATGCCTGGCGGGAGGCCGACCCGTTACGCTGTCCGGATCGCGAGGACGCGATTCTCCCACAAGTGGCGATTAAGCGGCTCCATGAGATTCTCCGGGATCGGGGCCTCCTCGATCAGACGATTGTCACGACTGGCGTCGGTCAGCATCAAATGTGGGCCGCGCAGTTTTTCCCGTTCAATCAACCACGGCACTGGGTGACCAGTGGCGGGCTTGGGACCATGGGATTCGGCCTGCCCGCCGCCATGGGGGCCAAAGTGGCACATCCCGACAAACTTTGCATCGACATCGACGGCGATGGCAGCTTCCTGATGAATATTCAGGAACTGGCCTGCTGCCACGCCGAGAAAATTTCGCCGAAGGTCTTGCTGCTGAATAATCAGCATCTCGGCATGGTGGTTCAGTGGGAAGATCGGTTTTTTGCCGGCAACCGGGCCCACACCTACCTTGGTGCCGGCCCCGATCAAGACCCGTACCCAGATTTTGTCACCATTGCCAAGGGATTCGGCATCCAAGCCATGAGTGTGTCGAAGCGGAATGATCTCGATGACGCTCTCATCGCGATGTTGGATGCTGCAGGTCCGTTTGTTCTCGACGTTCACGTGCCCCACCAGGAACATGTCTTGCCGATGATTCCGAGTGGAATGACCGTCCGCGACATCATCAAGGCCTGAGCCGCCGCGACGGTTGAAAAGGAGTTTCCGGGTCTTGCTGTCACTAAAGCCTGGAGCTGAAAAGCCGCCAGAAAGCCTGAGGCTGACATGCCGCCAGGCTTTTGCATTTTTCAGAATGTTGCTCGTTCGGTGAATACAATAAGGTGACTTCAATTTTTCTCTGCTGGGGTGTACCGCCATGACCGAGTCGGTTCCCGCCCTGCTGCGCGAATTGCACCGGATCCGCAAACAGATTCAAGCTCTTCAAGACGAAATCGATCGAGGGCCGAGGATTATGAAAACTCGGCAACAACGACTGGCAGCAGAGGAACAAGCCCACCGTGATGCTTATGATCAACTGAAACGATTAAAACTGCAGCAAAAAGAGGATGAGGGAACTCTGAAACAAATCGAGCAAAGGTTGGCGAAACTCCAGGCCGACATTCATTCTGCAGCGTCGAAAAAAGAGTTCGATGCAAAATCTGCGGAAATCCAGTTTGCCCAGACTCAGAAAGGCGAACTCGAAGATCGGATTTTGCTCGCCATGACGGAAATCGAGGAACGGACGGCCAAACTTCCGGAAGTCGATCAGCGCTGGAGCACGGTACAAGCTGAGTTTGCTGCCTTTCAGAAGGAAGCCCAAGAACGGCTTGAACGGTTGATAACGGATCAAAAAGCCGCTCAGGCATTGCTGAAGGAAACCGAAGACAAATTGCCGCGGGCCATCCTTCCGCAATACGAACGGCTGATCAAAAGCTACGGCCCGGATGGCTTGGCGGCAGTTCAGGGGCGAACCTGCCAGCACTGCCGCACCACCCTTACCGAACAGGCTCGAAATAACCTGCTCGGCGGGGCGTTCGTTTGTTGCCCGAACTGCGGACGCGGTCTGTATCTGGTGGAGTAAACCATGATCTGGGAATACACCACGCTGCAGATTGTCGCCTCGGGGTTCGAAGACTCTGCAACGAACGACACCTACAACGGCATTATCAACCAGTACGGGGCGGACGGCTGGGAACTGGTTTCGACAGAAAAGTATCTCAGTCCGATGGCCGGTGGAGAAGTCATTGTCCTGTTCTTCAAACGACCGAGTTCTGCCCGACCCGGCTGATCACTTCCGCAAGTCGCAGAGCCTGGCCAGAACAATTTCCCGTTTTGCCCGATCAATTCCGATCAACCCGCCTGTCACGGGATCGATGGCGAGTCCTTGCCCGGGAAAGGGGCCGGGCCGTCGTTCCACCAGTTCCAGGACCGACCCCCGTTGCGGAAGCCGTAAGCGATACAGGACGCGATCGTGGTGGTGGCTGGTCAACAACGTGTCCTCCAGCCAGATGCCTCCCGAGGCGCTCATCCCATCCCACTCGGAGACAACCTCGTTCGGAAAGGTCCAGCGGCGTTGTTCCTGAAACTCCCCGTGATACTCCACCAGCACGGTTTTTGCATTGTCCGCGCCATAATGAGCAAAACAGCACCACCAGGACTGCTTCCGCCGCACACACCAGACCAGACTGCCCGGAGATCGTTCAAATGTGTGAAAAATCGTGAGCTTCCCGGTTTGTGGATCAAACACCCGGATGTCAGACCGATCCGGCTGTTTCGGGTAATGACTGTGTGCACAATAGAGTTTTCCTTCCCAGAAAAATCCGCTATTCAAATGCTGTGTTCCCTCGGCTGTCACCACCCGGAGCCGCTTACCGGTGTGCCGATCGTACTCGGCGACGGCTGTACTGGAAATCGCATAAAAACTCCGCTCATCCGCGGCAGCCGCCTGGGTCGCCTCGACGGCGGGGATTCGCCGAATGATTTCATAGCCCGCCGGTTGCGTCTCCGCTGGCGGTGACACGAGAAGCTGTGCGGCCAGGATCAAAGGTATCATCGGAAAAATTCTGCTTGGAGGATTTCTGATTTTCTCTCGCAACAGGAGCGTCTGGTGATTATCTTAGATAGAAATGATAGTACCTTCCTGGCGTGATTCCCCCCAGGTTCTCCCACCTTGCTGCGATTCGTAGCACAGAACCTTCCAGTGGTGTGTGAGGATCGTTATGAGTGCATCTGCTATGCGTCATCATCTGCGGATCTTGTTCAATTCTGCGTGGCCAGTTGCGATTGTTTGTCTGGCGATTCTTGCCAATTTCGACACACAAGCAGCGGCACCGCCAAACGATTCTGAATTCAAAGCCTCGCTGATTGGCCAGCCTGTTTCAATCGAAGTGCTACCATCGGCCGTCGCATTGAACGGCCCACGCGATGTCCAGCAACTGGTTGTCACTGGTCGTTACGCGGATGGCACCGTCCGTGATTTAACACACGTCGTTTCTGTGACCGCTTCGAACGACTTTGTCACCATCGCTCCGGGGCTGTTTCTCCGAGGTGTGAAAGACGGCCAAGGGAACCTGACGATCTCGGCTGCAGGGAAATCCGTCAGCATCCCGGTCACCGTCGCCGGAATGGCTCAGCCGAAACCAGTCAGCTTTCGCCATGATGTGATCGCCGCCTTGAACGTGGGTGGCTGCAACATGGGGGCCTGTCACGGTACCCCGAGTGGGAAAAATGGCTTCAAACTCAGCCTGCGAGGTTTCGATCCGGCTGCGGATTACTTACAACTGACCCGGGATCAGTTTGGCCGCCGCTCGGATATGCACAACCCCGAGGCGGCGTTGATTCTGATCAAAGGCCTCGGTCGCGTTCCCCATGAAGGCGGGGCTCGGTTCAGTGCCAGCAGTTACCCCGTCGAGATGATTTCTGCATGGCTGCAGGAAGGACTGCGTAACGATTCCCCGTCGCTGCCGACGGTTAAAAACGTGCAAGTGCTTCCCGGCAGCGGGCGAATTCAAATCAACCCCGCAAAGTGGCAGCAACTGGCAGTGATCGTTACCTACAGTGATGGCAGTCGTCGTGATGTCACTCGACTCTGCAATTTCAGCAGCAGCGATCCGGCGATTGCCGATGTCGACATGAACGGCCTGGTGGAATTCAAACAAGCCGGTGAAGTCGCGATTCTCGCCCGCTATCTCGAAGAACTTGTGCCGGTGCGATTGACCTACCTCGAACCCCGGCAAAATTTCATCTGGAACAATCCACCCGAGCATAATTTTATCGATAAGCATGTGTTCGCGAAGCTGCGACAAATGACGATGCTGCCGTCTGACCTTGCGAGCGACTCGGAATTTATTCGCCGGGCGTACTTGGATGCGGTCGGTCGGCTGCCAACACCTGCAGAAGCCAAAGCGTTTCTGGCCGATTCCCGGTCCGATAAACGTGATCGGCTTATTGATCAGCTTGTGGAGTTACCGGAATTTGCCGATTTCTGGGCACTGAAGTGGTCCGATGTGCTCCGTTCCAGCCGGAAAACCCTGCAGCAAAAAGGCAGTTACGCCTTCCAGGTCTGGTTGCGGGACCGCCTTGCCAACAATGTCGGCCTGCACGACATTGTCACGGAATTGCTGACGGCCACGGGAAATACCTTTGCCAATCCGCCCGCGAATTATTTCCGGATCGCCAAGGATCCACAAAGCCTGGCGGAATCGACCGCACAACTGTTCCTAGGCGTGCGGATGCAATGCGCCAAATGCCACAATCACCCGTTTGAACGCTGGACTCAGGATGATTATTATGGCTTCTCGGCTTGGTTTGCCCGCGTCAAAACCAAGCAAGATCCAGCGTATCCGGCAGTCAATGGCCGAGCGCCGGCGAATACCGCGGAAGTTGTTTATCTCGCCCGAGACGGTGAAGTCAGCCAACCGCGAACCGGGCAAATCATGAAGCCCCGCAAACTCGGCGAAGGCGATGTTGACGTTCGCCCAGATGCCGACCGCCGCGAACAACTCGCCGCTTGGCTCACCGACCCGAAGAATCCCTTCTTTGCAAAATCGGTGGTGAACCGGGTCTGGTATCACTTGCTGGGCAAAGGCATTGTTGATCCCGTCGATGATTTCCGTGACAGCAATCCTTCATGCAACGATGAGTTGCTTAACGCTCTCGCTGCGGATTTCTCCGGACACAGCTATGATCTCCGCCACCTCGTCAAAACGATCATGAAGTCAAGGACTTATCAACTTTCGGCACAGCCGAACGAGACGAACCGTTCTGATGAAAAATATTTTTCCCATGCGATCACCAAGCTGCTGACCGCCGAGCAACTTCTTGATGCCCTCTGCGATGTCACTGGCGTGCCCGAAAAATTCGCGGGTCTGCCGCCGGGGACTCGAGCCATTCAACTTCCCGACGGCGAGATCAATCACCCGTTCCTGAAAACATTCGGTCAACCGGCCCGCGAATTGGCCTGCGAATGTGAGCGAGAAAGCGATGGCAATTTGGCCCAGGCTCTCCAGCTCATCAACGGCCCGACCGTCAACGATAAAGTTCGTAGCCCGAATAATCGTCTCTCGGCGTTGCTGGCAGCGAAAAAATCCGACGCGGAAATCCTCGAAGAAATTTATTTTGCGGCATTGTCCCGCGCGCCGGAAGCAGCGGAACTGCAAGCCGCCCTGGCGCATGTCCAGAAAGCAAGCGATCAACGCAAAGCCTGGGAAGACATTCTCTGGGCCGTGATCAACACCCGAGAATTCCTTTTCCGCCATTAATAGTTAACAGTCATACACCGGGTGATTTCTCGGGGTTGCCACGGGCTTCCCCCTTGACTCGCCCGGTTTGAGCGACTTAAATCGACAAATTCGTGCTTTGACCGCTGACTTTCTCCGAGTTAAAATAGTCTAATCACAATTGCTTACGACCCGCCGAGGCTTGTAATCATGCCCGCTCCCACGGTCTGCCAGGGCCCAAATCGTCGCGATTTCCTCAAGTTTGGCTCGGTATCGTTGATGGCCGCCGGGCTCAGTGGCATCCACTCATTTGCCCGATCGGGGCAGGCAGGCCACACCAGCGCCAACGATCCAGCCGTCATTTTCATCTGGTTGCCGGGTGGCCCGCCCCATCAGGAAACCTTCGATCTGAAGCCCGAGGCCCCGGAAGAATATCGCGGTGAATTCCGGCCGATCGCAACAAATGTGCCCGGAATTCAGATTTGTGAGCATCTGCCGAAACTGGCGAGCATCGCCGACAAATATGCCTTGATCCGCTCGGTGGCACACACCTTCAGTGATCATGGCGGCGGCCACAAACGCTTCCTCACGGGCCGCGATCCGATGTCCCCGGTCGGATTCGTCAACGATTACCCGATGGTAGGCTCGATGGCGGCCAAAGTCCTGGAATCTCGCTGTGCCGGCGTCCCGAATTATATTGCCGGTATGGATAACGGCCGCCAAGCAATCGACACCTTCAGCTTCGGTTCGGCGTATCTCGGCCCGAGTACGCATCCGTTCCTGGTGCCGGGCGACCCCGCGGATGAGAAATTCGAGGTCAAAAATCTCTCACTGACCTCCGGCAATCAAGGGCGATTTGATGATCGCCTGGACTTGCTCAAGCAATTCGATAGGCCTTTATCCGGCCCCGATCGGGCAGGAAGTGCCGCTGCCATGGCCGCGATCCGGGGTCGTGCCGTCGAATTGATGACCACCGACACCGCCCGCAACGCCTTCGATCTGAAACGTGAACCCGAGGCGTTACGGCAACGCTACGGCATGCATCGCTACGGCCAACGTGCGCTCCTGGCTCGTAGACTCGTCGAATTTGGTGCCAGCTGGGTCACCATGGTTCTCGAGAACGCCGGGCTCCCCGACAAGGATTACTGTTACAACTGGGATTCGCATGCAGTCAATTGCCACATCTTCAAAGATACGAAGTACAAACTCGGCTTCCTCGATCAGGCGATTTCTGCCCTGATTGAAGATCTTTATGCTCGCGGTCTCAATCGCCGTGTGCTTGTTGTTGTTACCGGCGAATTCGGCCGTACCCCGAAAATCAATTACAGCAATGGCCGTCCGGGTCGGGATCACTGGCCGCAAGCCATGTCGATTCTCGTTTCCGGAGCTTGTCGCACGGCCCAGGTCGTCGGCTCGACTACGAGTAAGGCCGAAGAGCCGAAGGATCGGCCGTTAACACCGAACGATCTCTGGGCGACTGTCTTCCGGCATCTCGAGATTGACTATAACACCACCGAATTTCTCGATAGCACCGGCCGGCCGATGCCGATTCTGCCCTACGGCCAGCCGATTGCGGAATTGCTCTAATCAGCACCGTGATTTTATCGGCTTCAGCATTTCCCAGACGGCTCTGCAGCAAAGCCTCAGTTTCTGAGCTCGCTGCAGCAGTGGAAGATTTTGACTCAACACTCTTATTTTTCGGCGCATCTCCGAACTTCATCAAATCTTCTTCGCCAAAATTCCACAAATTCTTACGTTAACTTGGATACAAATTCGCCAGGAATCCCTCAAAAATACGGAATTGGGAGCCGACTTCGATGAGTGAAAACGTGCCACCCTCACCAGTCTCTACTACCCCTCCTGCCGCCCCTCGGACGAACTTCGGTCGATTGCTGATCATTAGTCTCGGCCTTGTGGCAGTGGCGGCGGTGGCTTACGGAGTCGTCTACTATCAAAATCAAGTTCCTGCGATCGCGAGCACAACGAATCAGCTCGATCAGTATCTGAAACATCAAGGAATGTACGCCAAACTCGCCGAAGCTTACACCGATGCCGACAATGATCTGGTCGCGGATCCTCCGACCGACCAAACAAAATGGGTGAATCCCGAGGTCATTGCCTTTTCGGTCGTCGGTACTGATGACCCAGTGGAAGCCGAATCCCGCTGGTCAGACCTGATCAAGAAGCTCGCTAACGCCACGGGGAAAAAGGTTGTCTACTTGGCGGTCCAACCCCCTCCGATGAATCCGAACGCCAAGCCCGAACCACGCCCAGGTGACGAAGGTCAAGAGCCGGAAGAACCGTCCCCGGTTCCGGAAGGTCCGATCGCGATCGGTACGGATGGACAGCTCGAAGCGGTGAAGGCCGGTCAACTGCATGTCACGGCTTTTAATACCGGGCTGGTTCCTCGGGCAGTGAATGAAGCGGGGTTTGTGCCACTGTATTGCCCGGCCGATAAAGACGGAAAATATGCCTACACCATGGAAATCATTGTCCCGGCTGAAAGCCCGATCAAAGACCTGAACGATTTGAAAGGAAAGACGATCACCTTTACGGCCATGTCTTCCAACTCGGGGGCCAAAGCGCCGATGGTGATCTTGAAAGAGGCGGCCGGACTGCTTCCCGGCCGGGATTACGATTATTTGATGAGCGGAGATCATATTGCTTCCATACTCGGCATCTGCGTCGGTAAGAATGCACGGATTGTGACCAATCCGGAAACGAAGGAAATCAAGCTATTTGTTCCTGAGAATCTTGGTGGCAAATACGATGTTGCCTGCGTGGCCAGCGACCTGCTGGCTAGGGAAGTTGCCGCCGGCCGGATCAAAAAGGAACAGTACCGATCGATTTATACTTCCAAGGAATTTCCCCCGCTTTGCTTCGGCGTTCCTCACACCCTCCATCCGGAACTCCGAGCCAAGATCGATGATGTGTTTCTGAATTATCAATTCCCTGGAACAAATCCGACGCGGGCAAAATTCGTCAAAGTGAATTATCAAAAGGACTGGGAGTATGTCCGGGAGATCGACCAGAAGTTGACGAAGCTGAAAGAATAACGGCCATCGAATACGGCTTGAAATCCCAGCAGCATTCGCAATTGCCGGCGCGTCCCGAGACAATTCTTTGTTCTGGGGTACCGGCATTGTCTTTTCCCGAACATATCGCCTTGCTAGTATCGCTAGGTCTTGCCGAGATCCACGGCCCATTGCTAAAGTAACCGTTCGTTCGGCTCGCATCTTGCATGATCGGCTCTCGCGTGACCAGCCGACACGCGGTAAGGCCCGGTTGCTGGAGATAATTCCGTGTCGGAACCGTTGATTGATTTGCGTGCCTTGTTGGTGGAACGGGAAGAGTTTGAAGGTTCGATGGTGTCCAAGCTTCGCGAGGGGCTGGCTCAGGGTGCGTCGCAAATCCGCAATCTCCGGGAAATCCACGAGATTTTGAGTAAGCGGTTGGCCAGCGCGGCTCCCTCGGCCCAAAAGAAGCTGCATTTGAAGCTGGGAGTTGTCGAGTTTTTCCTGGGCAAAATGGCGGCGGCGGTCGAACACCTTCAGCATGCGGACGGGCCGCTTGCCGCCTTTTATCTTGGCCGGGCGTATGCGCACCGCGGCGAATACGAACAGGCATTGGCGGCTTTTGACAAAGCCGAAAAATTGGGTTACGCCGCCCAGCAGGTGCAATTGCAGCGTGCCGGGGTGTTGCGACATCAGGATCAACTCGGTGAAGCCAAGGCGATTCTGAGCAAGTTGAAAGATATGGCGACGCATAATGCCGAATATCATTATCAAGAAGGCGGATTGGCCGAGGCCGAGGGGGATCTTCCGCGGGCAGCGCGGAGTTACGAACGTGCCGTCGAACTTGATCCGTCGCATACCGGGGCTTTGTTCCGGCTCGGTTTTTTAAATGATCTGGCCGGCAACGACAATGAAGCGATTGGCTATTACGAAAAGTGCTTGAAATACCCGCCGGTCGGCAAAGGTGTTCTCTACAATCTCGGAATATTGTACGAAGATAACAATCAATACGATAAAGCGGTGGAGTGTTTTCGCCGCCTCCAGAAAGCCGATCCGCTGGATGAGCGCGCTCGGTTGTTTTGTAAAGACACCGAAGCAAGCTTGTCGATGCGTTATGATCCGAAAGATGAGCAAATCAATGTTCAATTCCGGCAGGTGATGGAAATCCCGGTGACCGATTTTGAACTGTCGGTTCGCAGCCGAAATTGCCTGAAGCGGATGAACATTCGCACGCTCGGCGACTTAACCCGGGTGACCGAATCGCAACTGCTGGCCAGCAAAAACTTCGGAGAAACTTCGCTTCATGAAATTCGCGCCATCATGGAAAGTAAGGGACTGCGAATTGGCCAGTCGCTAGAGCAAGGGCAGCAGTATGAATTCCGGCAGCGGCCACAAACGAATCTTTCCCCGGAAGAACAGGCATTGTTGGCCAAACCGGTCAGCGATTTGAATCTGTCGGTCCGTGCTCGGAAGTGTATGCTGCGATTGAATATCAATACCCTCGGTGATCTTTGCCAGCGAACCACGGATGAACTTCTGGAAGCGAAAAATTTCGGCATCACCTCGCTCAACGAAGTGAAAGAAAAATTGCGGCAGTATGGCTTAAAGCTTCGGGGCGATTAATTTCATTCCGCCGGGGAATTTCACCCGTGCCCGTGCCAGCGGCTTGCGTGGGGAAATTCCTGTTTGTGCTCGGCACGATTTCTCAGATTCCCCCCGGCAGCGTCGATGGCGATCCGCTTCCAGATTCTCCATCAAGTACAGTCGGCACGGCATGGTGTGCTGAGCACCCCGCATGGCAGCGTGGAAACGCCGATCTTTATGCCCGTGGGCACGGCGGCAACGGTGAAGGGGTTGACGCCGCAGCAACTCCAGGAACTCAACGCTCAGATCATTCTCGGCAACACCTATCATCTCGCCTTGCGTCCTGGGGATTCGCTGATTGCCGAACTGGGAGGTCTTCACCGCTTCATGAACTGGCCGGGGCCGATCCTGACCGACAGTGGCGGCTATCAGGTCTTCAGCCTGGCCCAGACTCGGAAAGTCACCGACCACGGTGTGCTGTTCAAATCGCACATCGACGGTGCCCTTCTGGAACTGACACCGGAACGAGCAGTGGAAATTCAGGAGAATCTCGGCTCGGATTTGGCGATGGTACTTGATGAATGCCCGCCAGCCGACGCTGATGAAACGGTGTTACGATCGGCAATTGTCCGCTCGCTTCGCTGGGCGGAACGGTGTCAGAAGCATCATCATCGCGGCGATCAGGCGTTGTTTGCGATTGTGCAAGGGGGAACGCGGCTCGATTTGCGGCAGGAATGTGCCCGGGAACTGGTGGCCATGAACTTTCCGGGATATGCTCTGGGAGGTTTCAGCGTCGGGGAAACTCCGGCGGCGATGCATGCGGCATTACCGGACTGTGCCGCGATGCTTCCGGCCGAGAAGCCACGGTATTTAATGGGCGTGGGTCGACCGCAAGATTTGCTGATCGGCATCGCGGCCGGGATCGACCTCTTTGATTGTGTGATGCCGACTCGCAGTGGCCGCAATGCCCTGGCGTTTACCCACTTCGGCCCGGTCCGCTTGCGAAACGCCCGGCATCGCCGGGATCCTCAACCGCTCGACCCGAAATGCTCCTGCTACTGTTGCCGACACTTTTCCCGTGCTTATCTGCATCATCTGTTTGCATGCGGGGAAATGCTCGGTCCGACGCTCCTCAGCCTGCACAATCTGGCATATTATCTTCAACTGATGGCCGAAGCACGACAGGCGATCCGTGACAAACGCTTTGCGGATTTCCAGGCGGAATGCCAAGCCGGATGGCAATCGGCCAGCCTCGGCGATGACGGAGCGTTCAAACCGTAGCGAATTCGCCCGGATTTCTCTTGAGAACGCAGCATTCTGAGGTTACTGCCGTTTTGGTTTATCCCGCAGCGACCATCGGCGGACGAAATTGTAGTCGAGTGGCCGTCTCCGCGTTGGCGGCAGGGCTGGATCCTGGTACGCACAGCTTGCCATCGGCCATTTCAATCACGCGATCCGCAAAGGCCATCAACCGAGGATCGTGGGTGACAACGAGTACCATCGCCTGGCGTTCCCGTGCCGATGCTTGCAACAATTCAATCACTTGCTGCCCATTTTCCCAGTCGAGAGCGGAGGTTGGTTCATCCGCGAAGAGAAAGGTCGGATTCTTCACCAGGGCACGGGCGATGGCGACCCGCTGCTTTTCGCCACCGGAAAGTTGTGCCGGTCGCAGGTGCATCTGTTTTGCCAGGCCAAGTTGAGCAAGCATGGCCTCGGCACGTTTGCGAGCCTCGGAACCGCCGACGCCTTCGCCCCAGCGGAGGACGACTTCCAGTTGCTGACGTGCCGTCAACGCCGGGAACAGATTATATCCCTGGAAGATGTAGCTGCAATGCCGCAGTCGGAACCGTTCTCGCTCTCGATCGTTCATGCCCCAGAGTGATTTTTCCAGGGCGATGACGGTGCCGGAATCAGGCCGTAACAGAGCCGAGAGGACGGCCAGTAAGGTCGATTTGCCACTGCCGCTGGGGCCCATTAACAAGTTCAATTCCCCCTGATACAGATTCAACGAGACATCGCTCAGTGCTAATGTTCGCGTCGTTCCCGAACCGAAGCTGCGGTGCAAGTGGCTACCGATGAGTGCTGGGCGATTGTGCCGACAGATCGCTGGTGCTGATACGGGAATCGCCGAGCGGTTCCGACGACCGCACCATCCCGAAATCTGCGCCAAGAGGTGGTAAAGACAGGGCATGAGTCAGTACTCCTGATTCGGCCTGGTCGGGGACGGAAGACTTCGCCAGGCATAGATGCAATCACCCGTCACTGGGCCGATTCAGGTTCCTTCCACAATCGAAGG
>Ga0308414_1001739_pt1 | contig 14220 bp, 12 predicted proteins | sample HotsprSampleOS50_FD_205667 | JGI IMG/M metagenome (GOLD analysis project Ga0308414, IMG submission 205667) | Hot spring phototrophic mat microbial communities from Octopus Spring, Yellowstone National Park, Wyoming, United States - 20090730_OS50 ... | reverse complement strand
TGACGGAATACAGCGGGTTTCGATGGAGTGCGTTCTTTATGGCGGAATACGCCTCGATGCTCGCCGTGTGTCTCATCGCATCGATCGCGTTTTTAGGCGGTTGGAATGGTCCGATCCCATGGACCGGCTGGCTCGGCTTGAGCTACAGCGTTCATCCGGCGCTGGGTTTTTTGGGCGATCTCGTGGGATTCCTCAACCTGACAACCAAAGCGTTTCTCGGCGTCATTTTTATCATGGCCCTTCGTTGGACCCTGCCCCGACTGCGCATCGACCAAGTGATGGCGATGTGCTGGAAATATTGCGTGCCCTTGGCGGCAGCGATGTTGATGGGCGCGGCGGTGTGGCTCTGCCTCTTTCCGGGCGGGGTGTTCCGCGGGGTCGGGCCGCAGGGGGCGTCGCCTGCTGTCGCATCCCTTGAGACAATCGCCGGCGCCCCGGAGCAAGATCAACCATGACGGCCGCGGTTCTTTGGCACAATGTGTTCTTCTGGATCTTCGGATTGGCTGCGTCCGCGTTGGCCATCGGCGTAGTGGTTTCGACCAATGTCGTTCGCATGGCCGTGTGCCTTGTGATGTCGTTGGCCGCCGTGGCGGGATTGTTCTTTCTGGCCGGCGCTCCGTTTCTCGGTGCGATTCAAATCTTGGTTTATGTCGGCGGCACGATGGTGCTGCTGGTTTTCGGGGTGATGCTGACGGCGCGCTTGCCGGCCGCCGCAATGCGGACAAATGCCGGCCAGTGGGTCGTCGCCCTCATCGTCGGGGCCGCACTCCTGGCGGTGTCGTGGCAGGCGGGCCGCGGATTAGCGGCGGCTTGCGCACGAAGAGACGCCGGCGGTCCATCCGCGGCCGACACCGCACCGGCGAACCAGACAGTCACCGAGTTCGGGCTGGCGTTGTTGGGCGTTCGCGCTGATGCGGCGCAGTCGGCCGAGGGCGGGAATAGCGCGCAGCGACCGGGCTACCTGCTTCCCTTCGAATTGGTGTCAGTGCATCTGCTGGCAGCGCTGGCGGGCGCGGCCTACCTGGCACGTGCGCGATGGACCGCGCCGCGGCAACCGGCAGATGACATTCGATCGACGGTCGCGGAGTAACACGATGAACCCCTTTCTTGATCCCGTCGGATTGCCGCATTACCTACTCGTTGGCGCCGTGCTTTTCGTGTGCGGCATTCTCTGCATGATGACGAAACGCAATGCCATCGGTGTGTTGATGGGCGTCGAATTGGTTCTCAACGGCGCCAACGTAAACCTGGTCGCCCTGGGCAGCCCGACGTTATATCCCAGCGGACTTGCCCCGCTAGGCCTTGACGGACCGTTGACCGCGGCCTTCGTAATCGTTTTGGCGGCCGCGGAGGCGGCCGTGGCGTTGGCCATCGTTTTGAGCTGCTACCGCACGTTGGCCACGATTGATGTGGACCAGGCCAATCAGTTGAAAGGATAACCGCGTCCGTGGATTGGGCCTCGAAGATACCCATATTGTTGGCCGTCGCCTGGCTCCTGCCGTTGGCGTCGTTTGCGATCATCCTTGTCGGCGGGCGCCGGCTGGGCCGAGCCGGCCTCGGTGCGGCCTGGATTGCCTGCGCCGCCATCGTCGGATCGTTCTGCCTTTCGACGATCGCGCTGGGCGGTTGGCTATGGGTCAATCCGCTGACGCCCTCGGCCGACCATGCCCAGCACGAATCGGTCCACGAAACAGCGCCTGCCGATCACGACCAGCCCGGGGCACGGCCATCCGAGTCGGCTCCTGCCGTGCGGCACGCGCCGGTCGCAGAGCCGCTTTCGGGCATTTGGTACACGCTGGGCGAGTTCGGATCGTCGCGTATAGCCGTCAGCTATTACATCGACGGCCTGACCGTGGCCATGTTCGTGATGGTCAGCCTCATCGCCTCATGCATACACATCTACTCGGTCGGTTACATGCACGAAGAGCTGGAAGAGGTGATCGACGACACCGTGCGTTTGACCGACGGACGGCGGTTGCGGCGGGCCGGCCGTTTCCACCGTTTCTTTCAGCATCTGTCGCTGTTTTCGTTTAGCATGTTGGGATTGATCGTCGCCGGCAATTTGGCGATGGTGTTTTGCTTTTGGGAGTTGGTGGGAATCTGTTCCTATCTGTTGATCGGCTTTTACATTGAACGTCCGACAGCCTCCAACGCCGCCAACAAGGCGTTCATTGTCAACCGCGTCGGCGATTTCGGAATGATCGTGGGCTTGATGATCTTTTGGGCCGGATTGGGCACGCTTTCGTTCGGCGACATTCGCAACAGCTCGGGCGAGGTGATTGAACAGGGCATGTTCTCGCTCGTGCGTCCCTCAGAATCACAATACGAACTGGTCGTGCCCGACGGTTTTGTGCAATGGTCGGCCCGCGATGAGATCGCGCAGCTCGCCCGCAGCGGCCCGGCCCACGCCGGCAGCGGGCCAGCCGCTGAACCCTCGGCGGAACAGATCGAACAATGGCGCGGCGGCCGCTGGGGATACGGCCTATTGATCCTCGGCGGCCTCGGGCTGTTCTGCGGTTGTATCGGCAAGAGCGCTCAATTTCCGCTGCATGTATGGTTGCCTGACGCAATGGAGGGTCCGACCCCGGTCAGCGCGCTGGTTCACTCCGCGACGATGGTGGCGGCGGGCGTCTACTTGGTCGCCCGGTGCTTTCCCGTTTTCGTGCCGGAGGTGTTGCTGACGATCGCAGTCGTCGGCTGCATCACCTTGTTTGTGGCCGCAACAATCGCGCTGACGGCCACCGACATTAAACGCGTGTTGGCCTATTCGACCGTCAGCCAGCTCGGCTATATGATGCTCGCGCTCGGCAGCGGCGGATGGCTCGCCGGCACGCTGCACCTGTTCACGCATGCTTTTTTCAAATCGCTGCTATTCTTGTGTTCCGGATCGGTCATTCACGCTTGCCATACGAACGAGTTGCCCCGCATGGGCGGGCTGGGCCGAAAGATGCCTTGGACTGCGGGCACGATGCTCGTCGGCTGCTTGGCCATCGTCGGAGCCGGCATTCCCTTGGTCGGCGGCTTGAGCGGGTATTACTCGAAAGACGCCATTTTGGCTCAACAGTATGTATTTGCGGCCGCCAATCCGCCGTTGAGTTGGATGTTCTACGCGGCCGCGATCGGTGCCGCGATGACCGCATTCTACATGTTTCGATTGTGGTTTCTCGCGTTCGTGGGCAAACCGCGCGATGCACACGTTTTCGACCATGCTCATGAGTCGCCGCCGGTGATGATCGGACCGCTCGTTCTGCTGGCGGTTCTTGCCGTGGCCGCTGCATGGAACGTTCCCCTAACCCATTGGGGGTTGGAGTCGTTGCTTGCTCAAGCGAGGCCGTTGGGAATCGATCAGCCCGAGTTCCGCGGATTGATGTGGTCGGCCGCGGCCATTCCCGGCGAACATCTCAGCCACGAGTCGTCCGTTCATACTTCGGCCGCCTTGCTCGCCTTCGTGATGGGAGCCGCGGGCGTGGTTTTGGCGGCCGTCATGTACGCTGCGAGAAAACTCGATTCGGCCGATGTGGCGTCGCAGTTCCCTCGGCTGTATCGCTTTCTGCTCAACAAATGGTGGTTTGACGAGATCTACCATTATGTATGGATTCGGCCCACCATGGCTGTCTCGCGTTGGGTCGCGCAGTGCGATCAACGGGTGATCGACTTTCTTTTGGATTCGGCGGCGCGGGGCGCCGCGCTCGTCGCCCGCTGGGACGATTGGGTCGATCGCCGCATGCTCGATCGGATGATCGACCGATTTGCCGAGGCGGTTTACCGGCTGGCGATTCGGCTCCGCGGGTTGCAAACGGGATACGTTCGCCACTATGTGCTGGCGATCGCCGTGGGATTGGTCGTGTTGGTCGTGGTGATGAGTCTGTACTGGAGCAGCGCGTCGGCCGGCTGGTGATGCCCGTCGGCGCTCTGCCTGATAGAGCCAACGAAAGATATGGGCTGCCCGGCACCCTTCCTGCCGGCGGCAGGCCCCGTAGAGAATTCGGGAGACGCCGGCCGGTGAGAAGCCGGCCAAGAGGTTCCGGCCGGCGGTGATATGCCGGCCGTCGACAGGCCCGACAGCCGAAGCCGTCGCCAAAGAACACGAAACCGGAATGAATATGTTTGAATACCTGCGCGACCCGACGGTGCTGCTGAGCACCATCATTTTCTTTCCCGCCGCGGCCGCTCTGATGCTCTGCGTCATACCGGGCAGGCATGCGACATTGATTAAATTGATTGCGTTGGTTGCTTCCGTTGCGACGTTGGCGGCGAGTCTCGTCCCGGCGCTGGCCGCGGCAGACAGTTCGGTGGGATTCTCGCTGCACGAGGGCGGGTTTCAGCAAGTCGTCAAGCGGGCCTGGATTCCCAGTTTCAATATCGAGTATTACCTCGGCCTGGACGGCATCAGCTATCCATTGGTCTTGCTCACCACATTCCTTTCCGTCTTGGCCCTGGCGGCCAGTTGGCGGATCGAGAAGGCCGTCAAAGCCTATTGCGTTTTGTTCTTGTTGCTGGAGACAGGGATGCTGGGCGTCTTCATGGCGCTCGATTTCTTTTTATTCTACGTCTTCTGGGAGGTCATGCTGCTGCCGATGTATTTTCTGATCGGCATTTGGGGCGGGCCGCGGCGCGAGTATGCGGCAATCAAGTTCTTCCTGTTCACCCTGGTGGGCGGGGTAATGATGTTGATTGCCATGCTGATGCTTTATTTCTCCAGCGATCTGACAAGGCTTGCGCCTCAACAGCTGATTGCAGCGCACATTTCGCCGGAAAAGGCCGAAGCTGTCTCGTCGGTTCATTCCGCCGGCCCGCTGCATACGTTCAGCTTGCCGGCTTTGTCCGAGATGGGCAGGCTGCCGAACTCTCCCTTTGCCGAAGGGGAATGGCTCGGGCGGTCGCTGGAGTGGTGGGCCTTCCTCCTGATGTTTGTCGGTTTTGCGATCAAGCTGCCTGCGGTTCCCGTACACACCTGGTTGCCCGACGCGCATGTCGAAGCCCCGACTCCCATCTCGATGATCCTCGCCGGCGTGCTGTTGAAGATGGGCGGATACGGGATTGTGCGGATTTGTTATCCGATTTGCCCGGGCGCAGCCTACGACCTGGCATGGTTCGTTTGCGGCCTTGGGGTGCTGAGCATGGTGTACGGCGCCTTTGCCGCTATGGCGCAAACCGATTTCAAACGGCTGGTGGCCTACAGTTCGGTAAGCCACATGGGCTACGTGCTGCTGGGGCTGGGAGCGTGGAGCGCTACGGCCGGTGTTCGTTATTCTTCGGCCGGATGGGAAATGGGCGTTACCGGAGCGATGTTCCAGATGATCGCCCACGGCATCAGTTCGGCCGGAATGTTTTTCCTCGTCGGCGTGGTTTATGATCGGGTGCATCACCGCGATCTAAATCGATTCGGCGGCCTATTCCAGAAAATGCCCGCCTACAGCGGGTTGTCGATGATCATTTTCTTTGCCGCGCTTGGCCTGCCCGGGCTGTGCGGGTTTATCGGCGAGTTTTTCGTCGTGCTCGCCAGTTGGCAGTACAGCGCCGCGATGGCGGTGGTTGCGGCTGCCGTTGTCATTTTGACGGCAGGTTACATTCTCTGGACGATTCAACGAGTGTACCTGGGGCCGGAATACAAAGGGCCGCACGCAGAATCGCTCGTGCCGCTCTCAGTTCGCGAGTGGGCGATTATTCTTCCTCTAGTCGTCTTGGCGGTTGTCCTGGGGGTCTATCCGCGGGCCGCGATCGACTACATGGCGCCGACCATCAAGAGACACGTGACGGACTTGGCCGAGTGGACGAAGGCTCGCGATCAGGCCGGCGCCGCGCCTGCGGTTACCGGTGCGCCGCCGTTCGATCTGAATGCCGCAGACGATGCCAACGATGCGACCGAGAACAAACAAGCCGGCGTTCCGCCCCGCGGCCGGTTTTCGCGATCGGATGAATCGGCGCCGTCTCTTCAAACCGCTCGTCCGTCGTCGGTCGCCGAGGAAGAAAATGCTCGGTTCGGGAGGGGAGGCCGCCGATCGTGAGCATCTACGAATTGATGGCCGGAACGTTGAGCGATCTTTGGCCGCATTCGCTGCGGGCATTCGCGCCCGAGTTGGCGTTGTGCGGCACGATCGTTTGCACGCTGCTCGCCCGGGTTGTCGGGCCGCGTTGGCCGGCGGCGGTCTGGTACGTCGCCATGGCAGGCTCCGCGATGTCGCTTTGGCTGATCTTGCCCGACTTGGCGACAACGGCATTAGGGCAGGCCTCCGGCCGCGAGATCTTCACGGGCATGTTGATTGCGGACGGCTATGCTACGTTTCTGCGTGCGTTTCTCCTAGCCTTTGCACTGGTGTTCGTGATGTTCGTCCAGGCGTCAAGGCTGCTCGATGATGATGCCGACGCGACGGAGTTCACCGTACTTTCGCTAAGCGTGGTATTGGGAATGTGCATCATGGTTTCCGCCAACCATCTGTTGATGGTCTTTCTCGGAATCGAAATGGCCAGCGTGCCTTGTTATGTGTTGGCCGGAATCTTGCGGCGTCGCCGCGCCGGCGCGGAGGCGTCGCTCAAATATGCCGTGTACGGCGCGGCCGCTTCGGGAGTTATGCTTTACGGCATCTCGCTTCTCGGCGGGGCTTTTGGCTCGCTGCACTTGCCCACAATGGCGCGCCGCCTGGCCGACCTGCTCGATTCTCCCGCGGTTGCCGACGCAACGACCATGCTGATCGTTGCCGGTTTGATGCTGGCTGTGGGGCTGGCCTTCAAGTTGTCGGCGTTTCCGTTTCATTATTGGGCGCCGGACGTGTTCGAGGGAGCCCCGGCGGAGATCGGTGCATTCCTCTCCGTCGCATCGAAGGCCGCTGCATTGGGCTTGACGATGCGTTTGGCCGTTTGTCTGGCCGGCGGTGCGAATGAGCCGCTGTCTCCGATCGCTTCGGATTCGAGCTGTCCGGCGGCGTCGCATGCCGCCCAAGCCTCGCCGCCTGCCGCTAATCAGCCTGCCGCAAGTCAGCCTGCCGCAAGTCAGCCTGCCGCAAGTCAGCCTGCCGCAAGTCAGCCTGCCGCAAGTCAAGGTGCCGCGGTTCTCGGGGGCTCTTGTGCGGCGCGGATTGCAACTCTCGCAAAGGAGAGCGTCGCGGCGCCGATGGACGCCCGCGACAACCGCTTCGCAGCGGACGACCGAGCGAAGCTGCGCGCCTCGCTTCTCCCGGCACGGAAGTTTCTTTATTCTCTGTTCGCCATTTTGGCGGCAACGACCTGCACGTTGGGCAATCTGGCCGCATACGGACAGACCAATATCAAGCGACTTTTGGCTTATTCGACGATTGCCCACGCAGGCTACCTATTGATGCCCGTCTGCGCCGCGGTGGTCGCCGTCGGCAGCGATTTGACAGGCGCGAGGCACGCAGTTGCCGCGATGCTCTTCTACCTTTTGATCTACTTCTTCATGAATTTCGGTGCGTTCGCGGTGGCAGCCGCCGTGCGACAAGCGGGAGCCGACGAACGGATCGAAAGTCTTGCGGGCCTCGGCCGACGATCGCCGGTGGTCGCGGTGTGCTTTTCGGCGATGTTGTTCAGTTTGGTCGGCATACCGCCCCTGGCCGGGTTCACCGCGAAGTTCGTTCTTTTCGGCTCCCTGGTTCGCTCCGAGTTGTATCTGTTGCTCGTCATCGCCGGACTGAATACCGCGATTAGTCTCTTCTATTACCTCCGAGTCGTTCGCGTGATGTTTCTCCGCGATGCCGAAGCCTCGGTCCCGACATGGCAGATCCCGGCACTGTCCACCGCCGGCGCATACATCGTCGCGTTCGCATTGCCTCTGTTGCTCTTTTTCGTATGGTGGGATGGTCTTCTCGCGTGGGCCGAGACGGCCGCTATGTCGTTAATATGAACGCATCGAGGCCAAGGAGGTCTTGCATTGCCGTCTATTTCACCGTAAGCCCCGCGCCGTTCGAGCCGGCCTCTCGACCCGGCTTGCCGCGCCGTACCCCAGGCGACGCGAGCGGGACGGCATTGCTGCCGCGGCGCGATTGGAGCCTTCCGGTTGCCTTTATCAAACGATTTTTCCCAGATGGAACGAATCTGTGATCTCGATGTTGCCGGCGATTCCGGCGCAGCCGCTGTAAGCGAAACGTTGCCTGCAATCCAGCGACTGTTGCAGATACTGAGCTGTTCGCTGGCGCAGTATGCGGCCCAAACGACGCTTTGGACTTCGCCCGGTCAAGAGAGTGCTGTGAAGGCCGTGAACGACTTGGCGGCCGACCAGCGCCACTATGCCAAACTCACGGCCGAGTTGTTGGCCCGCCGTGGCGCGCGGCCCGATCCCGGTTCATTTCCCTTGGAATGGATGTCGCTGAACGACGCCGGCCTGTCGTATGCAATGCCGCGAATTATGGAACACCATCGCCGCGATATCGCCGCGATCGAGCGAATCGCCGATTTGCTCGGCGCCGACCCCGAGGCCCGCGACCTCGCCCGCGAGGTCGCGGGCAATGCCAAGGCCCATGCCGAGATACTGGCGGCCGCGTGGAGCCGCGCGGCATCGTAGGGAACCCTAGGGCTGCTCCGCGGCTGCGGGCCGGAAAAGCCGGCCGAAGGCAAAGGCCGCGCTCGCCATGCCTGCCGCGGACATTTCCGATGATTGCAGGATTCGCTGCTCCGAGACGCTTGCCTTGATGAACACACCGATCTTCGATACCCATGCTCATCTCGACCAGGAAGAGTTCCAGGCCGATCTTGCCGCAGTACTTGAACGAGCTCGCAGCGCGGGCGTCCGCGATATTCTGTGCGTGGGCACAACGCTGCAATCCAGCCGCGCCGCCGCGACAATCGCCGCAGAGCACGGCCTGTGGGCAGCCGTCGGAATTCATCCGAACTGTTGCCGTGAGGCAAAAGAAGACGATTGGGCCGAGGTCGGTCGGCTTCTTTCCTCGCCGCGCGTTGCTGCTGTCGGCGAAACCGGCCTCGATCGGCATTGGGACTTCGCGCCGCTGGCCGTGCAGCAGGATTGGTTTGCGCGGCACATCGAACTGGCGCAATCGGCGGGACTGCCGCTGGTGATCCATTGCCGCGACGCCCAGGATGAGACGCTCAAGGTCATCGAATCGCAGGCCGACCGCGCGTTGTTTCGCGGCGTCATGCATTCGTTCAGCGGCGATTCGGCCTTTGCCGCTCAATGCGCGGCCTTGGGACTCTACATCAGCTTCTCGGGGTCGGTCACCTACACGAACAAGAAATTCGCGGCATTGCACGAGGCCGTCCGCCGCGCGCCGGCCGATCGCCTGTTGGTGGAGACCGACAGCCCGTACCTAACGCCCGAGCCTCTTCGCGGTAAGCAGCGGCGCAACGAACCGGCCTGGATTGTTCACACGATCGATCGCGTGGCGGCGCTGCGGGGCGTCAGCCACGGCGAGATCGCGTCGCTCTCGACCGCCAACGCCCGGCGGTTGTTCCTGCCCAATCAGACCGAAACCGCGACGTATGTTGACACGCCGCTATAATTGACAGCGGAGACCAATCGATCGGATCGGAAAACTCCCGCCGGGCGTCGCGTTTGCCAGTGAAGACGGGTGATCGTTCACCAACGGCGAACGCGAAGAGACGCCAAGCGTCAGAAAATGGTCCGATCTGCGTCTGGGTAATAGTAAACTGACCAAGGGGAGCTACCTCCCCAACGAGGTGAAATCATGGTGAGAACACTGAGCACGATGCTTCCGCTGGGTACAACGGCTCCCGGCTTTTCGTTGCCGAACATTGACGGCTCGATGGTGTCGCTCGACGATTTTCGGGGTGCCCCGGCGCTGCTGGTGATGTTCATCTGCAACCACTGTCCCTATGTGAAGCACATCGCCGACCCATTGGCTCGGCTTTGTGCCGACTATCAGGCGAAGGGAACGGCCGTTGTCGCCATCAACTCGAACGACGCCGTCGCCTACCCCGACGACGCTCCGGACAAAATGCGGACGGAAGCGGCGGCCCGGAGATACACTTTTCCCTACCTTTTCGACGAAACGCAAGAGGTCGCCAAGGCCTACCGCGCCGCCTGCACTCCGGACTTCTACGTTTTCGACCGAAATCAGCGGCTGGTCTATCGCGGCCAGCTTGACGACAGCCGGCCGGGAAACGGCAAACCCGTTACCGGCGCGGACTTGCGCGCCGCACTCGATGCCGTACTTTCCGGCGGAACACCGCCTGCCGATCAGCGCCCCAGCATGGGCTGCAACATCAAATGGAAGCCGGGCAACGAACCCGACTATTTCAAGTAGTCGGCGTCCCTCGACGGCATGCAAGGGCCGACTCCGGGACGGCGGACCGACGACCGAGACATCGGCCTTTGCCGCGTCGCTTCGGACGAAGCAGCGAAATGCCCACAAGAGGGCGAAAATGCGCCCGTGGCGAGGTTCCGCTACTGTTCACGGGGTACGAACTCAGGCTCGACCAACCGGGGAAGTACTCCGGCCGCATAGCCTCGGGCCAGCAGGGCGGCCACCGCCTCGATGCCGCGACGGCCGAAGTCGAGCGTCCACTGGTTGACGTACATGCCCACGAATCGATCGGTTTTTTCACGATCGAGATCGCGCCCGAACTTCATCGCATAGTCGAGGGCTTCGTCGCGGTGCTCTAATCCGTAACGAATGCTCTCCAAAAGCAGGCGATGTACATCGGCAATCGCCTTCGGTCCGAGGTCTTTGCGCACAGCGTTCGCCCCCAGAGGTAGCGGCAGCCCGGTTTGGTCGTGCCACCAACGTCCCAGGTCAACGGCCAACTCCAGCCCGGCATCTTTGTAGGTTAGCTGTCCTTCATGAATCAGCAGGCCGGCATCAACCGGCGCGTCGCCGTACCGGCCGGCGACAACCGCCTTGATGATTTGATCGAAGGGGGCCGTAACGCGCGGTCCCTGCCCTTGCAGGTAGAGCTGAAGGACAAGGAATGCCGTGGTCAGGCGGCCGGGCACGGCGATGCTTGCCGTCTTCAAATCGACGGCTTCGCCGGCTCGAGTGACGACCATCGGACCGTAGCGGTCGCCCATGCTGGCTCCGCACCGGCAGAGCATATACTGTTCGGTAAGATAGGCATACGCGTGGATGCTCACGGCCGTCAACTCAAGCTCGCCGGTCAATGCCCGCTGATTGAGCGTCTCGATGTCGCACAGCTCATGAACGAACCGATACGGACCGGTATCGATGCGATTCGCCGCCAGCGCAAAGAACATGAAGGCGTCGTCCGGATCCGGACTGTGACCAACGCGGATCAGCATCTTTTCAGCCACAATGATTGAACCTCAGAAGTCTTGCTTGCGTCTTTCTTAGCTGACAAAGGCAAAAGGGATTGCCGAACAATCGTGTATTGATGACGCATCGTGCGACGGCACCCGCACCGCTGACGCAAAGCCCGAGACGAAGACGCCCATTGTTCGACAAGGCCGAGGCGAAAACAGGCGACGCCGCCCGCGGCCCGCCCTCAACAAAGGCCGAGCTGGCGGCCGCCGGCGGCCGGTTTCGGCAATCGATCATGACAGCGCCCCATCAGGGCGCTGGCTCTCCGAAATCGGCATCGGATGGTTCGGTTTCGCTCTTGCGGCCTTTGTCCGCCGATTTCGCCGGATCCCATCGAACGGGCGTCGCGCCGAACAGCTTTTCGGCCGCGGCAACCAGCGGGTGATCGGCCAATTCGTATAACCGGCGTTGCGGCGATACGACCGCAGACGCCTCCTTCGGAGCGTCAACCGCTGCCGACCGCTGCATGCGAATCTCTATCTGAACAGGGCGACCGAGTATTTCTCGGGCGGACTCGCGGAACCCCGCGAGCGTTTCGGCCTGTTCACAAATATTCTTGGCCAGTATGTGATCCGTCGAAAAATAGACAACGAGCCGGTCGTTGCCCTCGAACTCGACGCGATGGGCCAATTTTGCCTGGTCCGCCTTCAAGCCCGTCGCACGAGCCGCAATCGCCCCCCACAAAGACTGTGCGTCGGCAGGGACGTGGCCGGGAGAGGCATCGACGGTGCCGGCTGCCGCGGTGCGCGATGCCGTCTCGCCGGTGAATCGACTCGAGCGGTTGGCTGTCGCCGCGCCCGACGAATCCCTCCGGTCGCCCTCTTCGCCGCCCTCTCGGCCGGAGTCGCCGCGCGATGGAGTCATTAGGCCGACCGGCCGAACCGTTGATGGCACGAGTCCGTGTTCCGCGGCCGACCGCGGCGCCGTCGGTGCTCGAAGCGATTCCGACATTCGAGGCGAACCGGGCATCGATGCCGAAGCCGCCGCCCCTGCCGCCGTGTTTGGCAATGCCTCGATTCGGGCGATCACGTCCTCAATGGCCGCCAGTTGGTCCAACCGACAAAGCTGCACCAGCGCCAATTCGGCCAACGCACGGCCCTGCGTGCTCAACCGCATTCGGGCCAAGCAGTGATCAATGATTTGCATGGCCGCCGTCAGCCCATCGATTCCCAGGGCGTTGCCGATACGACGAATCGTTTCCCAATCTTCGGCAGGCACGGCAGTGGCTTGCTCCGCCGGACACCCGACGACCGCTGCCATGCAGTCGCGAAAACAGCCGAACAATTGTTCGAGCAACTGCCCGCAATCGACGCCGGCGGCGACTGCCGCGTCAAGCTCGGCGAAGGCCGCCGCGGCATTGCGATCCGCCACGGCCGCCAAAAGTGCCGCCAGCCGGCCGAAGTCGGCAATACCGAGCATCGCGTGGACGTCGGCCGCGGTGATCTTGCCGGCGCTGAAAGAAAGCAACTGTTCAAGAAGCGATTGGCTGTCGCGCATCGAACCGGCCGCCCGCCGGGCGAGCAAACGAAGCGCCTCGGGGTCGGCCTCGACGCCTTCTGAATGACAAATCGTCGCCAAACGTTCGGCGATCGAATCGCTCCGAATCCCGGCGAAATCAAATCGCTGACAACGCGAGAGGATCGTAATCGGAATCTTGCTCGGCTCGGTTGTGCAGAAGATGAACTTGACGTGCTCAGGCGGCTCTTCGAGCGTCTTGAGCAAGGCGTTGAACGCCTCGCGGGTGAGCATGTGAACTTCGTCGATAATATAGATCTTGTATCGCGCGCGGCTGGGCCGAACATTGACGTTCTGCCTGAGTTGCCGAATCTCCTCGATCCCCCGGTTGCTGGCCCCGTCGATCTCGAGCACATCGACATCGTCGCCTGTGCTGATCGCGCGGCAAATGTCGCACTGGTTGCACGGGTGGGCCGTGGGGCCGGTGACGCAATTCAGCGCCTTGGCGAAGATTCTCGCCGAAGATGTCTTGCCGACTCCGCGAGCCCCGGTGAAGAGGTAGGCATGCCCCACCCGGCCCGAGGCAATCGCGTTGGAAAGCGCCTGAGCGACGTGCTGCTGCCCGATAAGCTCGTCGAACCCTTGCGGGCGGTAGCGCCGGGCAATGACTGTGTAGTGCCCCGACTCCGTTGCGTCCGAGCGCGGATTGAGATCTTGGGCGTCGGTCATGGGCACAGCGTCGGCCGGCAAGGTGCGACAATGGGAAGAAGCGAAAACGGCGCCGAATGAGGGGCCCACTGCACCTGAAGGGAACTGCTTATGGCTGCTGACTTTCGCCCCTGACCAGGTTCACAGGCCTCCACCGCAGGGACCCCTCATTCGACGCCGGCTTCGCAAGCCGCACAACACCACATATTGTGGCCGCTAGCCGATCCGAGGTCAAAGGGGGCCGTCGCCGGAATCGCTCATTCCGGCGTCCGGCGGAGCTTCTCTCGCAGCGATCGTCGCAAGTTCGCTCCTGGCAACGACGATCACCCCTTAAGGGAATTCACCGATTGGAATAAGCAGTAGTTTCTAGGACTATCAGTGCCGGCAATGCCTCTGTTTTCGGCGGTTTTCGAGGTTTTCGCAACTTTGCCGAAGGGACACACGACCTTGAGAAACCCCAAGAACCCCGGAACTCTCGAGAAGGCCGGGTGCAAAGTGCTAAAAACTATTGTATAAGAGACTCGGACAAATCGGCCCTTTGCCCGTGGCCCAGAGCGGCGTGAAAAAAGGGACTCTTTGGTGTCGGCCGGTCCTTGGCCATCGCAGGCTCAATACATTGCGCCCTTCAACCGCCGTAAGCGAAACTTGGAACTATACCTCGCGCGGTTTGAAATGGCTTCTTTCTCGTAGCTGAACTTTCGCAGATTTCAAGCCGCTCAAGCGGCGAGATTTAGGTAGTTTTTCAGTGCTTCGAATAATTGACGCAGGTCGGCCTTGCTGGCCGACTCGGGGTTAATTGTAGCTTCAAGGATTG
>Ga0308414_1001738_pt1 | contig 14220 bp, 9 predicted proteins | sample HotsprSampleOS50_FD_205667 | JGI IMG/M metagenome (GOLD analysis project Ga0308414, IMG submission 205667) | Hot spring phototrophic mat microbial communities from Octopus Spring, Yellowstone National Park, Wyoming, United States - 20090730_OS50 ... | reverse complement strand
TTAGCTGCTTTTCTATTTTCATGATGGGAATAGAATTGTGGATTTTGGATACTTATGGCATGGTTTTTGCAAGATTTCATAGGAAATCAAACTTACAATTTATTCTAGAGGAGAAACACATGTCCAAGTCTGCCATCGATTTTACCAGTACTCCGGTGCCCAGCATTTATGGGATCAATTCCTTCAACGATTCCGTGATGCGGGAGCGTCTTCCCAAGGGGATCTATCGGGAGTTGAAACGAGTCCAGCAGGGAGAAACGGAGCTGACGCTGGAAGTAGCGGAAGTCGTTGCCGCTGCCATGCGGGATTGGGCAATCGAAAGGGGAGCTACGCATTTTACCCATTGGTTTCAGCCATTGACAGGCTTGACTGCCGAGAAGCACGATTCCTTTATTTCTCCCACACCGGATGGCCGGGTAATTATGGAGTTCTCTGGTAAAGAGCTGATCAAAGGGGAGCCTGATGCCTCCTCCTTCCCTTCCGGTGGGCTCCGATCTACCTTCGAGGCTCGAGGCTACACCGCATGGGATGTGAACACTCCCGCCTTTCTGAAGGAAGACCAGACTGGGGTAACTCTCTATATCCCTACGGCCTTTGTTTCCTATACGGGAGAGGCGCTGGACAAGAAAGTGCCCCTTCTCCGATCGATGGAAGCGTTGAACAGGCAGGCTCTTCGGGTACTTCGAGCATTGGGAAACACCACATCCAAACGGGTCATTCCTACTCTGGGCCCTGAGCAGGAGTATTTCCTGGTGGAGAAGGCCCTGTTCGACAAGCGGCTGGATCTCATGTTGACGGGCCGAACTCTCTTTGGCGCCATGCCCCCCAAGGGTCAGGAGATGGAAGATCACTATTTTGGATACATCAAGGAGCGTATCGCGGATTTCATGCGGGAGCTGAACTTTGAGCTCTGGAAACTGGGGATCTCCGCTAAAACCCAGCACAACGAAGTGGCTCCCAACCAGTTTGAGTTGGCCACCATCTTCACTGTAACCAGTGTTGCCTGTGACTGGAACCAGTTAGTTATGGAAACAATGAAGCGTGTAGCTAGCCGGCACGGCCTGGCGGCCCTTCTCCATGAAAAGCCCTTTGCGGGGGTAAACGGATCGGGGAAACACAACAACTGGTCGATTTCAACCGATGACGGAGTAAACCTTCTGGATCCTGGAGACAGTCCCCACGAGAATGCCCAGTTTCTCCTGTTCTGCATGGCAGTATTGAAGGCGGTGGACACCTACGCGGCCTTGCTACGGATGTCCTGCGCCAACAGCGGAAACGATCATCGTCTCGGGGCTAACGAGGCTCCCCCAGCCATCGTCTCCATCTTTCTGGGCGACAGCCTCACGGAAATACTGGAAAAGCTTGCCAGCGGCAAACCTGTGGAAGCCCGCAATGGGGGAAGACTGGAGATCGGCGTGACAACCCTTCCCAAACTCCCCAAGGACCTCACCGACCGGAACAGAACCTCGCCCTTCGCCTTCACAGGAAACAAGTTCGAGTTTCGGATGGTGCCCTCTTCGGAAAGCGTAGCGGGACCCAACGTGGTGCTCAACACCGCGGTGGCCGAGGTGCTTTCCCAATTTGCCGACATGTTGGAATCCGCCTCCGATCCCCATCGAGAGGTGGAGAAGATCGTGAAAGAAACCTACCGGGCTCATAAACGGATTGTGTTCAATGGGAACAACTATGCTCCCGAATGGATAAAGGAAGCGGAACGGAGGGGACTGCCGAATATTCCCAACACGGTAGAAGCGTTGACAGAGATCGTCAAACCCTACTCCATAGAGCTGTTCACGAAACATAAGGTGTTCAGCCAACAAGAATTGGAGTCCAGATACGCGATATACATGGAACGGTATATCAAACAGATCAACATCGAAGCGAAGACGATGATCAATATGGTGAATAAGATGATCTACCCTGCGGTCCTTTCCTTCATAAAGGATACGGCGGATACCATCGCCCAGCTCAAACAGATCAGCTCATCATTTCCCCTGGGTGTCCATGAGACATTCTTGAAAACTCTGGTCGAGGAAGCCGCTCTCCTGAAGGAAAAGACTTACGAACTGGAGACTCTTGTGGCAGAGGGTAGCGAGCACCATGCCGATATTCTTTCCCATGCGCGGTTCATGCGGAACAAGGTATTCGCTGCCATGAATGTAGTACGTCTCCATGCTGACAAGCTGGAAACGATGGTCGCCAAGGACCGATGGCCCTTCCCCAGCTACGCGGACCTATTGTTTCGATTATAGGAGATAACAATCGAAAACAATTTCAGAAATCAGGAGCAAAAAGTTTTAAGGGGGTAGGAGCACTGTACAGGCTCCTACCCCTTTTTTGTATGGCAGATTCAGAATTGACATCGATCCCCACTTTATGGCATAACGATTGCCACCGGGCCCATAGCTCAGTTGGTCAGAGCGGCGGACTCATAATCCGCGGGTCGTAGGTTCAAGTCCTACTGGGCCCAATCCCCCCAAATCAACTTCCCCGTAACAGATTCAGGAACCCCAGGGATAGAACCGGCAAATTACTGATCAACAGGAGGGTCACCAACTCTGCTGCCAGGAAAACGAGGATGGAGCGGGAGATCTTTTCGATGGTCAGACCTGTCAGACTGCAGGCTACAAACAGGTTCACCGCCATGGGGGGAGTGATCATCCCGACGGAAGTATTCACAACGATGATGATACCGAGAACTATGGGATGGATCCCGAGCTGCTGGGCCAGGGGGAAAATGATGGGAGTGACAAGAAGGATGATCGCCTGTGTTTCCAGAATCGCACCCAGGAACAGGAGAACCACGTTCAGGAATAGGACGATGATGAAGGGATTTCGGGATACCTCCAGCATAGCGGCTGCCACCTTCGCAGGCACCTGGAGGGAAGTGAGGAGCCAGGAGAAGGAAGAAGAGGTGGCGATGACGAAAAACACTACCGCTGTATTCACCGATGCCTTCAGAATGATCTGAATCGCGCGGTCCAGGTTGATTTCTTTGAAGATCAGGACCCCCACGATGAAGGCATACACTACGGCAACGGCTGCTGCCTCGGTGGGGGTAAAGATGCCTCCGTATATTCCACCCAGTATGATCACCGGCATGAACAAGGCTAGAATCGCTTCTCTACCGGTTTGCCACAGTTTTTGGGGTGAACTTTTCTCCCCCCGGGGAAGATTCAGCGTGTGGGCTTTCCAGATCACCACTCCAATGAGAGATGTGGCCAAAAGGATTCCCGGAATGAGTCCCCCGATGAATAGATCCCCGATGGAGGTGTTGGTCACTACCCCGTAGGTTACCATGGGGATACTGGGAGGAATGACGACACCCAAGGTTCCCCCTGCAGCGGCAAGGGCAGCGGCGAAGCTCATCGGATACCCTGCCTGAATCATGGCGGGGATCATGATGGATCCAATAGCGGCCACGGTGGCGGGGTTGGATCCGGAAAGCGCGGCGAAAAAGGCACAGGAGACGATGGTGATGATTCCCAGTCCACCTTTGAGTGAACCTACGATCGCCTGGGCGAAATTCACCAACCTTCGGGACATCCCCCCTTGCTCCATGAACCCACCAGCCAGCATGAAAAAAGGAATGGCCATGAAGGGAAAAGAATCGAGGGAGGTAAACATCCGTTGGGCGATGAGGAGGGGAGGGGTAGGCATGTCGCCGAACACCAGAGCGATGATCCCCGCCATCCCTAAGGCGATGGCAATGGGGATGTTCAGGACTAGAAGGATGGCGAAGGATCCGAAGAGTATGTATTCCATATGCAACTCCTACTTGGCGGAAGAGGAAGCTCGGTTCTGTTTGAATCTCTGTACTCCCCGAAGGATCATCAGGGCCATACCTACCGGGATGGCTCCGTAAGCGATACCGATGGGAATCCGCAAGGCGGGCGAAACTTGCTCGGTTTGTATTTGCGACCAGATGATCTGGAGAGAGAAGATCAGGATGAGGATATTGAACAGAATGATTACAGTGGTTCGAAAGACGGAGAGGTAGGGTTTGTATCGTTCCGGTAGCTGAGTCACAAATGCCTCGACCCCGATATGGGCATTCTTTTGAATACCGAGGCTAGCTCCCAAGAAACCGATCCATACCATACAGTACCGTGCCAGTTCTTCTGCCCACACCAGGGATAGAGTGGTGAGGTATCGAATCATCGTCGCCACGAAGATCGTCACCACCATGATGGGGAAAAGAACAACCAGCACAACCTCTTCCACACTGTTGAATCGTTTAAACAGGTTTTTCAAGGTGAACCCTCCTTCTGTTGTGCGGTCTTCGATCCTTGCATTTCAAGAATAGGAGGGGCGGCTAACATTGCCGCCCCCGAGATTTCCGTGTATGCCTAAAATCAGTATACAACTACCCGCGCACTTTTTGAATCAGTTCTTTTCCGATATCCGCTTCAAACTTCGTGTACACGGGAGCTGCCGCTTTCTGGAACACAGCCTTGTCGGGTGTGGTGACTTCCATCCCTAGGGATTTCAATTCGTCCACGAGTTTCTTCTCGTTTTCGATGATAAAGTTCCGTTCGAAATCCCGGGCTTCCGCGGCCGCGCTCTGGAACGCTTTCTGTTGATCCGGGCTCATGCTCTTGTAAAGTTTTTCATTGATCATGAGAACAGCAGGAGAGTAGAAATGACCCGTCAGGGCCAGGTACTTCTGCACTTCGTAGAATTTGCTGGTCTTGATGATCAGCAGGGGGTTCTCCTGCCCGTCCATCACTTTCTGCTGCAGAGCAGTGAAGAGTTCGCCAAAGGCCATGGGGGAAGGATTGGCTCCCAGTACTCGGAAAGTTTCCAAATGCACGGGGTTTTCCATTAGTCGGATCTTCAATCCTTTCAGATCGTCAGGAACGTTGATTGGGCGCTTGGAGTTGGTGATGTGTCGGAACCCGTTTTCGAAGAACACGATTCCCTTGATTCCCTTTGAACCCAGGGCTTCCAGCATCTTCTGCCCTGTTTCACCATCCAGAATGGGGTAGAACTTGTTTCGGTCCTGCACGATGAAGGGAAGATCGAACACCATGAAAGCTTTGGAAAAGTTGGGAAGCGGCCCCGTAGAGGTGAGACACATTTCCACGGTCCCGAGGGAAACCCCTTCGATCAGGTCCCTTTCGTTCCCCAGCTTCGAGTTTCCAAATGCTTGGATCTCGATGGTGCCGTTACTCTTTTGTTTGGCCAATTCCGCCAGTTTCGCCAGTCCCACCCCATAGTGAGAGTCGTCCGTGAGGGTGTGCCCTACACGAAGGGTGAACTTCTTTGCTTCGGCAGGCTTTTCCTTGGAGCCTCCGGCAAAGAGGAGACTGCCCACCAGAAGAAGAACAGTGAGAACCGCAAGGATTTTTTTCATTCCTTTCTCCTTATAGTTGATATTTTTACGGTACTACGTACCGTGTTTGGTCATGGGGAAGCACGGGAAGCATATCCGGTGCATGAGTGAGGACCGTTACCGAAGCATCGGGGCCTTTCAATTGCAAGGCAGCGTCTAAAGCCTCTTGAGCCGTGGGGAACCAGGTGAATCCCAAAAGCCCTGCAGTCTTACGGTCAATCCCATCAGAGACGATGAATACCGATTCCCGTTCCTTCACCTGTGCCCAGGCTATGGCCAGGGCAGCAGCCACTTCGTCCTTCACTTTACCATCAGAAACGAGGGAACGAATTTCATCGCTGGTTTTGAGGGTGATTTCCAGGATGTCCTGGTGCGTCATCGCCACTCCTTCATAGCAGGGTGTGATCACGATAATGATTCCGCCCTCTTTTACGGCCAGGTCGGCGGGATAGAGAGTCTTGTGAGCCTGCCAGAACTCGATATCACAGGGATGGGATCCTGCCACCACTATGTCCGCCTCTCGGGGAATGGGGACGGAATACACTTCGATGCAACGCTTCACTCCTACCCGAAAAGCTTCCTGCACGTCCCCGTAAAAGGCATCCACCACCTCCCCATTCTTGTCCAGGACCGTGTTCAGAATTGTGTGAAGGCCTACTTTTCGGGCGATGGTGTCCAGTTCCACCCGCACGGGGTTGTCCAGGATCCCTAGGTACGAGCGTTTGGCTCGTACCGAGAGGAGGTGGGTATCCGCGGTGGTTTGTTCCCCACAGACTCCTGGCTGCACGATCTTGGAACCTCCGGCAAACCCAGGGATATGATGGGGCACGATACTCCCCACTCCGATCTTGAAGTCCGCTTCGTACACCCGTTTGTTCACCTGGATCCTCGTTCCATTCTCCGTTGTTCCCAGATCCACCAGTTCCTTGGGATCCTTGAAGGGATGGTTGTAAATGGTAACCCGGCGGACTACCTCTTCTCCGAACTTCTTCAGTATTTCTTCTTCAGTCATGAATCGGTGGGTTCCCAACGCAATAACCACAGAGATGTTCTGATCGGGAACTCCCGCCGCATTCATTTCGTTCAGGAGGATCGGAAGAATCAGGTGGGTAGGTGTGAGCCGAGTATTGTCATCTGCCACGATCACTACCTTCTCTTTTCCCGCAACAAGTTCCCGAAGAGGGCGGGTTGCGATGGGATTCGATAGGCTGCGACGAAGAATCTTCTGTACATCCTCTTTGTGGGGAAACTCCCGGGGCGAATACACTCCTAGGAGGTTTTTCTTCGGTAGAGTCACATCGACTTCACTGCATCCACAGGGTAAACTGACCGTTACTTGTTCCATGATCATTTCTCCTTTCCAGAAATTGTACTGATTCGACGAACGGCTAGGATGAAGGCGTCGGAGCTTCCAAAAGCTCCCGCCTTGGTTACGAGGGGTAGCCCTTCCCATTTCCCTCCTCGAACCAGGCCCAGGGGAATACCCGGGGAGGTTTCATCCAGCACCTCGATACTATGCACCCCCATCCCCTCACAGACAGCCATGGCTATGTCTCCTCCCGTGACAATGAGCCCTGAACAGAGGGAAAAGTCAATGCCAGCACCTAGACCCTGGAACGTACGCAGAAGGGTCTCGATGGGATCGGAGGAACCATTGGAGGAGGGCTCCATCTTCTGGCGGTGGGACATGAGGAGGGTGTGTTTCCCCTCTCTAAGTTGGGTGTGGATCGACTCTAGGACCTGCTCCCTCACCTGTGGATTCCCCTTTAGAGTCTCTTTCGGATCGAGAATGAGGGGCTCGATTCCTGCCCAGTTGACGAACACCTCCCCCTGTTGGGTGGATACTTCGCTCATACTTCCAAGAATGACAAGGGCAGGTCTAGGTGCAGGGGATAGGGAGTTCTGGAAAGCGGGGGATGTGAAGGATCCTTGCGCCCTACTAGTTCGAATGGTGAGGTACTGCTCTGACAGGGCTTCTGCCAATCCCGCACTGCCCACCCAGAGGCTTTTTCGCCCACTGGCAAGTGCTTCCCCCACGATCCTCTGGAGATCTTCTTCTACCTCTGCGTCGAAGATGAGGATCCTCCTCCCTACTTGAGCGAGAGTGGAGATTTTTTCCCGTAAGGTAGCCCTGCGTACCTGCTCGAGGGGGATAGAGGCTGTGGGAAACGAGCCTTGGGATTGGAACAGGGTCGGGATATGGGAGTGTTTGACAGGGCATCTGGGGTCAGTGGCTGCCTCGGTTTCCGCTACAGGGATTCCACGAACGTAATGGGTGCCGTGTACCGTAATTCTTCTATTTTTTGGATAAGCAGGCGCCACAATGGCGATTTCCTTTTTGGAAAGCCTCAAGGCCTCCTCTACTTCGGGAACGACGTTGCCCCGCAGGGTGGAATCAATTTTCTTGAACAGTATGTCCGACTCGGAGAGGGAGAGGGAATGGAAAGCGTTTCTGACCCTCTCCACTGCCAGGGGGGCAGGTAAAGCGCGACTTTCCGTATTTAGTACCACCACTTCGAGCCCCTTCTCCGAAGCGCTCTCGGTGTCGAGAAATACGCAGGTACGGAGTCCTTTCTTTGCGAACTGAACGGCCGTATCGTTTGCCCCCGTTAAATCATCGGTAATGACATAGATGCTCATGCATGATTTCCCACTTAATTATGCTGCAAGAACCATACCTTTCTATAGGTATTTTTAGAATCTTTGAAGAAATAGGGAGAGGTCCCACGTTCTCTGGGTATGCAATCCTACTCTTTCGAATGTAAAGAGTTAAACTTATCTCAATTGAATGCTACTATTGAATGCGCCCGTGTAGAGGTATTCCTCCCTGGGTGAAGAACGGGAGGGACCTGCGGGCAGAAAAAAATGTAGTAAAATGCAACAATTAATGTTGCAAATTGCTACTATTTTTCTCGACGAGAAGAGGGAGGATAGGGGAAGAATTAGAAGGGGAAGAATTAGACAGGCAGGCTCATCTTCTTCAACTTGCGCCACAGGGTGCTTCGATCGATCCCCAACCGTTTCGCTGCCCGACTTATGTGAAAACCCTCCTCTTCCAGCACTTTCTTGATGGCTTCTCGCTCGAGGGATCGTAGCTCTCCAGGCTTCGAAGGGATGCGGTGAGCTTCCGGTCTAGGGAAAGAGGGGATCAGCGCTTCTTCCAGGATGGCTCGATCGATCTGGGATTCCCGTGTGGAGAAGAAAGCTCGTTCCACTACGGAGGCGAGTTCTCGCACATTCCCTGGCCAGGAGTATTGGAGGAGAAGTTCCATGGCATCCGGGGTAAAGGTGGAAGGACCAGGATGTTGGGAAGACAGGCGGTGTAAGAAATGAAGGGCAAGGGCCGGGATATCTTCCGGTCGTTCCCGAAGGGGCGGAACGTAGAGAGTCAGGACGGTGATCCGATAGTACAGGTCTTCACGGAAAGCTCCCCTCTGCACCAGTTCCCGAAGATCCTTGTTGGTAGCCGCTATGATATGTACGTTCACCCGAATCATGGAAGACCCCCCTATCCGGAGAACCTCCCGCTCCTGCATGGCTCGAAGGATTCGTGCCTGCAGGGAAAGGGACATTTCCGAAATCTCATCGAGAAAGAGGGTTCCGTTGTGGGCAAGTTCGAATAGACCGGGCTTGCCTCCTTTCAAGGCTCCCGTGAACGCCCCCTCCTCGTACCCGAAAAGCTCGCTTTCCAGGAGGTTTTCCGGTAATGCGGCACAGTTTATGGCTACGAAAGGCCCGAACCGGTGGGGTGAGAGGTTATGGATGCTCTGGGCAAGCATTTCTTTCCCCACACCCGTGGGGCCTGATAAGAGGATCGTAGAGCCGAGGGTAGCGAACCGAAGGGCTTTCTCCTTCACTTCCATCATCTTCTTGGACCGGGCAATCACGGAATCTAGGGTAGCCCGCGCAACGAGTCCCCGCTGGAACACTTTGTTTCGTACCTGTAGTTCGTACTCCTGGACCTTTCCCACTGACTGGAAAGATGCCACGAAACCCATCGGCTCCCCTTCCATAAGAATGGGGTACCGTTCCACAGCGTACGATTTCCCCTGTATTTTGATTACATCCACTGCAGGATGTTCTTCCTGGGTGAACACTTTCAGTAAGGCTGGATGCAGGAGGGCGCTGGATACGGGCTTGCCGATCAGGGACTTCGCATCCAGACCAAAGAGGGATTCCGAGAGGCAGTTGCAGACGGTAATCACTCCCTGGGAATCCACCGCGATGATGGCATCCCGTGAACTGTCCACCACGGCTTTGAATAGAGCGGTTTGCTCCCGTTCCTTTCGCTGCACCTTCACCAATTGGATAGCTTGTTGCAAGGCAGTGAGGATCGCTTCCCCTCCCGATTCGATCAGGTACCCTACCATGCCCAGGGCCCGGGCTTCCCGAACCGATACCGTATCCCCTACCATACAGCGGATCCCTCTTTGATATGCGGCAAGGACTACCTCTTTTGCCTCCGCTTCCGATTGGAGCACCAGCTCTTCGATTTGCATTCCCAAAAGCTCTCCCACACTGGAAAGGCCCAGACAGATATTGGGGAATCCGATGACGGCAATGTGTCGGGCAGTTCCCATGAGGGGACGCATAGACCTAAGGACATCCATGGCACTGACTCGGATCTCCACCACAGGGACTTCCAGCTTCTGTGTTAAAAGCGTTGCGGTACCTCCGCGGCTGATGAATACGTCAACCCCGCCCTTCAACAGTTCCTGGGCTTTCTCCAAGCCTTCCCGAAGGTCTCCCTGCACGACCTGGATCTTACAGGGTTCCTCCGTGGAAAAGTTGAGGGCTGTTTGTCGGGCAGTAAGGGCTAACCCCTGGTTGGGGGCCACGATTACCACATGGATCGGTTTTCTCACCATACGAGGAATGGTACAGGGAAAGGGAAGATTGGGAAAGATGGCGAGTTGGAAAATCGACCGAAGGGAGCCTATACTTGTAGGAAAAGGAGGCTTCCATGATGAAAAGGAAGGTCTTGCTCGGCCTATATCTCATGCTGGTTCTTTGCGGAGAGATCCTTGCGGAAAACCGGAAAGTAGTACTGGTACTGGATGTATCCGGCAGCATGAACGAAGGAAAGAAATTCCAAGCGGTACAATCGTATATTGAAAAAGACCTATTCCCGAGCCTCATTCAACCCAATGATCAGTTTACCCTTATCCTCTTTGGGAACAATCCCCGGGTGGCCTTTACGGAGCGGATCATCGATGAAAACAGCAGGAAAGAACTTCTGGAACGTATTCGCAAACTGAAGGCGGACGATGATTACACAGATATCGGAATGGCTTTGGAGTACCTGTTCGATCAGCTCTCCCGGATGAAAGGGGAGGGGGATGTGAAAGTGATCTTCATTACCGATGGGAAGAATACCCCTCCACGCGATAGTCCCTACTACGGGAAGGACCTATCGGTGGATACCCGATTCAGGGAGATCGGGAAAAAGATTTCCCAGGAGGGATGGTTCATCTACGTGATCGGTATCGGAAAGGAAACCGACGCGAAACACATCGCTACGGTGGTGGAAGGTTCGGTCTTGAGGGAAACGGATGCCGCCCTGAAGGATGTACGGGTGGAAGAATATGTGCAACGGACAGCGGAAGCAAGGAAAGCGAGGGAGGATGCGGGAAGGAAAACCGGTATGGAGGAACCCTCAAGTTCCACGATCGGTGTATCCGCCTTGATCCATCAGTGGTCGCTTGCGCTGGGGATACCGACCTTGGTCCTCTATGGGGTTTTTCTTTTGATCCTTGCAGGAGCCCTTGCGTGGATCGGTTACCTTTTATGGAAGGTGTTTCGTCCCATGCAGATTCTCGTGTGGGATTCCCAGTTGGGGAGGAACCATGCTTTCCGGATATCCCTCGCCATCGGTTCCCCCGTGACCTTCAATACTCCCTCCCACCATCTGCCCGTCCTGGGGGGGGAAGAACACCCGGCAATTCAAATCGGCAGAACCCTCACCGGTGTCTGGATTAGGATTCTGGATGGGACCCTAGTGGGTGATTCTTCTCCCTACCAGGACAAAGAGAAGCACCCATTGAGGAAAAGGGCTCTAGAATTAGCCAGTGGAGAACAAGTATTTATTCTGTAACACCCTATTCTAGAGGATCGGAATGTTCCTTTCGATCAAAGTGCCCGCGCTTCCAGAGGTGGTACAGTTTGAATAAACCGATAGCAAGAGTGATCAGGAGGAGGATAAAGAGTACGATTCCAAGTATTCTATAGGGACGCTCCATTTCCGAACCCAAGCGGAAGAAGAGGAAATAGAGGGTAGAGACACTAATAGTGGCCGCAATACCATCGAATAGAGTAAAGAGTCCATACTTCATCCGCATGATCCCCGAACTGATGAAGAGGGTGTTCCGTACCCCAAAGGGTATGAAACGGCAGATAATGAAGGAAAAGATCCCATACTTTTTGATGTAGAAGTGCACCCGTTCGAGTTTGGAAGGGGTTAGAAATTTATAGAAATACTTCTTGTGAAGACCGTGTCCGATACGGTTTCCGATCCAGTAGGCCATATGGTCACTGATGATTACACCCGCGAGTAGAGCCGCAAAAAAGTAATACTTCGATTCTTCGTTAGCCCGGGCGAGGAAAGCAGAGGTAATGATGATGAGATCCTCCGATAGGGGAAGGTTCAAGCCAGCCAGAAGAAGGAGGATGAACGCGATCACGGGTGCATAGGTGATATGCTGGTTCAGGAATGCCCACAGTTGTTGCATTGGGTTCTGTATACATAGTTTTTACGTTGAAATCAAGGTAACTTTCCTTTGAGAAGGGATTAAAGTATATTCCATACTATATGGAAACCGTCCTCCGTGAGTTCCACGTGGAGTATATCCATGCCTACGATAGGAAATCCCCCATTCGTTGGATCCTATCCCATCTTCTCCGATACCCGCACCTACCCCTTCTGATGGTATTCGCTTCCGTGGTGAACAACACAGCCTATGGAAATATCCAACTCTATATCGGAAAATCCTTCGATCAGGTACTGAAGGGGCCTACAGGTGCCCTGTTGCCCCTGATTCTCGTGATTGTCCTTTCGGCGGTTCTCCAGGGACTTACCGGTCTAGTTCGGAACTATAGCGTTGAAACCCTGGCCCAGCGAATCGAACGGGATTGCCGGGAAGAGTACTATGTCTCCCTTCTGGAAAAGAGTCAAACCTTTCACGGGAAACAACGGGTAGGGGATTTGATGTCGAGGGCTACCTACGATGTGCACGCCTTGAACCTGATGTTCAGTCCGGGTTTGATGCTCATCGTGGATTCTTCGCTAGCTTATGCCATACCGATGATCATGATTGCCCGACTGCATCTGTCCCTCCTTCTTGTCCCGCTGATATTTACGGTTTTTCTCGTGATCACCCTCCTGGACTACAACCGTCGATTGGAACCGGTGAGTCTCGCCCAGCAGGAGCAGAACGGGAAGCTCAGTGCCGAGGCAGAAGAAATTCTCACCGGCATCCTCACCGTAAAATCCAACGTGCAGGAGAAGTACGAACTAGAAAAGTTTCTGTCCGACGCCCGGGTGTTTCGAGACTACTTCATCCAGCAGGGAATCATCCAAGCCCGGTACTGGCCCATGCTCGCCTTTGCGGTTTCCTGGGGGATGAGTCTCCTCCACGGGTTGTACCTGTGGAGGACAGGAGTGATCAGTCTAGGAACGGTGATCGGTTTCATGGGACTCTTCAATACCTTTCGATTTGTCACCTATATTTCCCTCTTTTCCTTCAATACGGTGCAACATGGGATGGCCAGCGCAAAGAGAATCCTAGAGATCATCAACACCCAGACCGAATTGGATCAAAACTTGCAGGGGGTTCGTAAGAAGATCGAAGGTGAAGTGGAGTTCGATACAGTGTTCTTTGGGTACAATGGAGCGCTGGTCCTCAAGCGGATCAATTTTTCCATCGAACCCGGGATGACGGTAGCGATTGTCGGGGGTACAGGATCGGGGAAAACCACCCTCACGAGACTGATCAATCGAACCTTCGATCCCCTGGTTGGGAGTGTGCGGATAGACGGGATCGATGCACGGGACTGGAACCTGGAGAGTCTCCGTTCCCAGATAGCCTTCATCGAACAGGATGTGTTCCTATTCTCCCGGACGATACGGGAAAATATCGCCTTCGGTCGGGAAGAGGCTACAGAGGAAGAGATCGTTCATGCGGCAGAGCTCGCGCAGGCCCATGAGTTCATCTGTTCCTTCAAGGAGGGGTACGATACGGTGGTGGGAGATCGGGGGGTCACCCTTTCGGGAGGCCAGAGGCAACGCATCGCCATCGCCAGAGCTCTCCTTACAGACCCCCGGATTCTCATCCTGGACGACTCCACCAGTGCCATTGATAGTCGTACGGAGGACGAGATCCAGAAGGCTATTCGGAATGCCAGTTTGAATCGAACGACTTTCATCATTACCCACCGGTTGAGTCAGATCCGCTGGGCAGACTGGATTCTGGTGCTGAAAAAAGGGGAACTGGTGGCACAGGGAACCCATGAGGAACTGATGGAGACCTCCGAAGAGTACCGCAAGATCTTTTCGATTGTACCAAGAGGGAAGGTGTATGGGTTTCATACTTGACGGGTTGGAAACGGAGTCATACGACCGAACCTATTCCGATAGGGAACTGGCGCGCCGGATAGCAGAGTTTTTTAGGCCTTACCTCGGGCGCCTCATCCTCACTGCATTGGCACTCCTATTCATGTCTGTCGTCGGGGCTCTTTCCCCGATCCTGATTGCGAAGGTGATCGATTGGGTTTCTAGCGCCCCGAGGTGGGGAATCCTTCTAGGAGCCTCCCTGGGCGTATCGGCCCTGGGCGCAATGAATTGGGTGTTCAATTATATCCATGAGCGGCTGATCACCATCATTGTGGGA
>Ga0308414_1001736_pt1 | contig 14227 bp, 8 predicted proteins | sample HotsprSampleOS50_FD_205667 | JGI IMG/M metagenome (GOLD analysis project Ga0308414, IMG submission 205667) | Hot spring phototrophic mat microbial communities from Octopus Spring, Yellowstone National Park, Wyoming, United States - 20090730_OS50 ... | reverse complement strand
TGAACATGCAAAGCAGAATAGATCTGCTATTCATATACTTAGTTTAGTTGGAACAGGATTTGTACATGCATCAAACAAGCATTTAGAGGCAGTAATTCGCATGGCAGCCCAAAAAGCATATAATCGAGACAAAGTATTTTTACATCTATTTACTGATGGTAGAGATTCTATGCCAAATATAGGTATAGAATTGATAGAACAAATAGAGATTTCGTGTATTCAGAAAAAGGTAGGACATATTGCGAGTATTATAGGAAGAGCATATGCAATGGATAGAAATAGAAATTGGCAGAGAACACAAAAGACATATGATCTTTTAGTTAAAGGTGTTGGCGAGGTAACTACAAATTGGAAAGATTCTATAGATAGGATGTACAAAAAAAGAATTTTTGATGAATATATAGAGCCTATTATTGTAAAAATGGAAGATGGAACTATTCCAACAATAAAAGATAACGATTCAATTATCTTTGTAAACTTTCGACCAGATAGAGCTTTTCAATTAACAGCTTGCTTTGAAAAGCAGGAATTTAGTTATTTTGATAGACGTAAACTTAATAATATCTATTTTGTTGGGATGACAGAGTACGAAGAGAATCTACCTACACATAAGGCTTTCCCTTCTGAACCAGTAGTTATGCCTCTTGGGAAAGTATTATCGTTGAATGGTTTTAAACAACTTAGAATTAGTGAATCTGAAAAATATCCCCACGTGACTTATTTTTTTAATGGTGCTAACAAGGAGAAGATGGAGAATGAATTTTGGATAGAAGTCCCATCTCCAAAAGTTGCTACATATGATTTAGCTCCAGAAATGAGTCAGAAAGAGGTTGCAGATATAGTAGTAGAGAAAATAAAGTCAGATGAATTCGACTTTATATTAGTTAATTTTGCTGCTCCGGATATGGTTGGTCATACAGGTAGTATAGAGGCCACTATCAAAGCAGTAGAGATGTGTGATCAATGTGTTGGCAGAGTCGTAGATGAAACACTTAAAAAGGATGGCATGGTTTTTGTTATTGCCGATCATGGGAATGCTGAGGAGATGATAGACCCAAAAACAGGAGAGATGGATACTAAACACTCTACCAATCCTGTACCATTCGTTGCCATAAAAAATGATTTTGAATCCATGGAACTATCTATGGGCAGTATTACTGATGTAGCTCCAACCATATTGGCAGCTATGAATATTCCCGTTCCTCCAGAAATGACAGGTAGAAACTTGTTGGTGTAAAATTTTGTTTCTGAATAACAATGTCTTCTGGTTAATCAAAATATAATAAAAATTTTTAGTTATTTATTATAGCTAACAGAAATTCTATAAATATAGGGTGAGGTTTTGTAGGTGTAGATTTGTATTCTGGATGTGCTTGAGTAGCTACAAAGAAAGGATGTAAATTTTGTGATAATTCGATCATTTCAACAAAGAATTCATCTGGAGAAGTGCCACTAAATATCATTCCATGATTTTCTAATAACTTTTTATAATTATTATTGAATTCGTATCTGTGTCTGTGTCTTTCTGATACGACCAAAGATCCATCTTCTTGCTTGTGCCCTACTCTATGTTTTGAATATATTTCATTTACTAAAGTATGTGGTTTTACAATACAATCAAATGCTCCTAATCTCATTGATGTATTTTTGCCTTTTATGGTTTGATATTTTTCGTCGAATGGTATGCTGTGAATTATTTTATGGTCTGTATTTGGATTTACTTCTTCTGTATTTGCATCTTTTAGTCCTACAACGTTTCGGGCGAATTCTACACAAGCTAATTGCATACCAAAACATAAACCTAAATAAGGAATTTTATTTAGTCTAGAAAATTTTATTGCTTCTATTTTGCCTTCTACTCCTCTTGATCCCCATCCAATAGGTACTATTATTCCATCTGCATCAAACAAAAATTTTTCTGTCCCATTTTTTTCGATATCTTCTGTATTAACAAATTTAATATTAAACTTGTATCCGATATGCAAAGAGGCATGTTCCAGTGCATGTAACAAAGAATTGTATGAATCTGTTAAAGTATATTCTCCTGTTGAAATATATTTACCAGCTATAATAACGTTTTTATTAGTTTTTTTTAATTTATTTTGTTTTGATATTCTGTCTTTCCAAGTTTTTAGATTAATTTTTTTTAACTGCATTTTAAACATTTTTAGAATTTTTGTATCAAATTTTTGTTCTAAAAATTCTAAAGGTAGTTGATATATGGACTTCAAATCAGGGTTGAGAATAATATTATCTGTTGGTACATTGCATTGTAGAGCAACTTTGTCGAGTCTAAGTGAATCCATTCTTTTGTTGCTTCTTAGTACAGCAAAATCTGGTTGAATTCCGGCCATGTTTAAAAACCTTACAGAGAGTTGAGTAGGTTTAGTTTTGGGTTCACCTAGATGCTCTGGAACTGGCACATAACTTACGTGTATATGCATACAATTATTAGGAGCTTCTAACTTCATCATTCTTGCAGCTTCGTAGTTATATATGTTTTGATATTCACCCGCTGTTCCACCTAGTTCTACTATACAAAAATCGTGTCCTTCACCTGCTTTCTTAATTTTTTCTATAATAGTATTTGGTATTATTGGTACTGCATCTACAGTTTTCCCATTGAATCCCATGCTACGTTCTTTTTCTATTATTTCTTTATAGATCTGTCCCATTGTTACAAAATTTTTTCTTCCCATTTCAATATCAAGAAATCTTTCATACGTCCCAAGGTCCATATCTGCTTCTAGTCCATCATTGCATAAAAAGGGATCACCGTGTTCTATTGGATTAATTGTTCCTGAGTCAATATTTAAGTAAGTTTCGCATTTTATTGCGGTGACTTTGAATCCTCTGCTTTTTAGTAGTAAGGCAATTGATGCAGCTGTAACTCCTTTACCTATACCGGAAATTACTCCGCCAGTTACAAAAATGTAGTGTGTATTAGTTTTACTCATTTAAGTTTAATTTTTTATATTTGAAAATTCTAACACAATAGATTTAATAAAATAAATTACTTTATTTTATTAAGAATCAATAAATTCAGAAATTATTCTACCTAAATCTCTAAGAATTATTTTCCCCTCTTCCCAATTAACATTTATGTTTAGAACAGATATTATATAATCAGTATTTTGACCCCAAACTAAAATCCCATCTACATAATTTATTCTATCGCAACAATTATGACCAAGTTTGTTGATAAATTCTGGATTATTTTTTAGATTTTGTCCAATGCCTGCTTTCATAGATGGAACAGCTTGGCTTAAAACTTGTTTTAGATAATTTGCTGATTCTGTAGATATAAGTTGCTTAAAGTAAATTTCTTCAAATGTTTTACTTAACATTCTAGCAGTGCCTATATATGGGTCCATAAATAATGGATTGATTCCAAGTTCACTCATTGTTCTATAGTTTACTTCTTCCCAAGATCCACCTAACATTTGAACTAAATGATACCAAGCTGTATTGCTGCTGTATATCAATAATTCTCTTAAATACGTATCTAATTTCACTTGTGTACCTTCTGGAAGCCTTCCTAGGTTATCATCCCATGAATGTTTTAGCTTATTTTGTATAGGATATGTACTATTTAAGGTTCTTTTCCCGGAATCTATATCCCTCATTACTAAAAGGGCAACTGTCATTTTAGCTGTACTTGCTGGAATGAATTTTTTATCCTCATTTAACCCATATGTCTGGTTTCTTAACAAATCATATACAAAAATACCAAATTCATTTTTTCTGCTACCTAAATATTTTTTTATTTTTTTGTCTAACAGATCCATATTTAGTTCTTTTAGTTTTACTGTAATGATAGGGTTTTTATAGTAGTTATTCGCAGATTTTAGTAATACCTTGTATTTTTTATTAGTATGTTCTTTTTTAGGATACATTAGTAATTTGTTTTCATTTTGAATAACAAAATTAGGTAATAACACGTTTTCTGGAAGATAAAAATCATTTAAGTAATAAGTGTGTTTGGAGTTAGTTTTTATTTTAATTTGTTCTTCTAAGTATTTTTTTTGATAAGCTATATCTTCTCCACTATTTATTTGATTTATTTTTTGGCCATTTTTATATTGGTTTAATGTTTCTTTCCTGTTTTCTGGGTAAAGTATAACAAAATAAATTAATCCTAAAAGTATGAATACTACTAATAATATACTAAGAATATACAGATATGCTAATTTTTTCTTTTTGTTAATTTTTTTGTTCAATTTTTGTACATAAATTTATTTTATGTTATATTTACTACCATTATATTTAACTACAGTTATAAATCGTTTTTATTTCAAACTATGTGTTATTTTTTAAAAATGATAAATGTAAATACTTATTTTCTTAAAATCTTTTTAAAACTTTTGTTTACTTGCTTGTTTGCTTATTTGTTTTTATTACATTTTTTCAAACATAATTTAGTTTATGCTTATCAAATAGACAAATTTTATATATATGATGTTGGTAGAAATAATTATAAAATATTTGTTGAATTTTCGGGTGGTAGTGACACGCCTACTGAATGTTTGTTTGTTTCTACAAGACCATCAATCTCGCAACGTTTAAATATAGTTACAGGGACCCCAAATTATTGTTTTGGAGACGTATCTTCTGGCAGTACTGCAATGTATCTACCATCCACAAAAGTGGTACTTAAAAATGCACGTGGAGCTACGTTTGAAAAAACTAATCCTACTACTTATACAGGCGCACCTTCCATATATCAAACTTTAATAAATGGAACAAATACAAATAGTATTACAGTAAATGAAGGTGATTCCGTAGAGGTTATTTTACAAATTAGGGATACAGTTCCAAATAAATCATGTAATATCACGAATAAAAGTGGTGTTAGTACAGAAACTAAGATAGATTCATGTTTATTCAGGATTTCTAATCTGTTTTCTAATGTCACCTATTCCGCATCTTCAAAAAATATTTTTGATATATCTTCAAATACTGTAAATTTTACAATTACAGTAACAAAAAAACCTACACCTACACCAACACTAATTCCTACGCATTCACAACCAAGCGTAGCACCGACTCAACAATCTACTTCTGTCGTTACCCAACCTGCAGTTCCTACACAAAGTATAGCATTAATCCAAGAATCTACTCCTGTTGTTACTCAATCACCATCTTCTACTCAATCTCCCATGCTTATACCTACTTTGCCTATCACTACTGAGAATGTAAGTATAGATACAAAAACAGATAATGATACTTCTACAGACAATTTAATAAGTTTTGTTAAAACTTATTCTGCCACGGAGGGCAAAATAGTGTTACCGGAATTCACAGATACAAGCAATTCATTTGTAGATTTTTCTTTATCTAATTTGTTTATTTTGTTGTCGTTTGGTTTTGGCGGTGCTACATTAATAAGTTCTGCATATCTTCTGAAAAAAAAGTTTGTCTTTAAAAATAAATTATTAAAATTTAGTCCTCTTCTGTTTGTTTTTCCTTTAAGTATATCTATGTTTTTGTATGTTGATTCAACAAACAGAAGTATTGAGAATTTCACTTATGGTAAACCAAAATACTTGTTTGAAAACAATACATTTTCTAGGAAACCATTAGATAACTTTCCATCATCTGAATTTACTTCTAGTCTTACTGGTTCGATCGGCTCTAAATTAGACTCTCTTGAAAAAATAATGTTGCAAACAAGATTGGCTAATACTTCAGATGGCGAAATATGGGCAACAGAAGCAAACTTAGATCCTAATACTAATTTTGCAAAATTGTTTAAAGTAAATATAAATAATACAAAAGGAGATAATTGGAAAATTGAATATAGCAATTCTCCTATCCCAGAAATTTCTTGTGGCAGTAAACTTAATAAAATATCAGATTTTACCTTTGTTCCAAAGAGCTCTAATGAGTCTATCTTCTCTTTGGAATTTTCGAAGATTATTCCTAAAAATTTATTAAATGGTAAATATAATGGAACACTAAAATATTATTTGCGATTAGTAAAAGAGAAATCACCTTGTGATTATGAATATGTATCTAATAATGTTTTAATAAAAATTGTATCAGAAAAGGTTTTAGAGAATTTTGTTCCAGATGCACAAAAAATAATTTTGTTTTCTTCTTTTAATTCAACTAAAGGAACCACAGAATTTCCAGAAATATATGACAATATTTTTATAGATAGAGATCAGCAAAATAAAAATGTATATTTCTTTTTTGATGGAATTAAAAGTATACCAAAATACGGTAGATGGCAGATTTCAACTACTCCTTTTAATCCTAAATCTTGTTTTAGCACCAAAAATATATTATCTTTTCAAGATATAGATGTGCCTCAGAACATTAATTCATCTGTATTTTCTATAAACATAGCCAAAGTGCTTGATGAACACCCAGTAATTAAAAACATAGATTTTGTAAATAAATTAGATCCGTTATCAAAAATTAGTTTATCTTTATATAAATTTATTTCACCTGCTAATTATTATAACAAAATTGATGAATTGAGTGATCAAAATTTATATGAAAAGAAAAATATAATTTTATATGTGCGTTTTGTTGCAATGAATCCAGAAGATGGTGGATGTAATGCATTGTACTTTCCTTCTTCAAGTGTAAAAGTAGAATATGGTAAAAAGGAAAGCAAGCCTGTTCAAATTGCAAAAACAGAATATCATTCTATAGAAACAAAATCCAATTTAGATATAGTAAATATTGAATTTGTTCCTATTTACTTTCAAACAGAATTCTTTAATCCTGTGGGACATTATATTTATACTCAAACTGTTGCAGATTCTAAAGGGAATGTGTTGATAAAGGAAGGTGATAAATTTTATATACCTGCCGAAAAAGCTAAAGATGATAAGACTTTTTCTGAATATGTTTTTGGGGCATTTGATTCTATTGTGTCTTTTGTTAAAGGAGTGATAAAAGTAATAAATTATGTTGCTGATACATATAATAGTCTTAAAGACATATCTGTCAATTTATTGGCATCTGGAATTAGTGCTATTGGTGTTCCTTGTGATGCTGAATGCAAGGCTGTTCTTAATGCTGGATTCTCTATTGCACAGTCTGCAATTGGATTGCCCCCTACCCTACCTAATTTCGAACAAATGGTAGATGGAGGAATTGATTATTTGGCTAAGGAGATAGCAGAGCAAGCTTTAGACGCTACTGGTGTTCCACTTTCAGATGTTGTTGTAGAAGATTTAGCTAAAAAAGCTTTAGTTGAAATGAAAAATAATATTAAAGAGGGTTTTAAAGAAACGGCTAAAAATAATGGTTTGTATTATAGACCAGATCCTGATTATATTTACAAACCTGCCAGAATGATAGTAACTGTAAAAAATAATTCAAATGAAGAATCTGGTGGATATCTAAAAGTTACTTTTATAGATTCTAACTCTCTTTCAGATACCGATCTGAAAATAAGAAATATGTTTAAACCTGTTGGTTTGAATATTCCTAGAATTAAACCTGGCGAGGAACTAAAAATACCAGTTAATTTAGAAGAGAATTACTTTGACTATAGATCTTTTAAAGGAGATGTGCCTACTGATTATATTTGTAATACTTCAGATAGTTCTTGTGCTGGATTGATAGAGAACCAAACATACGCTTTAAGTATGCGAAAGTTTAGATTTGAAAAGGTCTACAAAAACATGCCTGTGCAAATGACATTGCAGATATATGGACAGAATAAGTTGGCAAATTTTGATCCTAAAAAGTATGGATTTGATACTAGTAGTTGGGAATTCAAAGGAAATGAATTTGGTAAAAATGTTTGGTTTGATAAGAAAAATAATGTTGAGCATATATTTTCTCCATCTTCGTCGATGAAAGATAAAATTAATGAAAATAGAATTTGGGTTTCAAATTGGATTTTGAAAAATAAATAAAAAATATTAGTATACTGTATCTAAATTTTACAAATTTAACTTAAGGAAGTAAATATATTTATATGAAACTAGAAGGTGCACCTGAACTACCAAAACCAGAAAAAAAACCTTCAATCGAAGAAATTCTTCGTGATTTTAAACCTCAATCTAATGTTAAGTTTATATGTATTGATGATGATGAATGTAAACATCTTGCTTTGTGTCCATTTGTGCCAGTGAGCACTGAAGAAATAGTAAAATATGCAAGTAGAAAATTACAAATGTCAGAAGAACAATACCATAATTTAAGTGAACCTGAGAAAGCTGAGGTTGAAAAATTGGCGGCCAAAGCACCTATTGGTGGTCTTGCTATAACATCAAGAAGTATATGGGAGCTAGTGGAAATTATGCCTGAACTTTTATCATGTATTTTAAATAAAGCACAAATTGGAGGCAAAATTGTTTTTGTTGGGAATGGCTTAAGTACAGCTCCATTAGAATTATTGGAATGCCTCAACAAAAGAAAAGCAGAAATCCCAGAAATTGTTTTAGTTGATGTTTTTGATTATTCAACTTTACTCCGTGACTTGAGAAACCTTGAACAACAATTTATACATGCAGAGCATGAATTTCCTAAAGATTTGGAGGAATTGTTATCAAAGTGCCAAGAATTGAGTAATGCAATTCGTGAGCGTCAAATTAAAGCTATAAAATATATAGTTGGGAGTGGAAATCCTCCTGAAGAACTAAATAATGCAGATTTAATAGTTAACTGTTTCGGACCACCACCCCATACAACTAAAGAATTAATGCAGTGTCTTAAAGTAGGTGGCGAACTGCATATTACTGGGAAACCTTTAGCTGAAGATGAAAGTATTCTTACTTTGGGACAATTTTCACAACGACGATTTGGACTAACTACTATTTTTATAAGAATAAAATAGGTGGGGTAAGAAGAAATAAAAATTTTTTAAATCTTTGCAGCACGCGTTTTTTATAATTTTAAACAATTCCCTGTTCTATCATCGCATCAGCCACTTTTATGAATCCAGCAATGTTTGCTCCTTTTACGTAATCTATTTGTCCTGATGATTTCTTACCATATTCTACACATTTTCTATGAATATTTTTCATTATATCCTTTAGTTTTATATCAACCTCTTCTCTATCCCATTGTATTCTGATGCTATTTTGAGACATTTCTAGTCCAGATACTGCTACACCTCCGGCATTAGATGCTTTGCCCGGGGCATAAAGCACATTGTTTGATTGCAAAGTATTTATGGCTTCTATTGTACAACTCATATTCGATCCTTCGGCAACTAATTGTATGCCATTCTTAACTAAATTATTGGCATCTTTCTCTGTAATCTCATTTTGTGTAGCGCATGGTAGGGCTATATCTGCTTTTATATTCCAAGGTTTTTGATTTTCTAGATATTCACATTTAAATTTTTCTGCGTATTCTGCTATCCGACCTCGTTTGATATTTTTTAGTTCTTTTATAAATTCGAGTTTTTCTAAATTTATTCCATCTTTGTCGTAAACCGTTCCGGATGAATCAGACATTGTTAAAACCTTTGCCCCTAGGTTTATAGCTTTTTCTGCTGCGTATTGAGCAACATTCCCAGAACCGGATATCAAAACTGTTTTATTACTAATTGTATCGTTTATTCTATTTAACATTTCTTCCACGAAGTATACTAATCCGTATCCTGTAGCTTCTGGCCTTAGTAAACTCCCTCCCCAATTTAACCCCTTTCCTGTAAGTACTCCTGTAAATTTATTTGTTATTTTTTTATATTGTCCAAAAAAAAATCCTATTTCTCGTGCTCCAACTCCTATATCTCCTGCTGGGATGTCTGTATCTTCTCCTATGTGTCTATATAGCTCTGTCATAAAGCTTTGGCAGAATCGCATCACCTCTCTATCACTTTTGCCGTGTGGATCGAAGTCGCTCCCTCCTTTTCCTCCACCCATAGATAAACCAGTCAAACTATTTTTGAATATTTGTTCAAATCCTAAAAATTTTAGAATGCTTAAATTTACACTTGGATGAAATCTTAAACCACCTTTGTATGGTCCTATTGCACTATTGAATTGTACTCTATAGCCTTTGTTGACCTGTATCTCTCCTTTGTCGTCTATCCAAGTGACTCGAAAAGAGATGACTCTTTCTGGTTCTGTGATTATTTCTGGAATTTTATGTTGGACATATCTTGGATTCTCTAACAAAAAAGGTTCTATTGAACTAAAAAATTCTGTAACTGCTTGCAAAAATTCTGGCTCGTTTGGATTTTTTTCTTTTACGTTATTTAAAAAGTTATTTAGATTAAACATAAAATTAATATTAAGTTTTAAATTTCTATTTTAACTTTAACACAACAAATCTATCTTTGTTAAATTGATCTTTTATAATTTCTAAACTAAGTTTTTTGTTATTTAAATTTAAAAAATATTCTACTTGACTTGAGTCTATTTCTATGATCACTAAGCTATTTTGGTAAATAAATTTATTTACTTCTTGTAAAAATCTTTTTATAGTTTTTAAACCGTCTTTGCCACTGAATATTGCTATAGATGGTTCGTATAGTATACTTTTATCTACGTCTCTAATTATAGGAACATATGGAAGATTGGCAAGTACAAGATCAAATTTTATATTTGGGGGATATTTATCGAACAGATTAGATTTAAATATCTTTAAATTGTTTTGTCTTCCTAGTATATTTTTTGCATTTATTCTAGCAGTTTTTACTGCTTGATTGTCTATATCACTCAAAAAACCTTTATGTTGTATATTAAGTTTAGTTAGATACTGTGACAAAGTTATCCCTATGCATCCACTCCCTGTTCCTATATCTGCAAATTTTATTTTGTTTTTAGCATTTATCCTAGCAATTGCCAAATCTATTATTTTTTCTGTTTCTATTCTTGGAATTAAAACATTTTCATCTACATAAAATTCAATTTCTTTAAATATTGCTTTGTTAGTTATGTATTCTATTGGATAGTCTATTGGGTATTTACCTACTATACTTAGATCTAGGTTGCTTCTTATTAGTAAGTTTATTTCGTAAGCAGATAGGATCCTTTTTGCTTCTTTATGCATTTCATTTGTTGTGTTTAAAATTTTATTGGTTTTATTAAAAAAGTAGGAATAAGACAAGACGAATTTTTAAATTACCCAAAAAAAGTATATCTTTGTTTGATTTTGCTAATTGATTTAATTCTTTTTGCGTTTCTTATTTTTTTTGTCATTTACTGGTAGCTCTTTGATTATGTTTATTAGTTTGAGTTTACGATCTTTGAAAGTTATTTCTGTTTGAGCACTTTCGAGCATTTCTATCCTTATTAATTCTTTAAGCAGTTCCATTCTCTCTCTTTCTGTTGCAATTTTTTCTTGGATGTTTTGTATTGTTTCGTTTGCTTTAATTTGTTCTCGGAGTTCTTTTGTTTTCTTTTCAAGTTCTTTTAGTTCTATATACTCATTCATTTGTTCTTTGTAGTCTTTGAGATCTTGTCTAAGTAAAGATATATTATCTTTACATTTAAAATATTCATCTACTTTATTTATATTACTATCGCTAAAACTGTAGCTTGAACTCGTTGTTGTGGTATCTGTTTTTGTTTCATCTTCAATACTCATTTTTTTTGTTATTAACAATATAAACTAGATTTATAATTTGGTTTGTTTTGACTCTATATATTACCATGCGATCCGGAAAAATAACTATAGAATCTCCATTTTCTGCTAGTTTGTATGTTTCAGGGAATTCTTTTTTTAGAATATCTACATTGTTGATAGTTCCTATTTCATATTTTTCTGATGGGAGTATATATATTTTTTTTAAGTTTTCGATAATTTGATCATCTGAATTTTTTGCCAAGTTGTTTTGTGTAGGATTATTGTAATTTACAAAATTGATAAATAAGAAAAGAAAAGCAGTTAAGTTTAATACAAAAAACACCACATTAATTTTCAGAAATAGCTTAGTGGTGTATCTTTGAGGTCTTTTTTTTTGCAACAAAGGTGATGCCTCCACTTTCTAAGAATCTAAAAAGTTTTTCAGTTTATTACCACATAATTGATTTGTACAGGCGTATCAAATTTTTCGAGTATTTGTATAGAATACCCACCTGCTATTTTTGTTATTTTGTATTTTAAAGAGTCACTACTTATAAAAGATATAAGAATTTTAGTACTTTCCGAAATACCATTTACATACACATTTTTTGTAGTATCTCCGGGTTGGAATTCAACTATTCCGGAAGAGTTTGTTAGCTTAATATTGCCTTTTACCTCTATTTTATCTGTGAATATGTTGTTTGCAAATATTTCACTAGTTTTTATTGGTTTGTTAAAGCTTATTACGTTTTCTTCTATATTTATCAATGATTGTAATGAAATTACAAATTGTAAATTATCAAAGGTTAAATTATTATTATTTAAATTTGATGTGTCTAGTATAAGTGAAGAAAAATTATTTTGTATAAATGCTTTAATGTTGTTAATTTCGTTTATTATAGAACTAATTTGTTCAGAATAGTTTTGACTAGAGTTTGTTGCCATAGAGTTTGGTGTGAAATTATTTCTACTAACTAATACGTTAATTTTGTCTGTAGCTGTTTTTTGGTCATCTAAAGCTATTCCGATGGTCAGATCTCCAGTATTTGCTTTCATCCCATGTCCTGGAGTATCTGAAACTGTTACTAGATCCCCTCGTTTTATTAAACCATTTTGATTAGTTACTTTCGTCGGCAACACTCCAGCTAGTCCTACTGGATAGAAATTTTTGTCTCCAGGCTTATTTCCCATTACAATTGTTGGATTACTTGAGATTATGCCTATTGCAAAATCATTTTTATTTGTGGTTTTTGTTATAGTTTTCCAATTATTATTTGAAATTTGTGCTAGCATTACAACATCTCCTTTCTCTAGTTGTTCTTCTGAATAAAAGCTTTCTGCAATGTCACACCCATCTGCACCACCATCTCCGCCATCTGAATCTGAACATACACCTCCTATGTATACGTTACCTCCAACATTAATATCATTATTTATATTAGCGTTATTGTTTATAATTAAATTATTAGAAGCATTTAGATCAAAAGCAAAAACGGTTCCTGCAACATTAGCGTTGTTGTTAACAAATAAACTATCAGTAGTTAAATTATATATATAAGAAGGCATAGTTGTTGAATCGTAGATTGCAAATAGTCCGGGACTACCTTGTATATAAATGCTATAAGATGGATTTCCTTGAGCTAAAATCCCATATGTGTCGTTACTATTAACATGTAAAGTAGCAGTAGGGATTCCACTTGTGTTTATTCCTAACCTTTGCAAAATAGAATCCCAATGGAAGTCGTCTGTACCTCCAAATGTTCCAGAGTTATTAAATTGAACATTACCATTATTACCTCCTGGAACTCCTCCTCCAGGTAATAGATCAATATTTGTTATGCCATTATAGAAATATAAGTTAGTGCCATTCCACCATAAATCCCCTGATTGTGGTGAAATTGGATCAATACCTTGTGGAATACGTAGAGATGCATAAACAGATGTTGATGGAGAAATTCGCATTAAACCATTTTCTGAATAGAAACTATATAAACTCCCAGATATACTATTTGCCAAATCTTCTATGTAAATGCCGTAGACGTCGTTGTTTACAGTTACAGAGTTTATACCTCGTAAATCAACATATAATCCATATAGAGAATTATTAATTATGTTACTTGCACCTCCTTGATTAATTGAGAATGCACCTAAAATTAAGTTATTATTGACTGATGCATTCTGCGAGAAATTACTTTCAACAAATAGGTTATATACATCGTTACTAGTAGTGTTATGTCGCATAATGGTTGCAGACACGACACCATATACTGTATTTGTGCTCGAGGAATTGAGTAAGTGGGCTATGATATTTGCACCATATACCCTGCTTGTAAACGTATTAGCTCCAACATTATCTGAGTATATTCCAAAAGAATCACCATTTATTTGACTCAAACCATTTATAAAATTAAAATTTCCATATACATTCCCGTTTACTATACCACTATTGTGTCCCAAGATCCCATTCCTCAATCCATATATATCATTGCTATTCCCATAATTGTTTACAAAAAACCCTCCTCCATGTATATAATTGCTACTCCCATAATTATCTACAAAAAACAATCCTCCTGATGATTCATTGCTATTCAAATAATTGTTTACAACAAATCCTCCTCCTAATGATCTATTGCTATTCCCATTATTGTCTACAACAAACGATCCTCCTAATGATTCATTGCTATTCCCATTATTGTCTACAACAAACGATCCTCCATATATATTATTGCTATTCCCATTA
>Ga0308414_1001735_pt1 | contig 14233 bp, 14 predicted proteins | sample HotsprSampleOS50_FD_205667 | JGI IMG/M metagenome (GOLD analysis project Ga0308414, IMG submission 205667) | Hot spring phototrophic mat microbial communities from Octopus Spring, Yellowstone National Park, Wyoming, United States - 20090730_OS50 ... | reverse complement strand
GATCCTGCCGCGCCACCTTACCGCTGAACCCGTTCCGCTCGCCCCGGCTGTTGTCGAGGTGAGCAAAGCTGGCGAGCTTGTAGCCGAAGGGTGAGCCTATGACCCTCTACCGAGTCTTTCGCACGCTGGTTGGCGCAGCCGCTGTCGTGCTGGGCATCCTAGCCGCGCTGACGGTGCTGCTGGCCCCCGCCGACACACTGACCAAGCTGATCCTGCTGGCGGTGCTGGCGGCCACAGCCGCGCTGGTGGTCAACCAGCAGCAGCGCGCGCTGGCCGTCGGCCTGCTGGCCATTGTGTTCGTGCTGGGGCTGGCCAGCATCTTCTCGTATGACAACCCCCTGCTGACGCGGCTGATCTACATCCTGCTGCTGTTGGGCGCGCTGGCCGTGCCGGCGGCGGTGGTCTACTTCCGCGCCCCGCCGATTGTCGGCTTGCTGATGCTGGTGGGCGTGGCCCTGCTGCTGATTGTGGCCGTCAACGCCCAGTCCATCTACGATTGGGGCGTGGGCGCGCTCGACTTCGTGTTCAACTCGCAGGAGCGCATCCCGGCGGAGAGCATCGTCTACTGCTATGACGACCCCGGCTGCTCCGGCATCTACCCGATTGTCTATTCGCTGATCCTGTTCTTCGTTGTGCTCACCGGCTTCGCCTACACCACGCTGCTGGAGCGCAAGCTGCTGGCCTGGATACAGTCGCGGGTGGGGCCGAACCGTTTGGGGCCGGGCGGCTTCTTCCAGCCGGTGGCCGATGGCATCAAGCTGATCTTCAAAGAGGACATCATGCCGGCTCAGGCCGACCGCGCTATCTGGACGATTGCGCCGGTGATCAAGGCCGTGCCCGTGCTGATCCTGTTCGCTGTTATCCCCTGGGGGCCGAACATCATCGTCCCTTGGTTCGCGCCGGCGCTGGGCGACGTGTGGTTCGAGGTCCCGCTGGGCCTGGCCGACCCCAACGTGGGCGTGCTGTGGCTGCTGGCCATCACCAGCCTGGGGACCTACGGCGTCGTGCTGGCCGGCTGGGCCAGCGCCAGCAAGTACGCCATGCTGGGCGGCCTGCGCTCGTCCGCGCAGATGATCAGCTACGAGCTGAGCCTGGGCCTGGCGATGGTCGTGCCGATCCTGCTGGCGGGCAGCATGAGCGTGGGCGACATGATCCGCGGCCAGACGTTCATCTGGGAGTGGTATGTCTTCCAGAACCCGCTGGCCGCCGCCATCCTGATGCTGGCGCTGCTGGCCGAGGTCAACCGCGCGCCGTTCGACCTGCCCGAAGCGGAGCAGGAGCTGACGCAGGGCTACCAGACGGAGTACAGCGGCATGAAGTTCGCCCTGTTTATGATGGCCGAGTACTTAGGCATGATCGCCGTGAGCATGATCGTTGCATCTACCTTCCTGGGGGGCTACAACGACGGCTTCGGCCTGGTGGATGCCGTGCCCATCCTGGGGCCGCTGGTGCTGTTCGGCAAGGTGGTGCTGCTGCTGGTCGGCATGATTTGGGTGCGGGCCACGCTGCCGCGCATCCGCTATGACCGCCTGATGGCGCTGGGCTGGAAGGTGATGCTGCCGCTGGCGCTGGTGGCGGTGATGTGGACGGCGGTCGCGATTGTGGTGGCCGACGCCTTCGGCAGCCCCATCGCCTACGCTGTCGCTGCCGGCATCATGTTCGCCGTGCTGATCGCAGGCGCGTATTTCCTGATGGGCCGGTCGCGCGCTGCGGCTGATGAAGCCGATGAGGCGCTCGATCCGATGATTACCGGGGAGCGCAGCGGCATCGGCTACGCCGCTCTCAACGTGATAGGCGGCATCCTGGCCGGGCCGTTCGCGCTCTACAACTGGCTGCTCAGCGCGCTTGACCGGCTCGGTTCGATCGGCGAGCAACCGGAGATCATCACCGCTGTCGAGAAAGCGCCGGAGAAAAAACCGACCTCTGCGCGCGACACCGGCACAGACTGACGACTGCTGACGAGGGAGTAATGTAAGACACTATGGAGATCATTCGCGGGCTGCGCACTACGTTCAAGCACGTGCTGGAAGAGCCGGTAACCATCCAGTACCCGGAGGAGCAGAAGCCGTTCGCCGAGCGCTTCAAGGGCCGCCACGAACTCAAGCGCTACGACAACGGCCTGGAGAAGTGTATCGGCTGCTCGCTGTGCGCGGCGGCTTGTCCGGCGGACGCTATCTGGGTGGAGGCGGCGGAGAACACCGATGAGGAGCGCTACAGCCCAGGCGAGCGCTATGCCAAGACCTACGAGATCAACATGCTGCGCTGCATCTTCTGCGGCTACTGCGAGGACGCCTGCCCGACCGAGGCCATCGTGCTGGGCCACGAGCACCGCCTCAGCTTCACCGACCGCCGCGACGCCATCTACACCAAGGAGATGCTGCTGGAGCCGGTTCCACCAGGCGGCAAAGACACGCCGCAGCGGGTCCCGCCGGGGGCGTTCGACCGGGCGATCCCGGACATGAAAGACCCGGACTGACTGCGCGGCGGTTTGTAATGAGGGGGTAAGCGCTTTTGCACACGATGCGCGCTTGCGCGCGACAGCGCCAGAGCTTGGCCTCTGGCGCGCTGTGCGCTAAAATCCGCCGCGTTGTGTCGGGCGCCACACAGGATGAGAGCCGATGACCGAAGTGAGCCTGTTTATTCTGGTTGGCGCAATATCCATTGTCGCAGCAGCGATGATGCTGTTGAGCGAGAACGCGGTGCACAGCGCCCTGTTTCTGATCCTGACGATGGGCTGCATCGCGTTTATGTTTCTGCTGCTGGACGCGGCCTTTTTGTTCCTGGTGCAGATCGTGGTCTACGCCGGGGCCATCATGGTGCTGTTCCTGTTCGTCATCATGCTGCTGGGCGCAGAGCGGGTGGGGGCCACCCCACAAACGCGCTTCCGCTGGATGACGCCAGCGGCGACAGGCCTGTCGCTGGCGTTTCTGGCGGTGATTGCGCTGGCGCTGGCCCAGGGCCAGATTGACCGCCAGCCCGTGCCGCCCAGCCAGCCGCTGCTGCGCGCCGCCCACTTCGCCCCGGATGTCGGCCCAGTGGACGTGTACGCTAACGGCGAGCTGCTGGCCGAGGGCCTTAGCTACGGCTCGGCCACCCGCTTTGTGACGCTGCCGCCGGGCGAGTACAATGTGGCGCTGTTCGCCGCCGGCACGCAGGACGCCCTGCTGGCCGGCGCGGTCACGCTGGAGGCCGGGCAGACCGGCACGATCATCGCCTACCCTGATGGCACAGGCACGGCGCTCACCATTATTCCCGACGACGTGAGCACCGTGCCGGAGCGCAGCGCCCGCCTGCTGCTGTTCAACGCTTATCCAGACGCGCCTGCCGTGGACTTGGTAGACCTCGGCTCAGAGCTTGCGGCTGCGCCGCCGCGGGTGCTGGAGGCTGGCATCCCGCTGGGCGGCTTAGCCCCGGCCCGCATCCTGCCGGAGAACACAGACCTGAGCACCTGGGCTTTCACCGAGGCCGACCGGCCTGCTGCGGTGCTGTTCCGGCTGAACACGCCCATTTTCGACGTCAAGCGCGACACGACCAAGCTGCTGGTGCTGGCCCGCCGCAGCGCCGAGGACGCGCAGGCCTTTACGCTGCCGCTGGTCAGCGCAGCCCAGCCGGCCTTTGGCAGCCCGGTGGCGGTGGGGCAGCTCTTGTTCACCGACTACATGCTGCCGATGCAGATGGTGGGCGTGCTGCTGCTGGTGGCCATGATCGGCGCGATTGTGCTGACGCACCAGCCCGGCGAGCGCCGCCTCACGCGCCAGGAGCGCCGCCGCCGCGTGAGCCGTCCACTCACCAGCGTGATTGCCGCGCAGACGGGCCGCGACGTTACCAAGGCCGACAGCAACGGCGGCAGCGCTGTTGAACTGCCAGACACCGTCGAAGAGCCGGCGGGCCGCTAAAGGGGAACTAACCGCATGGTGCCAACCGATGCCTATGTCATGCTGAGCATGGTCTTGTTCACCCTGGGGGCGATGGGCGTGCTGCTGCGCCGCAACGCCATCCTGGTCTTTATGTCTGTCGAGCTGATGCTCAACGCAGCCAACTTGGCGCTGGTGGCTTTCGCCCGCCGCTGGGGCGGGCTGGACGGCCACCTGTTCGTGTTCTTTGTGATCACGGTGGCAGCGGCGGAGGTGGCCGTGGGCCTGGCGCTGATCGTCGCCATCTTCCGCAACAAACGCAGCATCAACATTGACGAACTGAGCCAAATGAGGGGCTAAGCGCCGGCCCGCGCTTGTCGCAAGCCGGACTCACACCGAGAGGAATTATGGAAAACTACCCGCAGCTTGTGCCGTTAATGATCCTCATCCCGTCGGTGGGGGCGTTCGTTAACTTCTTCTGGGGCGGGCGCTTAGGCGAGAAATGGGCCAGCCGTATCGGTATCGCAGCGGCGGCGCTGACGTTTGTGGTAGCGCTGTTTCTGCTGGCCTATCTCACCGGCAGCCACAACGAGGCGGTGGTCATCAACCCGCCGCTGTTCGACGGCTGGATCCGCCTGGGCGACACGACTGTTAACATCCCCTGGCAGATGCGCGTGGACACGCTGAGCGTGACGATGATGCTGTTCGTGTCGTTCGTGGGCACGCTGATCCACATCTACGCCGCCGGCTACATGCACGGTGACGAGCGCTTCGCCCGCTTCTTCGCCTACCTGAACATGTTCCTGGCTTTCATGTATGTGCTGGTGGCGGGCAACAACTTCCTGATGATGTTCGTCGGCTGGGAAGGCGTGGGCCTGTGCTCGTTCTTGCTCATCGGCTTCTGGTTCGACAAGAAGAAGGGTGTCGGCTGGCGCAACAGCACCGCTGCGCGCAAGGCCATGATCGCCAACCGCATCGGCGACTTCGGCATGTTGATGGCCATCTTCCTCATGTTCTGGACGTTCGGCACGCTCGATTACTACCGCCCCGGCGAGATCGCCAACGTTCCGCTGGTCGAGGAGCTGGCCCACAAAGCCGAGGCCAAGGCTGAGGCGGCCGCCCCTGCCGCCTCTGAAGCGCATGGCGGCGCGGAAACCGCCGCCGGCGAAGCGCACGGCGCGGAAGCCGCTGGCGATCACGGCCCGGCTGTGCCAGTCTTCACCAACAACGACCACATCCCCACTGCACAGCTCGGCGTGTTCGGCCAGGCTGAGCGCATGCTGGCGGAAGGCCACACCGTCAGCTTTGGGCCGTTCGCGCTCGACATTCAGGCGGTGATCGTTATCATCACGCTGTTCCTGCTGCTGGGCGCCACCGGCAAGAGCGCGCAGATCCCGCTGTTCGTCTGGCTGCCGGACGCGATGGCCGGCCCGACGCCGGTCAGCGCGCTCATTCACGCCGCCACGATGGTCACGGCAGGTGTGTACATGATGGTGCGCTCCAATGTGCTGTTCGCCAACGCTGACCTGACCTCGTTCATCGTGACGGCGATCGGCGCCAGCACAGCGATTGTGGCCGGCTTTATCGCTGTCGGCCAGTGGGACATCAAGCGCGTGCTGGCCTACAGCACTATCAGCCAGCTCGGTTTCATGGTGGCGGCGGTGGGCGTGGGCGCGTTCGGCGCGGCTATCTTTCACATGGTGACGCACGCCTTTTTCAAGGCGCTGCTGTTCTTGGGCAGCGGCTCGGTCATTCACGGCGTCGAGCACGGCCACCATCACGTTCAGCACGGCCACGGCGACCACCACCACGACGACGATTTTGACCCGCAGGACATGCGCAATATGGGCGGCCTGCGGCGCAAGATGCCCATCACCTACTGGACGTACGTTATCGGCACGCTGGCGCTGGCGGGCATCATCCCTTTCGCTGGCTTCTGGTCGAAAGACGAAATCCTGGCCGACTCGTGGCTGGCCGGCTTGTGGGGCCGCACCGGCCTGGCGCAGATCGGCGGGTTCGTGGCGCTGGGCGTGCTGCTGCTGGCGGCGGGGTTCACCGCTTTCTACATGTGGCGGCAGGTGGAGATGGTCTTCCACGGCAAGCCGCGCACCGAGGCCGCCGCCCACGCCAGCGAAAGCGGCCCGTCTATGACCATCCCGCTGATCGTGCTGGGGGTCTTCAGCGTGCTGATCGGCTTTGTCAACGTGCCCGCGGGCTTCCTGGGCCTGTCGAACCTCCTGGGCAAGGGCGAGCTGGTGCATTTCTTGGAGTACACGCTGGTCAACGTGCACCCGTATGTGCCAGAGGGCGGCGTGTTCAACCCGCTGATCGCCTTCACGGCGCTGGCGCTGGGCCTGGGCGGCATCTTCGCCGCGCGCGCCGTGTACGGCCGCAACCGCGCTGTCACCCGCACCGGCCGGGACCCGCTGGCCGTCCGGCCAGACACGGGCGCGGTGTGGGAGCTGGCGCACGCCCGCCTCTACTGGGACGAGATTTACATGCGCCTGTTCATCAACCCGTTCAACCGGCTGGCCGATTTCCTGGCGGACGTGTTGGACTGGCGCTTCCTGCACGATTACCTGCACAATGACGTGCTCGTGCGCGGGTTCAACACCGTCGCTGAGGCGCTGGGCCGGCCAGTGGACCTGGGCGCGATTGACGGCGTGGTGAACGGCATCGGGCGGGTAACGCGCTGGGCCGGCAGCCAACTGCGCGGCGTGCAAACCGGCTACGTGCGCATGTACGCTGTAACGCTGCTGATCGGCGTGGTCTTTGTGATTGTGCTGCTGCTGCTGCCGCTGCTGCAGGCTGGCTCGTAAGGGCCGCCGCGAATTAGGGAGAACGAACTTATGGAATCCAGTGCTCTGTCGCTGATTACGGTGGTGCTGTTCCTGCCGATGGTCGGCCTTACCGTGCTGCTTTTCCTGCCAGAAAGCAAGCCGGCCAACATCCGCTGGACAGCCTTCGGCTTCAGCATTGCCACGTTTCTCGCCTCGCTGCTGCTGTGGGCCGGCTTCGATACCACCAACCCCGGCCTGCAGATGGTGCAGCGCTGGGACTGGCTGCCGCAGTACGGCATCAGCTACTACGTCGGCATTGATGGCCTCAGCCTGCTGCTGGTGATCCTCACCACGTTCATCATGCCGCTGGCGATTCTCAGCTCGCTCGGGGCCGGCGTGTTCGCCGAGCGCGGGCGCGAGAAGCTGTACTACGTGTTCATGATGCTGCTCGAATGGGCCATGATCGGCGTGTTCGTCGTGCAGGACCTGTTCGTTTTCTACGTGTTCTGGGAGGTGACGCTGGTGCCGATGTACTTCCTCATCGGCATCTGGGGTGCGGAACAGCGCGTTTACGCCGCCGTCAAATTCTTCCTCTACACAATGGCCGGCTCGATCCTGATGCTGCTGGCTATCCTGTACGTGGGCACGCAGGCCGGCACGTTCGCCCTGCCTGAGATCATCGCCGGCGTGCAGAGCGGCGCGCTGGTCTTCCCGTTCGACGGCCTGGTGGGCGCGGGCAGCATCCAGTCTATCCTGTTTCTAGGCTTCTTCATCGCCTTCGCTATCAAAGTGCCGCTGTGGCCGCTGCACAGCTGGCTGCCGGACGCGCACGTGCAGGCCCCCACGGCCGGCTCGGTCATCCTGGCGGGCGTGCTGCTGAAGATGGGCACTTACGGCTTCGTGCGCTTCAACCTGCCGATGTTCCCAGAGGCCAGCGTCGCCTGGGCGCCGATCATCGCTGCGCTGGCCGTCATCGGCATCATCTACGGCGGCTGGGTGTCTTACGCGCAGAAGGACGTGAAGAAGCTGGTCGCTTACTCGTCAGTAAGCCACCTCGGCTTCGTGGTGCTGGGCATCTTCGCCCTCAACGCGCAGGGCATCCAGGGCGGCGTGCTGCAAATGGTCAACCACGGCCTCAGCACTGGCGGCCTGTTCCTTCTCGTCGGCATGCTCTACGAGCGCCGTCACACCAAAGCGCTCGACGCTTTCGGCGGCATCTGGAAGGCGATGCCGCTGTTCGGCGGTATCAGCCTGATCATCGTGCTCAGCAGCATGGGCTTGCCCGGCCTCAACGGCTTTGTGGGCGAGTTCACCATCCTGCTCGGCTCGATGGGCAGCCAGGTATTGGGCTTCTTCTTCACCATGTTCGCCACGTTGGGCGTGATCCTGGCAGCCATCTACCTGCTGTACATGTTCCAGAAGGTTTACATGGGCGAGCTGGACAAGGAAGAAAACAAGAACCTGCCGCCGCTCAACTGGCGCGAGATCGCCGTGCTCGTTCCCATCGTCATCCTGGTGATCTGGATCGGCATCCAGCCTGCGCCGTTCTTCGACACGATGACGGCCAGTGTAGACAGCCTGGTGGAGGACGTGGCGGCTTACCTGCCGCCATCAGCCGACGAGGCGCTGGCCAGCGGCGGCCTGCGGCTTGGCGAGGTGGTCGCCGTAAACGACGCGCGCAGCGGCGGCCAGTAAAGGGGGCGTTATGTTCGAGGTCCCCGCTTTCGCAGACTTGAACTTGGGCGTCGCGCTGCCGGTTATCAGCTTGGCGCTGGGCGCGACGATCCTGCTGGTGATTGACCTGTACATCCCCAAGGACCGCAAGGCGCTGACAGCCTGGCTGGCGCTGGTGGGGCTGGCGGTGTCGTTCGTCCTGAACCTGGCGGTGTACAACGCCAGCGAGACAGCCTTCTTCGGCATGTTCCGGGCAGATGCCTTCAGCGCCTTTGTCAACATGGCGGCGCTGGCGGCAGCGGCCATCAGCATTCTGCTGAGCATAGACTATTTGAAGCGGCTGGGCATCGAGCGCGGCGAGTACTACGTGCTGCTGCTGTTCACCACCAGCGGCGTCATGATGATGGGCCACGCCAACGACCTGGTGGTGGTGTTCATCGCGCTGGAGCTACTCAGCATCCCGCTGTATATCATGGCCGCCTTTCGCTACGGCGACGGCAAATCTGAAGAAAGCGGCATGAAGTATTTCATCTTGGGCGCGTTCGCCAGCGCCTTCTTCGTCTACGGCGCGGCGCTGGTTTACGGCGCAGCAGGCACGACGAACCTGCCCGCCATTCTGGAGGCGGTAGGCCGCTTGACGGAGCAGCCGCTGACGTTCGAGGCGGGCGGGCTGCTGCTGGCCGGGGCCGGCCTGATGCTCGTCGGCCTGGGCTTCAAGGTGGCGGCTGTGCCGTTCCACATGTGGACGCCGGACGTGTACGAGGGCGCGCCGACGCCGGTGACAGCCTACATGAGCGTGGGCGCAAAGATCGGCGGTGTGGCGGCACTGCTGCGCATTATGCTGGTGGCGCTGCCGACGCTGGCGCTGAACGACGCCGACGCGGCGGTGTGGCAGCTCACCGCCGCGCTGATCGCCGCCGCAACAATGATCCTGGGCAACGTTGTCGCCATCGCGCAGACCAACATCAAGCGCCTGCTGGCGTACTCGTCCATCGCCCATGCCGGCTATATCCTGATGGCGGTGGCGGCCGCGGCCACCGCTGGCCTGAGCGACACGGCCGCCCAGGCGGCGCTGGCCTACCTGCTGGCGTACCTGTTCACCAACCTGGGCGCGTTCGCTGTGGCGATGGCGCTGGAGAAGCCGGATGGCAGCGGCCTGTTGGTGAGCGACTTCAACGGGCTGGCGCGCAGCCGCCCCGGCCTGGCGCTGATGATGGCCCTGTTCATGCTCAGCCTCACCGGCATCCCGCTGACCGGCGGCTTCATCGGCAAGTGGCTGGTGTTCCAGGTCACAGTCGAGAGTGGGCTGGTCTGGCTGGCGGTTGTTGGCGTGCTGACCAGCGTGGTGAGCGCGTACTATTATGTGAACGTGATTGTCAACATGTACCTGCGCGAGGGCGCGGGCGACCCGGCGGAGGCCGCCACCACTTACGTTACCTGGGGCCTGTACATCGCCGCAGCCGGCACGCTGATCCTGGGCGTGCTGCCGCTGCTGCTCACCGGCCTCACCGCGCCGGTGACGATTGCGCTGGCGCTGCCCTGAAGATAACGCTGCCGCCGCCCCCAGCGCGCAACGGCCAGGGGGCGGCGTTTTTGTGAGCTGCTTCTTCCCGATCAGCCGAGGATTGCGTGTGGATCGCACCCAGCGTGAAGGCCTTGTCTACATCATGCTGTCCATCACCGGCTACGCCTTTCTGCCGGTGATTGTGCGCCTGCTGCAGGCGGCCGGCATGCACCCGCTGGACATCGCCACTTGGCGCTTTGTTTTTGCCGCGCCCGCGCTGTGGCTGCTGATCGCGGCGCTGCGGCCCGCAGCCCCGGCCCAGCCCCTGCCGCGCGGGCGTCTGCTGCTGCTGGGCCTGCTGCTCTCGATTGCTGCCATGACCGCCTTTTTCGGCCTGCAGCGTCTGCCTGCCGGCGTCTACGTGCTGCTGTTCTACTCATACCCGGCAATGGTGGCCGTGATCGCGGCGCTGCTGGGCGAGCGCTTGAGCCGGCGCGCTTGGGCCGCGCTGGGGCTGGCGCTGGCGGGCGTGGCGCTCACCGTCCCCGATTTCGAGGCCGGCCTGAGCAGTGAGTCGTGGGTGGGGGTGCTGCTGGCGCTGCTGAACGCGCTGGCGGTAGCGGTTTACTTTGTGTTCAACAACCGGCTGCTGCGCGGCCGCACCGGCTTAGCGCACGCCTCAGCTTGGGTGATTACCGGCGCGATGGGCGTTATGCTGACGCTGGCGCTGGCCCGCCCTGTGAACTCTGCGCCAGACGCCACGAGCTGGCTCTACCTGCTGGCGCTGGCGCTGGTGTGCACGGTGCTGCCGGTGTTCACGCTCACAACAGCTATTCAGAAGCTGGGCGCTTCCAGGGCGGCCATTGCTGGCACGCTGGAGCCGGTGCTGACGATTGCGCTGGCGGCGCTGATCCTGGGCGAGATGGTGCAGGCGGGTCAGCTTGCCGGCGGCGCGCTCATTCTAGTCAGCATCCTCCTGCTGCAGAGCACGCCGCGCCGGCAGACCGCTGTTATCGGCGAAGCGACCGCAGCCGGCGATTAGCCATCACACCGCGCCGGCAGGCCGGTAAGCATGAACTGAGTCTCGGCCGAGGCCAGCGCCGCGTGCACTGGGTTGTTTGGCTCTACCTGGGCCAGCAGGGCTGCCACAGCCGCCCGCAGCGCGGCCAGCGCCGCGGCGTCGTCCAGGCGCAGGCCGCTGACGGCGGCGCGCCCGACGCTGGCGTCCAGGCCAGCCCCCACCAGCAGGTTGGCGGTCCGTTCGGGCAGATAGAGCATGCCGTTGCGGAAGTACGGCTCCAGGCGTGTCTGTTCAGAACCCATCCCACCGTTCCCTGTTTCTCATGCGCTACCTGCGATTGTAAACCGGAAGCGGCGGCGGGCCGTTTGTGCGGCGTGAAATTTGCGTAAAATCGCGCTGCCGATGCATTTTTAACGCGCCTCTGACACGTTTCCTATCTGCCAGGGCTACGATGTAAGCAAACTGACCTTGCGCGAAAGCGCAGTCAGAAGCAATACGTCAAGTGAGGAGGCTCTACCATGACCGGCATCGTTCGTTGGAATCCGTTCCGTGAAATGGCTGCGATGCAGAACATGATGGACCGCATCTTTGAAGAGACCTGGCGTCCGTTCTTCGAGGAAGGCAGCACAGTGCTCAACACGCTGGCGCTGGACCTGCATGAGGAAGATACGCAGTACATTGTGACTACCGAACTGCCCGGCGTGAAGGCGGAGAACATCCACGTCAAGCTGGACGGCGACTACCTGATGATTGAAGGCGAGATTCCGGAGCAGGTCGTCGAGAAAGAGGGCCGGCGTTCGCTGATTAAGGAGCGGCGCTACGGGCGGTTCAGCCGGCGCGTGCGCCTGCCGCAGTCGGTTGACAGCGACAAAGTGAGCGCCACCTACGAAAACGGCGTGCTGACGCTGACGCTGCCCAAGAGCGAGGCGGCCCAGCCCAAGCAGATCCCTGTGCGCGTGAGCGACGGCAGCAAATAAGCGCACAGCCGCAGCCGATTTCGTCCAGCGGCGGACCTGTAACAGCGGGTCCGCTTTTTTGTTGTGGTCAGCCGTCGCACCTGTGCGACAGAATCGCAATCTAGTGGTAAACTCGTGCCACTGGTATCTGGCAAGCGTGGGGTAAGGAAGGCGTCAATGAGCAAGGTGCTGATCGCATACGCCAGCAAGTATGGCTCTACGGCCGAAATCGCCGCGGCGATCGGCGGCGTGCTGGAGGAGGAAGGGCTGTCGGTGACCGTGGCCCAGGCCAGCGCCGTGAACGATGTCCGGCCGTATGAGGCGGTTGTGCTGGGCAGCGCCGTGTACGTGGGCAACTGGATGGCAGAGGCTGTCAGCTTCCTAGAGAAATATGAGGCGGAGCTGGCGCAGCGCCCGCTGTGGCTGTTCTCCAGCGGGCCAACCGGCACGGGCGACCCGCGCGAAATCCTCAACGGCTGGCTGTTTCCCGAGTCGATTCAACCCACTGCTGACCGCCTCGGCCCACGCGATATCGCCCTGTTCCACGGCAACATTGACCTGAAACGGCTCAATTTCGGCGAGCGCCTGCTCGTCAAAGCAATGAACGGCTCCACCGGCGACTACCGCGACTGGGTGGCGATCCGCGCCTGGGGCAAGCGCATCGCCGCCGCGCTGAAATAAGCGGCACGCTGCTCCAACCTACCACAGTCAAGCGACCGCCAGCAGGCCGTGCCCTGCGCCCGCGGCAGTCTGCATTAGGATTCGCTTAGCACATAATAAAATGATATGTTTCCTGGACGTGCTTTATGAGATAATAGAGAGCATGCGCAACCGTCACGAGTCTTCCCCCCCTGTGCTGCCTGCCGCGGGCCAGTACGAGATCCGCGTGAGCGGCTCACACCCCGCCACCTATCGCCTGGACACACCGCAGGCTGGCGGCTACGTTCTGGGCCGCTCCGGCGCTGGCAGCGACTACCTGCCGGATGTGGACTTCGCCCAATGCAACGCCCATGAACACGGCGTGTCGCGCCGCCACGCCGCCATTGTCAGCCTGAACGGCGCGCTGCACCTGCTCGATCTTGACTCGGTCAACGGCACGTTCATCAACGGCAAACGCCTGCGGCCGGACGCGCCGCAGCCAATCTGCGAGGGCGACACGCTGGCGCTGGGCACGCTTAACTTTACTCTCATCAAAATCAATTAAAATCGCGTATAATATAAATATATTATGATAAAAGCTTCAATTACACTGATTTAGTGTCGGCAAACGGGAAGAGTCCGATGACGATGACGAAAAAAGCCGCGAACCTGCGCTTTGGTGGGTCCGTGTGGTGTAACCTTGATATCGCGCTGCGCAACCTTGACCAGGTATTCGCCCAGGTGGTCAGCCCGCTGGGCCTGACGGTAATCGAATGGTACATCCTGCGCGCCCTGTACGATCACGATGGCCAGCACGCCTCAGAGCTGGCCCGCGCTGTGGGGCGCGCCGCTACGTCGTTCACGCCCAACCTAGACAAGCTGCAGAACAAAGGTTTGATCGAGCGGCGCGCTGACCCATCTGACCGCCGCGCTGTTCGCATTTACCTGACTGAAACGGCGCAGAACATGCGCCGCGCTGTGCTCGAGAGCGCCGCTGAGCTGGACGGGCGCATCGCCTCGTTGTTCGATCCGCAGGAATTCAGCGCTTTTGAGTCGGTGCTGGCCACGCTGCAAACACTGACAGTGGATTGAGAAGCTGGGCGGCCGATCAATCGGCGGCGAGCGGCTGCACCAGGCTGGCGCGCTCAGCAATCAACTGGGCCAGCGCAGCCGCGTAGACGCGCAGCGCTTGGTCGTCAAACAGCACAAAACGCACCAGCTTGAGCTGATTGTGAGACGCCAGGAATTCGCAGACGGCGTTGAGCGCCACTGGCGCCGCTTCATTCAGCGGGTAGCCGTAAGCGCCAGTGCTGATGCTGGGGAAAGCGACCGTCTCCAGGCTGTTTTCGACAGCCAGCGCCAGGCTGCTGGTGTAGGCGCTGGCCAGCAGGGCGGGCACGCTGGCGTCGCCGCGTCTGTAAACCGGCCCCACCGCGTGAATGACATATCTGGCTTTTAGCTTGAAGCCGGGCGTGATGCGCGCCTCACCGGTAGGGCAGCCGCCCAACAGGCGTGTGGCCGCCAGCAGTTCCGGGCCGGCCGCGCGATGGATAGCGCCGTCCACGCCGCCGCCGCCCAGCAGCGACGAATTCGCCGCGTTCACAATGGCGTCGGTGTCCTGCTGGGTGATATCACCCTGCACCAGCTCCAGTCGTGTGCCGTTGACAAACGCTCTCGTGTTCACTGGCTAGCTGAACCCGTGTCTGTGTGTTTTGGCTTGGAAGATATTATACCCCCACTGCGGCCCGGCGGCTAACAGGCCTCGTTTGGGGGGGTGCATTTCAGATTATTGGCACGGTCAAGCC
>Ga0308414_1001731_pt1 | contig 14267 bp, 12 predicted proteins | sample HotsprSampleOS50_FD_205667 | JGI IMG/M metagenome (GOLD analysis project Ga0308414, IMG submission 205667) | Hot spring phototrophic mat microbial communities from Octopus Spring, Yellowstone National Park, Wyoming, United States - 20090730_OS50 ... | reverse complement strand
TAACTCCAGTCGGGCTACGCCCTCCTTCCGTTACCCTAATGCAATACTTTAATAACTATTTAATAAATTTGTTACTGACATTTCTAAAGAGTTGAAACTACTGACATTTCTATTGAGTTAATACATTATTTTACTCTTAAAAATTGTGAATATTTCAAAAAATCTTCAATTCCATCAGGACTAATATTAAACCTAATCTGAAAATTTATCTCACACTAAAACTTTAACTTATACTTGAACTTAAACATAAAATCTGCTGTTACAAAATAATCTTGACAATTTTGTAAAGATTGAATAAATTTACTTAACTAAAAAATTCTAATTGGAGAGATAATGAGCATTACGGAAACTCAGAAAATTGAAGAACTGGCAAATCAGGAATATAAGTACGGATTTATAACCGATGTCGAAGAAGATAGACTTCCAAAAGGCTTGAATGAAGATATTATAAAACAGCTTTCATCTAAAAAAGGAGAACCAGAGTGGATGACTCAATGGAGATTGAAAGCTTATCGCCATTGGCTAACAATGTCAGAGCCTGATTGGCCAAATGTAAAATATGATAAAATAGATTATCAGGATATTTCATATTATTCGGCTCCCAAGAGTAAGCCAAAGTACAATTCACTTGATGAAATTGATCCTGCAATTAGAGAAACTTATAATAAACTCGGAATTCCTCTTGAGGAACAAATGATGTTAGCTGGAGTTGCTGTTGATGCAGTTTTTGATTCGGTTTCGGTTGCTACAACATTTAAAGATAAACTAAAAGAACTTGGAATAATCTTCTGTTCGATGTCTGAAGCTATTAAAGAGCATCCTGAACTAATAAAAAAATATTTAGGTAGTGTTGTTCCATACACTGATAATTTTTATGCAAGTTTGAATTCAGCAGTTTTTAGTGATGGTTCATTTGTTTATGTTCCCAAAGGAGTTCGATGTCCAATGGAACTTTCAACCTACTTCAGAATTAATGCTTCAGAAACCGGACAGTTTGAAAGAACTTTGATAGTTGCTGATGAAGGCTCTTATGTAAGTTATCTTGAAGGATGCACCGCTCCAATACGAGATGAAAATCAATTGCACGCTGCAGTAGTTGAATTAGTAGCGATGGATAATGCAACAATTAAATATTCAACAGTTCAGAATTGGTATCCCGGTGATAAAGAAGGCAAAGGCGGTATTTATAACTTCGTTACAAAAAGAGGGCTTTGCAAAGGAGTAAATTCAAAAATCTCGTGGACTCAAGTTGAAACTGGTTCTGCTATAACTTGGAAATATCCAAGCTGTGTTCTTCAGGGTGATAATTCTATTGGTGAGTTTTATTCTGTAGCTGTTACTAATAATATGCAGCAAGCTGATACAGGCACTAAAATGATTCATTTAGGAAAAAACACAAAAAGCACAATCGTTTCAAAAGGAATATCGGCTGGTAAAAGTAATAATAGCTATCGTGGTTTAGTCAAGATTAATAAGAAAGCAGAAAATGCAAGAAATTTTTCACAATGTGATTCTCTTTTGATTGGTGATAAATGTGGAGCTCATACTTTTCCATATTTAGAGATTAATAATCCAACTGCTCAAGTTGAACACGAAGCAACTACATCGAAAATTGGTGAAGATCAAATATTCTACTTAAATCAAAGAGGTATTGCCACAGAAGATGCGGTTAATCTAATTGTAAATGGTTATGTAAAAGAAGTTTTAGCCGAATTGCCGATGGAGTTTGCTGTCGAAGCTCAGAAGTTATTAAGCATTTCACTTGAAGGAAGTGTTGGTTAAAAAGCCTCACCCAAACCCTCTCCAAAGGAGAGGGCTTAAAATAGCCACGACTTTTAAGTCGTGTGACAATGAATAAATAATTTAAAGGGCTTTAGCCCAAAACAAGTATTGAATAAAAAATAGAGGAGAAAAAATGTTATTAGAAATTAAAAATTTATATGCGAATATAAATGGAAATGAAATTCTTAAAGGAATAAACTTAAATGTAAATTTGGGTGAAGTTCACGCAATTATGGGACCTAATGGTTCAGGAAAATCTACCCTTGCTTCAATTCTTGCTGGTAGAGAAGATTACGAGGTTACTGAAGGAGAAATTTTGTATAAAGGTAAAAATCTTTTAGAATTAGCCCCAGAAGATCGTGCAAGGGAAGGTGTATTTTTAGCATTTCAATATCCGGTGGAAATTCCTGGAGTAAGTAATACTAATTTGCTAAAAACTGCTGTAAATGAAATTAGAAAATACAGAGGCGAAGATGAATTGGATGCTATTGAGTTTTTATCATTGTTGAAAGAAAAAAGTAAACTTGTGGATCTTGACCAGAAATTTTTAAGCCGCTCCGTTAATGAAGGATTTTCAGGTGGCGAGAAAAAAAGAAATGAAATTTTTCAAATGGCAGTGTTAAATCCAACTCTTGCTATTCTTGATGAGACTGACTCAGGTTTAGATATTGATGCTCTTAGAATAGTAGCAAATGGAGTCAATAAATTAAGGTCCAAAGAAAATGCTATTATTGTTGTTACTCACTATCAAAGGCTCTTAAATTATATTATCCCGGATTTTGTTCACGTTCTTTATCAAGGTAAAATTGTAAAATCAGGTTCTAAAGAATTAGCTATTGAATTAGAAGAAAAGGGTTATGATTGGATAAAAAATCAAAAAGAAGAATTACCTGTTTAGGAGCAAAAGAAAATGAATCAAAATCAATTAACATTTAAAGAACTTTGCTTAAAGAATTTTGAAGAGTTTGAAAAAAAACTCAATGGAGAAAAACAGCTTCCAATTAAAGATTTTAGAGAAAAATCAATCAAACATCTATCAAATTTAGACTTGCCAACTATCAAAAATGAGGAATGGAAATACACTAATGTTGCTTTTCTCAATAAAGAAATTTTTAAAGTTGCTCCTACTAAACCCGATATTTCTGCTGAGCATATTGATAAATTTTTATTTGATAAACTTGAACACAGTTTAATTACTTTCGTTAATGGAATTTATGATAGTAATTTATCTAAACTTTTAGATATTCCATCTGGAGTTGAAATCCTAAGTTTATCCGAAGCTATAAAATCTAACAATTCTAACCTAAGCAAATTATTAGGAAGTTTTCTGGATGATACAAATAACTTTTTTACAACTCTCAATTCCTCTTTTATAAACGATGGAGCTTTGATTTTTGTACCTGATGGAAAAATTATTGAAGAACCGATTCATTTAATTTTCTATCAGAATTCTGTTTCTGGAAAATCTTTAATACAACCACGAAACCTTTTTGTTATTGGTAAAAACTCTCAAGTAACCATTATAGAACATTACGTATCTGATACAGAAACTGAATATTTTACCAATAGTGTAACAGAAATTTATGTAGATGAAAATGGAATTTTAGATCATATTAAACTTCAGGAAGAAAGTTTTAACTCTATTCATATTGGTAGAATGGATATTAGTCAGAAACGAAATACTAATTTCCGATCACATTTAATTTCTACCGGTGCAAAGTTTTCAAGGAACGAATTTAATTCAAGGTTTGATGGAGAATATGCTGAAAGTATGCTAAACGGTTTGTTTATGATAACAGGAGAACAATTTTTCGATGCCCACACTTTGATAGACCACGCAAAACCACATTGTAATAGCTATGAACATTACAAGGGAATCCTTCAAGGAAATTCCAAGGGAGTGTTCAATGGTAAAGTGATGGTTAGACAAGATGCACAAAAGACGAATGCGTTTCAGGAGAACAATACTATTTTACTTTCTGATTCTGCAGTGATGAATACAAAACCGCAGCTTGAAATTTTTGCTGATGATGTAAAATGCTCTCATGGAGCCACTGTTGGTAAATTAAATGATGAAGCTAAATTTTATCTTAAAAGTAGAGGTATTAGTGAAGAAGCTGCAACAGCAATGTTGATTCACGCTTTTGCAAGTGATGTTATTACTTCAATTAAAATAGAAGCATTACGCGATTATCTCGAAAAAATTATTTCAAGAAAGTTTAACTAAATGCTATTAAAAGAAGAAAATGCAAGTATAAAGAAACCTATCAACTATAATGTTGATAAAATTAGAAGTGATTTTCCAATTCTAAGTCAATTAGTTCACGGCAAACCTTTGGTTTATCTTGATAATGCTGCCACAACTCAAAAACCTCTGCATGTTCTTCACAGTTTAGAAAATTATTATTACAAACAAAATGCAAATATTCATCGTGGTGTTCACGCTTTAAGTCAGGAAGCAACCGAAGCTTTTGAAAGCTCTCGTATCAAAGTAAAAAAATTCATAAATGCTTTAGGAAAAAACGAAATAATTTTTACAAAAGGAACGACAGAATCTATTAACCTCATTGCACAAACATATTGTCGAAAAGTTCTTAATGAAGGCGATGATATTATTATTTCTGAGATGGAACATCATTCTAACATTGTTCCATGGCAATTGATTTGTGAAGAGAAAAAAGCAAAACTTAAAGTAATTCCAATTGATCAAAACGGTGAAATAATTTTTGAAGAATTTGAAAAACTTATTTCAGAAAAGACAAAACTCGTTTCAATAGTTTATGCTTCAAATTCATTGGGAACAGTTAATCCAATCAGAGAAATAATAAAACTTGCTCATTCCTATAATGTGCCTGTTCTTTTAGATGCTGCTCAAGCAGTCAATCATTTAGAAATTGATGTCCAGGAATTAGATTGTGATTTTTTAGCTTTCAGCGGTCATAAATTATACGGACCAACAGGAATAGGAGTTCTTTATGGTAAGGTTAATCATCTTGAAGATATGCCGCCTTATCAAGGTGGTGGTGATATGATTGCTAAAGTAACTTTTGAAAAAACTACTTACAATGAACTCCCACATAAATTTGAAGCCGGAACTCCCAATATTGCTGGTGCAATCGGTTTAGGTGCTGCTATTGATTATGTCACAACTATCGGTTTAGATAGAATCGCAGCTTATGAAAATGCACTTTTGGATTATGCTACAAATAAAATCAGCACACTCAACGGATTAAGAGTTATTGGAACTTCAAAAAATAAAATTTCAGTTTTATCATTCGTATTAGAAAATGTTCATCCGCATGATGTTGGAACATTCCTTGACTTTGAAGGCGTGGCTATAAGAACCGGACATCATTGCACACAACCTGTTATGGATAAATTCAAAATACCAGCCACCTCTCGTGCATCTTTTGGGATGTACAATACTTTCGATGAAGTTGATGTACTTTTTAATGGATTAAAAAAAATTCTGGAGGTTTTTGTATAATGCAGCAAGAATTACGTGAATTATATCAGCAAGTAATTTTAGACCACAATAAATCTCCAAGAAATTTTAGAAAGATTGAAAATCCAACTGTCTCACTTGAAGGCTATAACCCTTTATGTGGAGATAACATAACAATTTATATTGATTTAGATGAAAATAAAATAATTAAAGATATTTCTTTTCAAGGCTCTGGTTGTGCTATTTCAAAAGCGTCTGCTTCACTAATGACTTCAATGCTCAAGGGCAAATCAATTGATGAAGCTAAAGCTCTTTTTGGTAAGTTTCATCATTTGGTTACTGCAAAAATTGACGAAGAAGTTGAACTTGAAGAATTAGGAAAACTTGCGGTTTTCTCAGGAGTTAAAGAATTCCCTGCAAGAGTCAAATGTGCCTCTTTAGCTTGGCATACCATGATAAATGCTTTAGAAGGTAAAGGCGATAAAGTTACTACTGAATGAATAGATTTGTTATCTGATTTTTTACTTTATAAGATTTTATTTATTAAACAATAATTTGTTAGAGAAATTCATATATGAAAGAATTAAATAAACAAGAGCTTGAAGAGAAAATTATAAAAGCCATTAAAACCTGCTATGACCCAGAAATTCCCGTTGACATTTTTGAATTAGGATTGATTTATGAAATCGTTATAGATGATGATTCAAATGTTAAAATAAAAATGACACTTACTTCTCCAATGTGTCCTGCTGCTCAATCATTACCTGTTGAAGTTGAAAATAAAGTTGCAGCAAATAAAGAAGTTAAAAGTGCTAAAGTTGAAATAGTTTGGACACCACCTTGGGATAAATATATGATGTCAGAGGCAGCAAAATTGGAGTTAGGTTTTTTATAAATTTAATAGCACGCTGACTCCACAGGTAGCTGTCGCATAGATGTCATTCCGTCCCGAATGCTTTCGAGATCGGAATCTAATGTTTAGATTTAGAGAAAAATAAGAACCTGAATCAAGTTCAGGTTGACAAAAATATATTTGTGCGACAGCCGCCACAGGGACAGAATGTTTAAGCAGTGTAATACTAATTTAAACAGCGTAAATCAGTTAAATCTGTGTCATCTGTGTGCAATTTAGAGCTCGTGTAACGCTGATAAAAATGATTTACACCGATCATTAAAATTTTCACGATATTTTAATTATTCATAAAAATAAAGGAGTATAAATGTTTAATATTCAATCTCGACCACCAATTTATGATAAAGATGCAGTACAACCAATGCGAGATGAATTAGTAGCAGTTGGTTTTACTGAATTGTTAACACCAGTACAAGTTGATGAAGCTATAAATGTAAATAATGATAAAACAGTTTTAGTTATGATTAATTCCGTTTGCGGATGTGCTGCCGGCAGCGCCAGACCAGGAGTTTCTCTTGCTTTACAAAATGACATTATTCCTGACGAACTTTATACAGTTTTTGCAGGACAGGAAAGAGATGCTGTTGACAGAGTCAGAGAATATATTAAAGGATTTCCACCTTCTTCTCCAAGTATTGCATTATTCAAAAATGGAGAGCTTCTATATTTTATGAGAAGATTAGACATTGAAGGATTTAGCGCTGAACATATTGCAAAAAATCTAAAACAGGTTTTTAATGAATTATGTTCTGCAAAAGGACCTTCTATTACTCCCGAACAATTTTCACAAGTTATGCACGCCAAAGCTTGTGGTTCAAGAATTCCATTATTTAAGAATAACTAATTTGAATTAATTTCACAATGAAGTTCAGTGCTCAAGAAGAATATGGTTTAAGACTTTTGCTTAGAATAGGTAAAGATAATTCTGAGAATGGAATGACTATACCTGAATTAAGTGAGCAAGAAGGTTTAAGCGAAGCCAATGTTGCAAAGATACTTAGAATTTTGAGAATTTCTGGATTTGTCGAGAGTTCACGTGGGCAAACAGGAGGTTATAAACTTTCACGTAATAGTAAAGAAATCAAAGTTGGGGATGTATTGGCTGTGCTTGGCGGAAAATTATATGAACCATCTTTCTGCGAATTACATTCAGGAGTTGAATCAATCTGTACAAATTCAATTGATTGTTCGATACGTTCTTTATGGAAAACAGTACAAACAATGCTCGATCAATTGTTAAATAAAATTTCTTTACAGGATCTTCTTGGTTCAGAAAAGCAAGTAGAAATCTTAGTTAATCGTTTATCTGAAGAATCCGAAGTACTTTCTAAATTCTGAATAAATCCACTTTGAGTATAAAATAATTAAATAATATGCTCAAAGTGGATACAAATTTTAAAAGTAAAAATTATACTAAAAATAAAACTCTAATTACAATTTGGAACGTATCAGATTAAATATTGCAGCAATAAGAAAAATAATATTAGCAAACCAAGCTGTTAATATGGGAGATAATGCTCCATTTTTCCCAAATGCCTGGCTTATCTTCATAAAAACCAAATATAAAAAAGTTACAAGTATATTTATTCCGATTTGAGCAGCTAATCCGCCTTTTCTTTTATTGGTAGAGATAGGTAAAGCAAAAAAAACAACAATAATGTTTGTCGTTGCAAAAGCAAAAATAGAGTGATAATCAATTAAAGTTGAAGACGGATCATTTCCCGCACGTTTTTGAGTTTTGATTAGTTCTTTTAATTCACTCAAATTCATTTCAGATATTTTTTGCTGTTTATTTGATAAGTCCTCTGGTAGAAAATTTAATCCTTCAATTTTCCTTTTTTCGAAATATTCAGCACGTTCAATATCTTCTTTAAATTCTCTAAAAACTCCTGTTTCGGCAATCCAGCAATTTTCTTTCGAATCATAGTTAAGAAAGGCCGCATCAATTCTTGATTTCATTATTGTATAATCACTTTCTAAAAATTCCTGAATACTTACCTGATTTGCACGTTTATTATCTGAGTCAAAAAATGCAATGCTGATAATTCTTGTTCTATTATCTTGAAAGAAAATATTACTTTGAGCGTAGTAAATACTTTTTTTGAGATAAACTTGTTCAATAAGAATTTTATTTTTATTTGCCAAAGGAACTACATATCCTCCGAAATAAATTGAAAAAATAGTTAGAAAAAAAGAAGTTATTAAAAAGGGTAACATAAATCTGAATAAACTTACCCCACTTGCTTTAATTGCTGTCATTTCACTCAGATTAGCTGCTTTACCAACAGTAAATAAAGCTGCGAACAAGACAGCAACTGGTGTCATTAAGCGAATTATTTCAGGAGAAAAAACCAGATAATATTGAAGGATTCTAAAAACAGGAACGCTTTGGTCAATAAAATCATCGAGATTTTCCATTGCATCAATCACAATAAAAATTATGATGAATGCAAATAATCCAAATATTGTTGTTTGAAGAAATTGTTTAATTAAATATCTATCAAGAATTTTGATTTTCATCAAGCTCACTTTTAAAAGAAATTGATTTTGGCACAAATTTCTTTAATAATTCAAATGTAATATTTTTAACTTCCAAATTAGTTCTGATTATCAGTAAAATTCCCACAATTCCAAAAAATACATTTCCTGCCCACATTCCCCAGAATGGAGATAACATTCCTCTGTCGGATAGTTTTTCGCCGCCAATAAGGAAAGCCCAGTAAATAAGAAAAAAGAATAAACTTATTCCAGCTGCAACTCCGAATCCTCCTTTTCTTACCATTATACCCAAAGGTGCGCCTAATAGAATAAAAATAATACAGGCAACTGGCAAAGAATATTTCTTATGAATTTCAACCTCATAGTTATCAATTTCTCTGCTAAGATATTCAACTCTTCTTTGAGATGATACAATTGCTAATTTAGCAGTGTTTAGTCGTTCTAAAATTACAGACTTGTGGTTTTGTGGTATTTTAATATTGAGGATTCTTACTTGAAATGGAATATTTTTACCGAGTAACATATATGACAGAACTTCATCGAAAAAACTTTTTTTGTAAGATTCACTTAATTGTTTAAGACTATCAGTGATGTAATTCATTGCTTCAATACTAAGTTCTCTTTCCCCTCGTGAAGAAGCTCCTGATTGTTGGAAAGTAAATTGGTCAGCATTCATAGCAATTTTATGCCTTTCAAATCTAAGTCTTCTGTAAACTCCAGTATTATTAACATTACTTTCGTGAATCTCTCCATCTTGCAATGACATAATTAGTTTAGTCTGACTTGAAGAGAAGAATATCTTGCCTCTTTTTGCAGTTACAACATTAATTTTGTTAAGATTTGAATAATCATAAATAGTTAGGTCAAATAAGTCATTTGTCTTCTGATCAATTTTTCTTGCAAGGATTGCATAACTTGGTACTTCTTGAGAGAAAAATCCGGGTTCTAAAGATAGAGTAGGTTTGGTTCTGGAGATATCGCTCATTAGAATTTTTGCCTGATGATTTGCGTCGGGTAAAACTTCGTTGTTAAATAAAAACAAAAGATATGCTACAACTATACTCGCAATGACAGGAGATATTAACATTCTGTAGAGACTTATACCGCTTGATTTCATTATTGTAACTTCGTTGTTCTGGCTTAAATTACCGAAAGCCATAAGAGTTGAAACAAGAGTTGCCATAGGAACTACAAGAACAAACATCCAACTCAAATTATAGGCTATTAATTTAATTATTATCCATGTATCTAATCCTTTCCCAACTAATCTATCAGCAAATCTCATAAGAAACTGTAAAAGAAAAATGCAAATCAAAGTAATGACTGAAAAAAGAAATGGGATTAAATGATTGCTTAGTATATAACGGTATAAAATCATAAATCTAAAATATAGAACAGTCAATTTTATACAAAGGTTATTTAATATGAATTAAGCAATGAATATTACTGACTTATAAGACTTTCATTTTTAATAAATTTTGTGATTATGGGCTATGCAAAGATTGGAATTTTTAGGTATTGAACTCGTTTTTTTGTAAAAAACACATTTTTCGCCACAAAGATTAATTTTTTATTAATTCACAAAATCGTTTTTGTGATTAAAATCATACATTTTAACTTTGAGTATAAAATAATTAAAATTTAAATGTTTCTTTTCTGTAATAGTTCAAAATCATTAAACTTCAATTCTAAAACAAACAGGAGTAATCTATGAGAAAACTTCAACTAACTTCTTTTATTGTGTTCCTCTTTTTGATAGCTTCGTTTGTTTCCGAAGTAAATTCTCAGGTAGTTACAAGCTCAAGTATGAGCGGAATTGTAACAGATAATAAAGGAGAAGCACTTCCAGGAGCAAACATCATAGCTGTTCATGAACCATCGGGGACGCAGTATGGTACTTCAAGCAGAGTAGATGGTCGTTATAATATTAACGGTATGCGTGTTGGGGGTCCATACAAAGTAACAGTGTCCTTCGTTGGATATAATAATCAAATTATTGAAAACGTCTTTCTTGAACTTGGCCAAAATTATAGGTTAGATGTTAATCTAACTGAATCAGCAGTTCAATTAGGAGATATAACAATCACAGCTGAAAGAGATGCTATTATCAGATCAGACAGAACCGGAACTTCGACTACAATTTCAAAACAAACAATTGAAACATTCCCTACCATTTCAAAAAGAATAGAAGATTTAACAAAATTAACTCCACAATTTGGTAGAAATGCAAGTTTTGCTGGTATGGATAACAGAATGAACAATATAACTATTGACGGTTCTTACTTTAACAATTCTTTTGGTCTTGCTGGGCTTCCTGGAGACAGAACTGGTGTAGCACCAATTTCACTTGACGCTATCGAACAAATTCAGGTAAACATCTCACCATTCGACGTTCGAAATGGTAATTTTGTTGGTGCAGGTGTAAATACTGTTACTAAATCCGGTACTAATGAATTTTCTGGCTCAGTTTATTACAACCTTAGAAATGAAAGTTTTGTCGGTAAAAAAGCAAAAGACTTGGAAGTAAATCCAGGTAAATTCAAATTCAATCAAATTGGTTTAAGAATCGGAGGTCCGATTATTCCAAATAAATTATTCTTCTTTGCCAATTTTGAGGATGATAATCTTATTCAACCTGGAACCACTTTTCTTGCGCGCCCCGATACTTTAACTGCAATTGGAGGAAATATTACAAGAGTGTTGAAAGCAGATTTAGATAATTTGAGTAATTATCTTAAAGAAAAATTTGATTATGAAACCGGACCATATCAAGGCTATGACTTCGAAACTCCTTCTACAAGATTTTTGCTAAGATTAGATTACAACCTCGATGATAAAAATAAATTAAGTTTGAGATATACTCATCTTGATTCTTTTACAGATGTATTGCTTTCAAATTCAAGCTCATTAGGATTTGGTACCAGACGCTCAACAACTCAAGCTTTAAATTTTGCTAATTCAAATTATCAGATTATGGAAGATATACGCTCAATAGTTGGCGAATGGAACTCAATTCTTTCTGATAACATGGCAAATAACCTTATAGTTGGATATACGTTTAATGATGAAAGCCGAGCTTCAAAAGGTAAGTTTTTCCCTTTTGTTGATGTATTATCAGGTGGTTCTGTATATACTTCTTTCGGCTTTGAGCCGTTCACTCCAAACAATGAACTTAGATACAAGAGTTTTCAATTCCAAAATAACCTTAGCTTATATCTTGCAGAACACAGTTTAACTTTTGGTCTTAGCTTAGAAAGATACGAATCAGAAAACATTTTCTTCCCAGGATCACAAAGTGTTTATGTTTACAATTCCTTAGCCGATTTTTATAATGATGCTAATGGTTATTTAAGCAATCCTAATAGAGATACTTCAACAGTAACGCTAAACAGATTTCAGGTTAGATGGTCAAATATTCCTGGACAGGAAAAACCAATCCAACCTCTTAAAGTTTGGTATGGAGGAGTTTATGCTCAGGATCAATGGCAGGTCCTGGATAACTTAAATTTAATTGGTGGATTAAGAATTGACGTGCCTATATTTGAAGAAACAGGATATCATAATCCAGAAGTAGATACAATGAAATTTATGAATGAGAATGGAGAAGTGGTACAATATCGTACTGATAAATTACCAGATGCTAACATTTTATTCTCTCCAAGAATTGGTTTTAATTTAGATGTATTTGGTGATAAAAATACACAGGTTCGTGGTGGAACAGGCATATTTACAGGTCGCCCAGCTTACGTGTGGATTTCAAATCAAATAGGAAATAATGGAATTCTAACTGGATTTGAAAGATTAGACAATACAAGAAGAAGACCTTTCAATCCCAACCCAAATAAATATAAACCAACAAACGTTACAGGAAGGCCAGCATCTGCTTACGAATTGGCTTTAACAGATCCTGATTTCAAATTCCCCCAAATCTGGCGTTCAAACATTGGTATTGATCAAAAATTACCTTTTGATTTTATAGGAACTGTTGAATTTATGTATAGCAAAGATGTTAATGGTATCTATTACATAAATGCTAATCAAACTAATACAGATATTAAATTTAATGGTGTTGATGAAAGACCACGATGGACATCAACCGCTGCAAGAAAAATTAATCAAAAAATTGATAACGCTATTGTCCTAAAAAACCAAAGTGAAGGTTATTCTTGGAATATTACCGCAGCTTTAGAAAAACCTTTTAGTGATAATTGGTATTTCAAAGCAGCATATAATTATGGTGAAGCAAAGAATACTGTTGATCCCGGTTCAATAGCATTCGGTTCCTGGAACAATAACCAACATTCAGGTAACCCAAATAATCCAGGCTTAGGATTCTCAGTTAACTCACCTGGTCATAGAGTTATAGGTGCAGTATCATATAAACTTGATTACTTTGATTTTGGAGCTACTACAGTTTCTTTATTCCTTGAAGGCTACACTCAAGGTAATGCAAGTTACACTTTTGCAGGTGATATGAATGGTGATGGTGGTACAAGTAACGATTTAATTTACATTCCTAAAGACAAATCTGAAATGTATTTTGAACAATTTACAGCAAGTGGTAAAACTTTTACAATTGATATGCAAAAAGATGCTTGGGATGCTTTCATTGAACAAGATGAATACTTAAGCAAAAACAGAGGCAAATATGCTGAAAGAGGTGCAGTTTTTATGCCTATGGTATGGAGAGCTGACTTCAGCATAATTCAAGAATTCTACACTGAACTTCTTGGTAAAAAGAATTCCCTCCAATTCAGATTTGACATTCTCAACTTCACAAACCTATTGAATAAGAGATGGGGTGTTGGAAATGTATTCACAACTACTCAACCTCTCATTTTCAGAAGTGTTGATTCAGGTGGTAAACCAGTTTATAGACTCAGAAATATTGGTGATAAACTGATTGATAAAACTTTCCAACCTTCAGCAAGCATTTTCGATGTTTATAGAATTCAATTTGGTGTGAGATATATTTTCAATTAAAACTTCACTTAATTGAAAAAGGGCTGTCAGAAATGGTAGCCCTTTTTTATTTTTTAACATATCTTTCTCTAAAAAAATTACATCTGTCCAAAATTAATATATTTATTTTGCTAAAGCCTGTCCCTGATTCTATTTTTTTTAGTTCACTGAAATGAAATGCAATAAATGCTCATTAGATATGTTTTTTATCTATTGCAGTTTGATTTATCCAGCTTTTATTATAAAGATTAGAATATTAAGCGCTTTAGCCCTAATATCTTTGCAGCAATTTGTGGTGGGAAAATTTTAGGGGCGATAGCCCTGAAATCTTTTCTGTCATTTTAATAAAACAAATATTATATCGGAATTTATATTGATTTCAGGGCTAACGCCCCTTTGTTGTTGTTAATGTTTTTTTCTACGAAGATTTTGGGGCTAAAGCCCCAAAATTGTAGGGGACGGGCTTGCCCGTCCCGTGATTATGATAATGATATTTTTTCAAATAATATTTTGTCTCCTTCGGAATCATTGAAAACAATATATAAATAAAATCCCGAAGGTGGCTGTCGCATAGAAGAGGCTATTAAAAAATACTTTTAGTCAGAATCGTATTTTTCAACCGACAAGTCTAAAACTGAGCTTATTTTTTCTATTGAGAGCCATCAT
>Ga0308414_1001730_pt1 | contig 14271 bp, 8 predicted proteins | sample HotsprSampleOS50_FD_205667 | JGI IMG/M metagenome (GOLD analysis project Ga0308414, IMG submission 205667) | Hot spring phototrophic mat microbial communities from Octopus Spring, Yellowstone National Park, Wyoming, United States - 20090730_OS50 ... | reverse complement strand
CACGCGCGCTACAAGGATTTGGCGCAGGTGGAGGAAGCGTTCCGCACGATGAAGACGGCGTATCTGCGGGTGCGGCCGGTGTATGTGACGCGCGAAGAACGCACGCGCGGGCACGTGCTGGTGACGATGTTGTCCTTGCGGCTGGTGCAGGCGTTGGAGCGGGCGCGGGAGGGTGAACATTTGACGGTGGTGGAAGGGCTGGCGTGGTTGAGCCAGTTGTGCGTTAGGGAAGTGATCGTGAACGGGAAGATGGCGGATTGGACGATCCCGGAGCCGCGCGCAGACGTGAAGCGGTTGCTGGAGAAAGCGGGGGTGAAACTACCGAAGCGGCTGGCGCCAGACGGGCGGCGTGTGCACACAAAGACGCGGCTGCGGCGGAAGCGTGTAAGTTGCTAAATAAGAGCACCTTACGCGCTGATAACGGCTGTCTTTTTTCCGGAAGATCCGATACAAAGTCCCTCTTTCTGCAGAGGCGTTCTTCGCCTTCGCCGCGGATAAATTCGCAAAAAACGCACTTAAAAATTGCATTTTTGCAAAAAACGTAATTTTAATGTGTGTTCCATGCACCATGTGTTTCATGTACCAGTGCATACTTAAGTATCTTTAAAAATTATACTTACGTAAAAATATGCGACAACCATATATCATTCATTCAACAACGCAAGTTTCAAAATGATATATTCGCAAAAACACGAAAATATGCGAATGTGCGATACTTCCATTGTTGTAAAAATGCATATCACGTTGGATGTGTAACTTAAGATGCTCTTATACAGGAACTTAAGATGAAAATGGGGGGTGATGGTATGCTTTGTGCCGTTATCATTGTGAGGACTTGCACTATGACAGCCATCAGACCGACAGCACAAACGGCCGGCACCAAAGTTTCCAGATACACGGAGGCGAGGGCGCTGTGCATTACGCTGGCGGTGCTGCTGCACACGGCGGGTGCGGGTGCGGCACATCTGGGGTTTACCGGGCCGCGTGAGTTTGTGCGGCCGGGCGAGACGTTCCGCGTGAACATAGTCGCTGTATTTGAGCCCAACGAACCGGCACAGTGGGACACTGGGGCCCGGCCGCAACTATCCTTGACAGTCTTGTGGCCAGAGTGCTTTCGCGCGCTGACGTGCACGTGGAACACCACCGCGTGGCAGTTCAGCAATGCTGGCTGGCGCCAGGACGACAGTGAAGGCATGGCATGGGCGCGCGGCGCGGCCCGCACAGCAGCTGCTCTGACGGGCGCCATCGTGATTGCCACAGTGGAGTGTTTGGCCGTGAGTGCTGATGAAGATGCCTTTTTTTATGACACCACGGGCGATCCATACGAAACGCAGTTGACCGTGCGGCAAGGCGGCGAGGTGGTTGATATTTTGGGCGACCCTGATGATGATGATGATGGGCTCGACGAACTCCTGATACTGGTGGCAGATACACCGGGCTATATTTTGTCCGTCCAACCGCAACGGCCGGCGATACCATTGACACTGACACCCGCCGCCGTTCCCATCACGATCCGCCGCGCCGGGCCGGCCGCCCCGTATGACCACGTGCGCATCTACCTGCAGTACGATCCGTATGTGTTTGAATGTGTTGACCCGGTGGCGTTGCGGCGCAGCATGCCGGCATACTTCACGAATGTGCTTATTCGTTGTGCGGCGCAGCACGCGGCGGTGGACACCCTGCCGGCAACGGAGATCATCACCAATGCGTTTGAGGGCGATCTGTTCATTGAAGCGTGGTGTGCGCCAACGAACGCGGAAGGCGTGGTGTGTACCGCGCACTTTGCCCCGTTGGACATTGAGGAAGCATCGGAACTGTTGCTGGCGTTTGACGAGCCGGGCGCGGCGACGGCGGTGACGCGGCTGGGGGTGGATGTGCTGGGCAAAGTTAGTGAAGAGGACGACGGTGTCGAGCATGCGTGGTTGAGCGTCCGGTATGTTGACGGATTGCGGCTGGCGCTAGTCCCGGAACAGCCCGTATTGATCGCAGGGCGGGCTGCGGCCGCGCGGTTGGTGCTGCGCAAGAGTATTCCTGATGCCGTGGCGGTTGAGCAGGTGCAACTGACGCTGTTGTTTGACAGCAATCTGCTGGCGGGCACGGCGCTGGCGTTTATGCCTGCGGCACACATCAACACAGGCGTGTGGGCGACCTTGGATGTCACCAATGCGCTGCTTGCCATCAACGGTGCAACGCATACCCGGCCATGGACCAACGCCACCTGCTTGTTGGATTTGACATGGACAAACGGCGCGCTGGTGATGACGGAAAACGAAGTGTGTCTTGGCGTGCTGCAGTTTGTGCCGCAGCAGGCGGGCATGGTGGGGTTTTTATTAGACGATGGTTCAGTGATGGTGGGGCTGGCGGAACTCGTTGACAAAGACTGGCAGGCGGCGGAATGGCCCATGACGGTATCCGTCGCAGTTGATCCACATGACGCACGGTGCGTACTGGTGACGCCGGCCAGCAGTGTCAGTCAAGGGCTGTATCCGGGCGACACATGGGATGTGCGCATCATGGCACACGGCGCAACGTTTACGAACGCGGTGTATGACTTGTATTGGGCCTATGATGCTGAGCTAGTCCGTGTAGCGGGCGTCAGCCCAGGTGTCTCGGCGCTAGAACTGGCTGGAAACGGCGTCACTGCACACGCCGTGCGCGTCAGCGGCATGACCACGACAAGCGCAACAACAGAACTAGGCCGGGTGACGTTGCGGGCGCGGCGGCCGGGATTGGTGGCACTGACGCCGCTCATGCCCGGCAGCCCGTATCCTGTTTCCTGCGGGATGACGGCTGAAGGGCGCGACGTACTAGGCGCGCCAAGCATCACAGATGATGGCGTGGCCGCATATTATGAGACGCTGAAACGGCCGGAACGCGTCAACATTTCACTGACACCGCGCGCCACGCTGCACCTTGGGGGCGACAGCCAGCTCGCGCTGCGCCTGGACAATCCGGCGCACATGGCCTGGGACGAACTGCGCGTAAGCGTGTTGTTTGCCCCGGAAGGATTCATCATCAGCACCTCACAGTGGCGCACGCTCGTGCCCGGCGCGGTCATGGAGAATCGCATCGAGCTGGCCACCACGGTTGTAAACGGCGCCACGAGCGCGTGGTATCGTGCCGTGTTGCATCTGCAGTGCCCTGCCAGCACCAGCGCGCTTGACGTAGCAACACTGCCCGTCACGATCATTGACGGAGAGCCCTTCTGGCTGTTTGAGACGGACAATGCCAATCAGCTCAGCGCCACGCGCGCCGCGTATGACGGGCTGGAATTGACTGTGCCCGATTACCTTAACATTATTAATGGCGAAGCATGGGTCGTGTATCCTAATGCGCTGAGCATCTGGCTGAGCGATGTCGTAGAACCGCCCGTGCTTGGTTCGAATTACACGCTGACGGTGCGGCTGAACAATCCGCACGGCGTGTGCGTTGACCGTGTAACGTTCTGCTGGTATTTTGATGCGCTGCAGCTGGAAGCGGGCACCCCCGTGGTGCTGCCGGGCATCACCACTAACGGTGGGGGGTTCGTCACCGCCAATAACTTCAATGCCGATGAATCCTACGTGATCGGCGATGTGCGGCTGGCGGCGCCCACGACCAATGCCGATATCCCCATCGCGCGTTTCACCATCCGGCCGAAACTCAATCAAGTGCTGGAAATTACCCCTGGCGCGATTGATCTGGATGATGAAACCGAGCTGCACATGGGCGCATGGCACCCAGCGGGCTTCAATGCGATTGAATTGGAAGAAATCTTCCCGGAAGATGCCTGCCCCGTATGGCGGCGTGGTGTGGTCTGGGTGGATGTGCCGCAATTGGTGTTTGAAGACATCGAGCTGGATCCGTATGAAGCGGTCATTTTATCTTATGAAGACATTTTTTTGAACGGCGATAGCGGCCAAACGTATCTCTGGCACATCGCCGGCACGCAGGACCACGTCGCGGTGACGGTCATGCCGCAAACACGCACAATCGTGGTGCGCTCGCTGGACGCGTGGGAAGGCGAGGTGCGGTTTGTGATCTACTGCCAGCGGGTGGGTTCGCCGTACGTTGGCTGGGCGACGCTGCGTGTCATGGTAGGCGATACGGAGCCCGATACGCGCTTGGCGCTGGAGATGCCGCGCACAGACTTTCTTGCTGACAACGGGAACGTGTTCCGCCGCGCGGCGTTCACCATCCTCAATGCCCGCACGCAGGTGTGGGTGACCGCGCGGCTGCAGGATGCAAAACGCGTCTGGCACACGGTGCAGGTCTGCGATGACCTCACCGGCACCAGCGGCACGGCGGTGCTGATGCAAACCCGCGGACGAGTAGTGGTCAATACAAGCAGCCTGGCGCTGGGCCGCTATACCGGGCGCGTGGAAGCACGCTATGGTGCGCCGACGAATCCGCCCCAAGCGGTCGCATCGTTCCGGCTGGAAATTTTCCGGCCCGGCCTTGACAGCGATGGCGATGCGTATTACGTTGAATACCGTGGCGCCGCGGGCCGCCGGGCGTTCACCGAGCGCGTGATAGACATCACCGGCGGCGCGGACGACGATTGTCTGGTCATGCATGTCATCCGCGGCCCGCGTGGCGACGGGTTTGTCGCGCTCGAGTCCATCACCTCCGACCGCGGATTTAAGCAGATCAGTTTGCGGGGCGATTGCGGCGTGATTGATGTCAACGGCCCGCTGGGCACGGTGCGCGTGGACGGCGGTATGCTGGGTGAGGTCCTTGTTTGGCGTGGCGGGCTCAAAGCGCTGATTGTGCAAAACAAATGGGGCGGGAAAGATGACGAGTTTCTTGCGGAAGCAGGCATTCTCAAAGGTGTCATGGTGCAGAACGAAATCGGCATGATCAGTGTGTTTGGCGGCTCGATCGGCGTGTCTGATGAACCGGCTGTGATCATCGCACACTACGGATCGATCGGCAGTGTGCAAACCAAGGCCATGGTGAAGAAATATGCCGACGACGGCTGGAGCACCACGGTGGTGGCGGGCGATGACGGCGCTAACATCTTTGCGTCCATCAATGCGCCGCGCGGGACGATTGGCAGGGTGGTGGCCGCCGGGGGTGTGATTGGATCGCCCGATGACGACCCGCTGTGCACGATCCGCGCGCCGGGCGCGATTGGCCGCGTGGCCGCCCGCGCGGTCAATTGCGAAGGCGAAGCCATCGGCGGCAGCATCTTTGCCGACATCCGCGCCGGCGGCCCCGTCCAGTCCATCACGGCCATGGGCGGCGACATCACACGCAGCGAAATCCTCTGGCCGGAAGACATCGGCGATGCAGACATTCTGCCTGTTACCATCACGGCGCCATCCATTGGCACAATCAGTGTTTCAGGCAAAGCCTATGCGTACGACGGCACGCGCGACGGCTTTGGCGGCAATCTGCGCGCGGCCATCACGGTTTCCAACACCATCGGCTCCATTGCCGTAAAAGGCGGCAATGCCTGCATGCAGGTGTTTACAGAAAGCCGCCTAAGTGCCATCGGTCACGTGTCAGTGCGGCCGATTGGCTACAAGGAGTGGAACGACGACACGGAACGCACCTGGCGTGGAGGCGATGTGATCTCTTCCATCATTGCCACTACCAGCGCGGCCAAGTATCGTTCGCCCAATCCGGCAGATTATCACGGTACAATAGGCGGACTGAATGTAGCCGGTGCGATTGTCAATTCGTGGATCGCACTCAAAGGCCCCGACCGCACGGATGCGTTTGCCTACGACCGCTTCTCCTACACGCGCCTGGTGCGAAGCGAAATTTGGGAAGCCAAAGCCAGCCGTATCTACATTCGCGCCGACTACACCGGCGCGCGCTGACCTTCCGGCGTATACCACGCCACAACGTGCGCACATGCGCGCGCGCGCGGCGGCCGTCGCTGTTTTTTCTAGACGCTGCATCCAGAGCGCCTTCGATACGGCGACCAGGCAGGGCCGCCGGCCCCAGCGGCCTGATGTGCGCGGGGTAAAAGGGCAACGCGGCCGTTGTCCCTTCACGCCTATGCCGCTAGTTGCTGCATCTGGGGTAGTTGTTTTTATTGACAACCTGCACGGAGTGTGTTATAGTATAAGTAGTTATGATAGTTATTACTAGTTTACAGGCGCGGTGGCATTATACGCCACTGCCGCTGCTCATCTTCCATCAAGGTCTGCCATGAACTGCTTTGATCGTCTCGCGCTCGTAGGTATGCTCAGCAGTGCATCCTGTCTTCATGCCATTGATTATTATGTCAGCACCAACGGCAACAACAACAATGATGGGCGTACGGTGACCGGCGCATTCCGCACGCTGACCTACGCGGTGAATACCGTCCCCAATGGCACGCCGAGCAACATTACTACGATTCACGTTCTGCCCGGTGTGTATGAGAACGACAACCGTCCGCTGTTCGGCGGCAGAGTGTCCACCAACTGGTATATCAATTTCAACGCCAAACAATGGGTGCATGTGATCGGCGCGGGGCCGGGCAAAAGCATTCTGGCATCAGGTTCTAACGTATGGTATATCCAGCGCGATTCACAGCCGTCCGTGGCGCCCTCTGAGGCGCCGCTCTACTTCCGCAATGTGAAAAATGTACGCTTCTCGGGCTTTACCATCATCGCTACCAATCCGCCTGCATCGCTCAACGACCGCGAATGGTATCCTGACGTCTGCACGCTGATCGCCGTCAAAGGCGCCGACAATTTGCGCATTGACAATTTGGAGCTGGACGGGCGCTTTGACGGGCAGATCTACGTGATCAAGAGCAACCAATGGTCGTCCAACTGGAATCAATGGTATTTCCACGCCTTTCATTTTGATTTCGGCACCCCCGGCGGCGGGATTATTGGTACCAACGGTGTGCGAATTGATCACATCTTGTCACGCGGCTTTCAGCGCTTTGCTTATATGAACTGCTATAGCGGGGCCGGCACCGTGGGCAACACGAACATTGTCACTATTCACAACTGTACAGTGCTGGACACGATTGACCGCGGTTCGGGTGTCGAGGGTGTGTTTTACCGCCACGGCATCGCTGCGCATCAGTACACGGCCAAGTATCTCTTGCGCAACAATATTGTTGCCTATCACCCACGCAATGGCGCGTCAGACCCGCTCAACACAGACAAATTCTTCGTCACGTGCGACGCCGATGCGGTAGACAGTTTTGGCATTCCGCAAGTGACGGTGTATGCCAATCAACTCTATTCGATCGGATTGAACCCGCCATTCGAGCGCTGGTATAACAGCCCGGGCGGCATCACCGAGCCCGACGAGAACTATTATGGTGAAGAGCCCATCTTTTTCGAGCACAATGGCGTTCCATTCTCAACGGAAGGAACCAACGCTGCCGGCCGCCTGCGTGATGTGGGCTGGAATCCCATCATTCCGCAGATACCCCTGCCACGCGCTGGTGATACCGATCTCTTTGTCAGTATCTGGCGCACCAACGGCTCGCTTACCATCTTTAATGACGGAGTTGTACCGTTTGCCTATGCCGCCAGTGATGATGCGGCCTGGCTAGTGATTGACCCGGCCTACGTCAGTAATGTCGTCGGTGCGCGCATGGATATCCCCTTCACCATCAACCGTACAGGGCTGCAGGTCGGTGTGCACCGTGCCACCGTCACGTTGGATTGCGGCGCGTATGGCACGTATACCTACTCGGTGCGCCACCGCGTGCGCTCGATTACGCCCGGGCGGCCGTATGTGTACGGCCTGCACATGACCACGATCAACACCAACGGCGCCAAGCAGAAATTCTACCAAGACACAATGATCAAGAAGCTCGCGCCAAACGCGCAATTTGATGGCGCGCAAGACGTGTGCGTCCTGCGTGGATTCCACACATTTGGTAACGCGGAATTCACCAATGACGTGCCCTACATTGCAACGGCCGGCGCAGAGTATACCACTCCGCAGTTTGAGCCGCGCGGCCGGTTCTACGGCGACAACAATGTGTACCGGCTGATACCGTCCAGCTATCAATTGCTGAACCCCGTAACGTCCGACAACGACGCCGCGCCAACACTTAGCCAAGGCTTGGCAGCCTATGTGTCCGCCGCCTTGCTGGCCAAAGAAGAGCTGTTTATGGAGCTGCAACCGGGCGTGAACCGCTTCACCATCATTTGCCCCGCCGCAAATGAGATCGCTTATGATGGCATGATCGGCTTGTTTGTGTGTCCGGGCGGCATGACACCAGTGTTTGCGGAGGGCAGCATGCCGACGATGGCCGCCATCTACGAAAACACGCCCAATATTGATGCCGTGGGGCGGTTGTATTGCGGCTTCACGTCGGACGACGCCACGTATTTCCAGCCCGCGGCCAAGACCTATCCCAAGAGCACTCTGCTCGCAGGCATCGGCGCCTACACCGCGCGCATCACGCATTTCAGTGTCGCAGGCATCAACGACACGGCGGTTAATCCGCTTGGATTGACCGGGCCGGCCTGTCCCGGCTACATCTGCGACTACACACATTCCTCGGAGTACAACTCGCAGTGGGCGATCCGCCCCGGCGGCGCCAACGCCGTGGCGTATCTTGAAATCACTGTCGAACCGGCGCAGATGATCGTGCTGGGCAACAACAAGCCAATTGTCAGCGGCCCGGCCACCCCCACATTGGAGAACGGCACGGACTTCGGCCCGGTCGCGCAGGACGGCGCTGCCGTCACGAATCATTTCGTCATCTATAACGCCAGTGGGTCGAATCTGGTGCTGACCGCAGCAACGCCAGTGCTCATCAGCGGCGGTGATGCCGCGCGCTTTGCCGTGCTGTCGCAGCCGCCCAGCCTGATCGCACCGCTCTCCAGCGCAGACTTTGCGATCGTGTTCACTGCGCTGAGCAAAGATGCCGAATACGCCAGCACCGTCGTGATCTCGAACAACACGGCCGTCAATCCATTCGTATTCAACATTCACGGCGGTATACCGGAACCGTGTGGGCTGGCCGCGTGGGCTGTGGCGTGCGCCGTGGTGCGGTGCATAACACGGCGCCGCTAGCGCGCCGGCCGTGCCGCAGCCAGGCTAGCTGCTGTCTTTTGTGCGTTCGCGCTGGTGCAACTCGTGATTCTTGCACCACGCGCACAAATCTCGCCAGCGATGGCCGGTCTGTGCGGGCAAGGCATCGGCGGCAGATGGCCCCCACGTTCCTGCGGGATACGTATGCAATGGGATGCGCTCGTCCGCGCTCCATGCGTCCAGGATCGGCATCAACAAGGCCCAGCTCTTTTCAATGATGTCTTCCCGGAGAAACAGCGTCTGATCGCCGCACATACAATCCAGAAGCAGCCGCTCGTAGGCCTCCGGTGGATCAGCATGAAAAGCCTCACGATAGGCAACGTCGAGATTCAGGTCGCACATGCACAATTTCGGGCCGGGTTTTTTCGCCTGGATCATCAAGGCCAAGCCTTCGTCGGGTTGAATGTTGAAGACGAGCAAGTTGGGCGTGAGATCCTTCGGGGTGAGCGGGCGGAAAATCGACCGCGGGACAGGTTTGAAGGCCACGGCGATTTCTGATTTGCGGCAGCGCAGGCGTTTGCCACTGCGCAAATAAAACGGGACCCCGCGCCAGCGCGGCGTGTCAATATGCAGTCGCGCCGCCACATATGTCTCTGTGCGCGAGCCAGGCGCAATCCCATGTTCTTCGTGGTAGCCTTTGAAATGCACATCACCTGCCGCCCCACTGGCATACTGTGCGCGCACCACATCCGCCGGGTGCAGCCGTATGGCATCCAGCACGCGTGCTTTTTCGTCATGCACCGCCGCCGCGTCAAACACCGCGGGTGCCTCCATCGCCACTAGCGCCAGCAGTTGCAGCATGTGATTTTGGAACATGTCGCGCAACAGCCCGGTCTGGTCAAAATAACCCGCGCGTTCACCAACACCCACCTGCTCAGCAACGGTGATTTGCACGTGGTCAATGTACGTGGTGTTCCATACCGGCTCAAAGATGCTGTTGGCAAAGCGAAACATCAGAATGTTTTGTACCGTCTCCTTGCCGAGGTAATGATCCACACGGTACAGCTGGTCTTCGCGCACCACGTGCAGGAGGGCACGAGCCAGTTCACGCGCACTCGCCAGATCATGTCCATGAGGTTTCTCCACCGCCACGCGCACCCAGCCCGTGCTCTGGGCAAGCCCGGACACGCCAAGGTGAGTGGCCACCGTGGTGTAAATACCGGGTGGGATTGAGAAATACAACAGGTGATTACCGCCCGTGGCAAAAGTGCTATCATGCGCCACAAGCCGCGCGGCAAGCGTGCGGTAGAGCTGCGCATCATCGTAGGCGCCGCTCACGTATGAGCAACGGCGCAGAAAGTCATCTTTCGCACCCGCCCCGGCAGCAGACAGTACGGGCGCAACCGCGCTTTGTACCAGCGTGCCAAACGCGGCGTCATCCAATGCGCTGCGCCCGCATCCCACGAGATACCAGCCGCGCGGCATGAGACCGCGCACATATAATGAGGCCAGTGCCGGAAAAAGCTTGCGGCGCGCCAAGTCCCCCGATGCGCCAAATATCACAATCCCGCACGCGCCCGGCGGTGTTTCGATACACAACCGCTCGCGCACGCTAATGTTGGCCGGCGATGACATCACGGCAGCGTGATATCAGGCGGGCAGGCCCCAGTCCTGTCCGCCTGGTGGTATCGCTTTACTCGGCTTGGCGCTTGCCCATGTGATGATCCAACATCAGCAAGCCGCTCATAGACGAACCGATCATTTTCAGACGCTGCACAATCTCATCTGCGTTCTTTTCTTCCTCCACCTGTTCGTTGACAAACCACTGCAAAAACACTTGGCTGGCTACATCTTTTTCCAGCGTGGCCATCTCCACCAGCTTGTTGATCAATCTGGTGACGTGCTGTTCGTGGTTCAATACATGCTCAAACGCCTCGAGCGGCGCATTCCACGTGCCTTGTGGTGATTCAACCCCGCGAATCCACGCCCGCCCGCGCCGTTCGTTTATGTACTTGTAGAACTTCATGGCATGGCCCATCTCTTCCTTGGCCTGCACTTCCAGCCATGTCGCAAATCCCGGCAGATTCAGGCTCTCGAAGTAGGCCGCCATCGAAAGGTACAAGTTGGATGAGAACATCTCGGCATTAATTTGGTTGTTAAACGCATTCTGCATCGTTTCACTCAACATGGAAACTCCTTATGTGAGGTGAAGGGCCGGCGTGTCAACCCCGGCCGTGTTCGTTATACCAGCTTCTTAACTGCCGCGAGTACCGCCGCGTAATCAGGTTCTTGTGTAAGTTCATTCACAAGCTGCGCATAACGCAGCACGCCGGCCGCATCCGTTACAAACACCGCGCGCGCCAGCAGCCGCAGCTCTTTGATCGCCACGCCGAACGCTCTGCCTAGCGACAAATCGCGGTGATCAGACAGTGTGCGCACGGCGTTGATCCCCGCTGCGCCGCACCAGCGCGCCTGGGCAAAGGGCAAATCCGCGCTGACGCACAAAATCTGCACCTGCGGCCCCAGCGCCGCCGCTTCCTGATTAAAGCGCCGCACTTCCGTATCACACACCGGTGTGTCCAGCGACGGCACTGTGACAATCACGGAAATCTTGCCGCTGAGCACCGCTTCGGTAACCGGCGACAGATCGTTGGCAAGAACTGTAAACGCCGGAGCAGGCGAACCCACGGCGGGCGCCGTGCCCTCCAGCGTTAATGGCGAGCCTTGAAAGGTAACTTGTCGTATACTCATGCACGCTCCTTTGGGACGGTTATATTCTGGTAATAGTATACCAAAATGAGCCCCCCATGTCAAGGCCACGTGAGGCCTTGGATACAGCGGCTAGTGACATAAGGCTGGAGGGGCAACGGCCCCGTTGCCCTTGTGCCCCGCGCATTAGGCCGCCGAAGCCGGCGGCCCTCCACATGAATGGAGGGGCAACGGCCCCGTTGCCCAAAAAATGGAGGGGCAACGGCCTCGTTGCCCTTGTGCCCCGCGCATTAGGCCGCCGAGGCCGGCGGCTCTGCCGTCGCATTTTTTCACGCGGCTCCGCCGCGCCCTGAAGAGACGTAGTCCCCGCGTCCGCTGCCCGCGCACCCTCATTCACCCGCGCCCCACGCGGCTCACCCACACAATCTCCCTACAGCCGCTGCAGGCCCGCCGCCAGCGCATCAAACGCGCGGTCAAGCTCTGCCTCGTCCAGAAACACCGATGTCAGAAAGCGCAACACCGTCTCGTGCGTGCAGTTGACCAGCACGCGCTGTTCCAGGCACGCGTTCACCACGGGCTGGCCCGGCTTGTCCAATTCAATCCCAAACATACACCCCGCCCCGCGGCATTCGCGGATGACACCAAAACGCCGCTGCAACGCCGCTCCCCGTTCGTGCAGCTGCGCTTCCAGCGCGCGCGCGCGCCCCAAACCGTCTTCCTCTTCAATCACCGACAACACCGCATACGCCGCCGCGCACACCAGCGGATTCCCGCCATACGTTGACGCATGCGTGCCCGGCTGCAGCACATCCGCCACGCGCGCCGCCGCCACCAGCGCGCCAATCGGCACACCCCCGCCCAGCGCCTTGGCCAGCGTCATAATGTCCGGCTGCACGCCCAGCCGCTGCCAGCCAAACCATGCGCCTGTCCGCGCCACGCCCGTTTGTACTTCGTCAAAAATCAACAAACACTCCGCCGCATCACACAGCGCGCGCAACCCTTCAAAATACGCCGCCGGCGCCATGTTTACACCGCCTTCGCCTTGTATCGGCTCCACCATCACCGCGCACGTTTCGGCATCCACCGCCGCGCGCGCCGCCGCCAGGTCGCCGAACGGCACATACGAAAACCCGGGGACAAGCGGTGTAAAATCCTTGTGGTACTTCGGCTGGCCCGTCGCGGTGAGCGCGCCCATGGTACGGCCATGAAACGAATTTTCCATAGTGACAAATTTCCACTTGCCGCGCGGCGCACCCCACTTGCGCGCCAGTTTTAGCGCGCCTTCGTTGGCTTCAGCGCCCGAATTGCTGAAAAACACTTTGCCGGGAAAGGCGTGGCCGATGATGCGCTGCGCCAGCGTGGCTTGCAGCGGCGACAGATAGTTGTTGGGCACATGCAGCAGCCGCCCGGCTTGCTCGCGAATCGCCGCCACCACCCGCGGATGGCAGTGCCCCACGAGATTCACGCCCCAGCCCGGATACATGTCCAGGTACGGCGTGCCAGCTTCGTCATATAACCACGCGCCGTCCCCGCGTACAAAACTCACCGGCAGCCGCCCGTAGGACGGAATGACAAATTGATCATAGAGTGCGTGCGTTGACATGCAACCAATCCTGTATGCGCTGCGAACGCGCGGTTAGCGGATGATTTCCGTGCCGATGCCAGTGTCGGTAAACAGCTCCAGCAGCAGGCTGTGGGGGATGCGGCCGCTGATAATGTGCGTCTTGTGCACGTCGTTGTGCAGCGCCTCGATGCAGCCGTTGATTTTGGGCAGCATGCCGCCGGTGATCACGCCTGCTTCAATCAGGCGCGGCACTTCGCTCATGTGCACGGTGGAGAGCAGCGAGGCCGGGTCCTTTGGGTCGCGGCAGATGCCAGGCACATCAGTGAGATAGACAAGTTTTTCTGCCGTCAGCGACGCGGCAATTTCGGCCGCCACCGTGTCAGCATTGATGTTATACGTCATGCTGTCCGGGCCCACGCCTAGCGGCGCCACGACCGGCACGCGCCGCGCCAGCAGCTCGTCGAACAACGGGCGCGGGTTGATGCGTGTCACGCGCCCAACATAGCCCCAATCCAACGGCGCGCCCCGTTCGTCCGCGCCCGTCAGGCGTTCCACGCGCACCATGCCGTTTGCTGCTCCCGACATCCCGCTGGCCGGGCACTCCAGCCGCTCCAGCGTGGCCGTCAGCGCAGCATTGATCTCATTCACCAACACCTCTTCCACTACGCGCACCGCCTCCGCGCTGGTGACGCGCAGGCCCTGCACAAACGTACTCTCGATGCCCCGTTCTTTCAGCCGCTGCGAAATCAGCTTGCCCCCGCCATGCACCACGATCGGGCGCACGCCCACTGCATATAAAAAGGCAATGTCCCGCAGAATGTTCACATCGGGATTGTCATCGCCCAGCGTCGAGCCGCCGTACTTAATGACAACGACACGGCCTTTGAAGGCATGAATATACGGGAGTGATTCAATCAGCACCCGCGCTTTGGCAATGGCTCGTTCCATGCGGAAATTATACACAATTGCGTTGCAAAAATCCATAGCGCGGCGATTCCCAGATACGGCGGCTCGCAACATAAGCGTGGAGGGGCAACGGCCTCGTTGCCCTCATGCCCCGCGCAAAAGGC
>Ga0308414_1001729_pt1 | contig 14272 bp, 16 predicted proteins | sample HotsprSampleOS50_FD_205667 | JGI IMG/M metagenome (GOLD analysis project Ga0308414, IMG submission 205667) | Hot spring phototrophic mat microbial communities from Octopus Spring, Yellowstone National Park, Wyoming, United States - 20090730_OS50 ... | reverse complement strand
GGGATCACCGGCCAAATCCGGGGGATGAGCCATCAGCGCCCCGACGGGCGGATTGTCCGCCCAAGCCTAGTGATCCTCGATGACCCGCAGACCGACGAGTCGGCCCGTTCCCCCTCTCAGTGCGCGGCACGGGAGGCTACGATCACCGGTGCAGTTTTAGGCCTCGGTGGTCCGGGGAATAAAATCGCCGCCATCATGCCCTGCACCGTCATCACCCCCGGCGACTTGGCCGACAATTTTCTCAATCGGGAGAAGCATCCCGAGTGGAATGGCGAGCGGTTGAAACTCATCTACTCCTTTCCCACGCGGAAGGACCTCTGGGCCGAGTATGGGAAGGTGTTAGCTGAGGGGTACAGGAGCGGCCAAGGGATGGCCCTGGCTACGGAGTTTTACCAGGCCCATCAGGCGGAGATGGACGAGGGAGCCGTGGTGGCCTGGCCGGTGAGGTTTAACCATGACGAGCTCTCTGCTGTCCAGCATGCGATGAATCTTCTGTTGCAAAACGTGCAAGCGTTCTGGGCTGAATACCAGAATGAACCGAAACTTGACGACCAGGCCGAGCGACCACCTCTCCAAGCTGACGAGATCACCGCCCGGACCAATCGATTACCACGCGGAACCGCACCCCTCCAAACCCGCCATATCACCGCCAGCATCGACGTCCACCAAAACCTGCTCTACTACTGTGTTGTGGCGTGGCACGAGGGATTTTCTGGGGCCGTCATCGACTACGGAACTTGGCCGCCCCAACCCACGACATACACGACCCTCAATAATGCCCCGGCTACCCTGGCCGACCGTTATCCCGAAATGTCACTGGAGGCTATGGTCTACGCGGCCCTCAACGATCTGACCGCACATATTCTTAGCCGCGAATGGGAGCAGGAAACAGGCGGGATCTTGCGAATCGAGCGATGTTTAATTGATGCCAATTGGGGTCGGACGACTGATATTATCTATGAATTCGTCCGCCGCAGCCCCCATGCGGCGATCCTCTTGCCCTCTCACGGCCGATTCTTTGGGGCATCGAGTCGGCCGATAAGTGAATCCACACCGCGGCCTCATGAAAAGGTCGGCCAAAACTGGCGGTTGATGTGCTCAAGCACTCGAGCCATTCGCTATGTGATCATCGATACGAACTTTTGGAAGTCCTTCGTTGTCTCTCGCCTCCGGACACCCTTGGGTGAAAAAGGGGCCTTGACGCTCTTCGGGGATAATCCACACCGCCATCGCATGCTAGCCGACCACCTTTGCGCCGAAGTCGCTATCCCCGTCACAGCCCGGGGACGGACTGTCGAGGAGTGGCGAGTCCGGCCTGGCTATTCCGATAACCACCTCTTCGACTGCCTAGTGATGGCTGCAGTCGGAGCTTCCATCCAGGGGATTAGCCTCATGCCACAACGGCCTCAAACGCGGATCAGTTTTTCCGAATTGCAACGCCAACGGAGGACCCACGGAGGTGCGCGCAATGGACCACCAACGAGATGACGCACACGACAGCCACGACGATATGGTTAAAAAAACCGCTGGGGAAGTGCCCACCCCAGCCGCAAACGATGATCTGCCGATGGGGCTTATCTGCCATCGTTGTGGGTGCTGCCATTTTTATGTCGTGTACACACGCAAACGACCTGATGGGCGGATACTCCGCCGCCGGGAGTGCCGCCACTGCGGGACGCGGATCATGACCATCGAAAAAATAGTCTGACTCACCGCCCGGAAATCCCTTTTCACACCAAACCGTTCCATATCTGGAACAGTAATTCCATATCCAGAACTACAGCCACTGGACTTTTCCTGTTTTGCTTACATACTAAATTTCAGAGAGCACAACGGAGGAACTCATGGCTGATATGCCGGATCAATCCCAACTCGAAAACGCCATGTTACAAAGCGCGCTGGGTCCCGCCTCAGCAGAAACTGAAGGGACGCGGGTTACGCAGCATAATCTCAAGGATCAGATCGAGCTGGACCGGTATCTGGCCAGCAAACAGGCAGCGCAGAAGGGCGGCCTGGGGATCATTCTGAAAAAACTTTCACCACCGGGGGCGACATGATGCTGGGATGGATCAGCAAGGTGTTTAGCCAAAGCAGGCCGACCTGTGCTAGGGCAAGGCGGACAATCCTTGCCCGCTACGATGCTGCCCAGACGACCGTGGAAAACCGCCGCCATTGGGCCGCCGCTGATAACCTCTCGGCGGACACCACCAATTCCCCTGAGGTCCGGAAGATCCTCCGCGCCCGGGCGCGGTATGAGGTGGCCAACAATAGCTTCGCGCGGGGGATCGTCAACACGATTGCCAACTATACGATCGGCAGCGGCCCCCAACTCCAGGTCCGCACCGATGATAACGCCATTAACGATGCCATTGAGGACCGCTTTGGAGAATGGGCTGATGAGGTCCGCCTGGCAGAAAAGCTCCGTGTTATGCGCATGGCGTGTGTGCAGGACGGAGAGGCCTTCGCGATACTCAAGACTAACCGCCGATTAGACTCCCCGGTCAAGCTCGATCTGCAGCTGGTCGAGGCGGATCAGGTGACGACACCGGGACTGACCCTGCCACGGCCCGGCCAGGTGGACGGGATCATCTTCGACGAGTTTGGCAATCCGCTCTATTACAGCATATTGCCTGTCCACCCCGGGGACCCCCATGCCCTGATCCAGACGGAGGCGGACCTTGTAAAAGCCGAGTTTGTTATACACTACTACCACGTGGACAGACCGGGCCAACACCGCGGGGTCCCAGAATTAACCCCAGCGCTACCGCTTTTCGCCCAGCTTAGACGCTACACGGCGGCTGTTCTGGCTGCAGCAGAGACGGCTGCTGACATTGCGGCCGTCCTCCAGTCGGACGCTCCGGCCTTCAGCGCGGATGATCAAGCTGTTATGCCATTCGATGTCGTTGAGCTGGAACCGCGGATGGCCACTGTCTTGCCGGGCGGCTGGAAGATTGGCCAAATCGAGGCCCATCACCCAAGCACGACCTACAGCGAGTTTGTGCGGCAGATCCTCTGTGAGATCGCTCGTTGCGTCAATATGCCCCTGGCGGTTGCTCTCGGTGATTCGAGCCAGCACAACTACGCCTCGGGGCGACTGGATTATCAGAACTGGTACCGGGCCCTCAAGGTCGAACGCTCGCTGATTGAGCGTGTAATCCTGACCCCGATCCTCCGGACCTGGCTGAACGAGGCCATCCTGGTCAGCGACTTTCTGCCACTGCGGGTGCGGATGCTCCCCTTTGCCCAGCTCCGTCGCGAATGGTACTGGGACGGACTGGAGCACGTGGACCCCGTGAAAGAGGCCAGGGCTCGGAGGATTCTCCTCGAGGCCAACCTAACGACGCTGGCCAACGAGTGCGCCCGAGATGGCCAGGATTGGGAGACAGTTCAGAAGCAACGGGCCAAGGAAATCGCCCTGCAGCGGCAGCTGGGACTGATCAGCGAAAAGGCCCCTGCAGGACTCCCGATGGAGGAAATCGCAGATGACGATGATGAATAGTGAACCCCGGATGATCATTGCCCGGGCGTCGCTCAGTTTAAGTGTGCCAAATAGCAGCGACGCTCCAACGACTCTCCGCCGGTTCCGGATTCTCGCTTATTCTGGAGCCCCAATGACCGTCCGTGGGTGGGAACTGCCTGTGGTGATCGATTTAGAGAAACTACAAATCCCCAGCCAGTCGCTCCCGATCCGCTTCAATCACGATGGGAACACAGGCATCGGGCACACAGAACGGATTGCTATCGAGGATGGGCAACTGATTGCCGAGGGTGTCGTCTCGCGGGCCACCGCGGCGGCCCAGGAGTTTGTGGCCAGTGCCGAGAACGGCTTTCCCTGGCAAGCCTCAGTGGGAACGACCGCGGAAATCTTCCGCCTGATCCCCGAAAACACCCGCGTCGAGGTCAACGGCCGCGAGCTAGAGGGACCGATTTATCTGGTCGAAAAAGCCACCCTCATGGAAATCTCGGTCGTCGACCTTGGCGCTGACATCAATACAGAGGTTGCGCTAACCGCCCATGCAGGACTGTCTTTCGTTGCAGGAGGTAATTTAATGAGTGACCAAACGCCCCGCCCTCAGGACCAAATGATCGAGGCCCAAACCCAGGACCAGTCACCAATGGAGGTCCCGGCCGTCCAGGCTCAGGCCATCGAGCCGCAGGCTGTGGAACCAGCCCGTTACCAGGAGGACCTGGAGCGCTTCAAGGTGATTCGGGCTATCTTTGGACAACGGACGGACCTGGCTGAGAAGGCAATCCGCGAGAAATGGAATCTCGAGCAGTGCCAGATCGAAGCCCTCCGGGCCGAACGGCCCAAGGGGCCAGCCATTCATACGAGGACTGAACCAATGATCACAGCCCAGATGTTAACGTGCGCCCTGCGGATACAAGGACGAGATAGTTGCGTGGAGAAGGAATACCCCGCGCCCATTCTCGAAGCCGCGGACCAATACCGCAGCCTACCGCTGGTTAAACTGGCGGAAATCTGTGCGAGACTTGACGGGGTGGACCTGCCGATTGCCGCCCGCCCGACGGAAATCGTGCAAGCGGCCATGTCGACCCGGACACTGATGAACGTGCTCAAGGAATCCGCGCAGAAAATCCTGCTGGACGGCTATCAGTCGATCGAGCCGGCGGCGACGCGGGTGGCACGCATTTTCGAAGTCCCGGACTTCAAGACAGTGACGCTTGCACGGCTTACCGGCCAGTATCGCCTGGAAAAGGTGGCACCCGACGGTGAGTTACCACACGCCGAGGTCACCGACCAGGGATTTACGATCCGGGTGGAGACATTCGGTCGACTGGTCGGTCTCACCCGCCAGGACGTGATCAATGACGACCTCGGGGCGTTCCTCGATCTCCCGCGGCAAATTGGCCGCGGTGCTGCCCTGGCCCTCGAATCCACATTCTGGTCGATGGTCGAGGCTGGCAACGGAACCTTTTTCGCCAGCGGCAACAGCAACGTCATTAGCGGGGCCTCATCGGCGTTCGGTATCGCTAGCCTCAACGCGGCCCTAGCTAAGCTCCGGAAGCAAACCGACCCGGCCGGAAACCCGATTGCCGCCCGCCCGCGATTTGTGGCTGTCCCGCCCGACCTCGAAGCAGATGCAACGGCAATTTACACCTCCAACGTGCTCCTGATTGCTGGAAGCAGCGATCGTACCGTTGCGCAGAACAACCCGCACGCGAACAAATATGAGCCGGTCGTTTCGCCTTACCTCACGGGCAGCGGCTCGTCCAGTCCGTGGTACCTGGTCGCTGACCCAGCCGATGTTCCGGCCTTTGGCATTGCTTTCCTCCGTGGCCAGCAAATGCCGACGATTGAGGAAGCCGAGCCGGACCCGAAATACCTTGGAAGGTTGTTCCGCGGATACTTCGACTTTGGCGTGGCTTTGCTCGACCCGCGGGGCGCCGTCCGAGCCGCCGGGTCTTGATGACTGAGCGACGGAACTACGGATAACGCCTGACTTTTAATGAAGGAGAAAAAGGAGTCCGATCATGTCGAAAGCCGTTAAACTGAACAGCGGGGAAACCATTAACCACATCCCGTCTAGCGACGTTGCCGCTGGCGACGTCATTCTCCAGGGTAATCTTTTTGGGATCGCTCTTACCGCAATCCCATCGGGACGCCTAGGATCCCTGGCGATCAGTGGGATTTTCCGGATCACCAAGCTCAGCACGGATAACGTCACAGTAGGCGCGGTGCTCTACTGGGACAACACCAACAAGCGGGTGACGCTGACCGCTGGTGGCAACACGCGGATTGGCCTGGCCGTGGCCGCCTCCCCCTCAGGCCAGGCGACTGCTGACGTGCTGATCAATCGATGAGGGAGCACCTAATGGACGCTCTGATAACCAAGGGCGTTGACCTCCTGGTTGCCACGATTCGCCGGTTGGGGCGACAAGTCACCTACTGGCGGGCCACACAGCCGATCCGAATGAAGGTCAACACCAGTAAGACGGCGTTCGAGGTCGATGACGGCTACGGCGGGACTAGGATCGTCTGGACGGATATGACCTTCCTGGTCCCCGCCGCCGACCTGGTCCTTGGTGGCCAGAAGGTCACACCCCAACGACACGACATCATCGAGACGGACACGGGTCTTCGCTATGAAGTGCTGGCCCCCGCGGGGCAAAGCGAATGGCAATACGTTGACCCATTCAATAAACTGATACGGATTCATACCATGGCCATCGGCTAGGAGGGTATCATGGAACGCCTGCGAATCTTGGAACTGCTGGTGATCATTCGGGCCATCAGAGATGCGGCCAAGATGCTTGTGCCGCAGGCCTTTCCTGATCTCAACGACCCAGTTGCCCTCTACCGTTGGTGCAAGGCCATCTTACTGGCGTGTGCAAGGGCGGCTACGATCACGCCGACGAAGGTCGATGACGCCATCGTCGCCTGGCTGCTGGCCAATCCCTTTGCCAGCGTAGAGGCCTTCCGGCCTTACCATCAATTCTTCAAGATAATTATCGACGCCGTGATGTCTAGCAAAGCCGACAGCGAGGCCGCCGCGGCTGTGGCCGCTGCGGTGCCGCCACAGCAGCTGGAAAACCTGATCCCTGCCACGTCGCCCCTGGCCCAGGGATCACCCATCGAGACACTGATTCTGCTGGTGCGGTTGATCCGACTGATCTACGACATTTTTGGTCCAGACAATAAATGAGGGATGACCATGACGGGAAAAACCTTTTTGATATGGCTTGTCTGTCTGGTCACTCCCCTTGTTGGGCTGGCCGAGGGTGTACAACCGGCCCAACGGGTCCCCTTTGTCGTCCCCTTGGCCGATGGCCAGAGTGGAACGGCGATGATGCTCGACGCGACTCAGTTGATTCTGGCCGCGCCCGGGCAGCCACCGCGGCTAGCCCTCTTTCAGGTAACACCCCTAGGACCGTCGCCATCGCCAGAGCCGCAGCCCCATCCGATTCCCAATCCAGAACCGCCGCCGCCCGTCCCTCCGCGGCCCGGCTTTCTCGATCTGTTATGGATCGAGGAGACGGCGGCAAGGACGCCGCAGCAGGCCAGGGCAATCACGGACCGCGCCATCCGTGATGCCCTGGCTTCCGCCGGGTGGTCTCTGCGCGTTGTTGACCAGGATATCACGGATGAAACGGGAAAGACTCCTCCTGAGCTAGTCCCGGCCATTGCCGCCGCCAAGCGGGCGGGCCTGCCGTACCTGATTGTCCGCTCCCGCGATGGCGCGGAGGTCTATGCCGGGAAGGCCCCGGCCGATGTGGATGCCTTCAAGACTTTGCTCAAACGCTTGGGACTTGTGACCGATGGCCCGCGTGACAACCCAGCAGCCCCTGCGGAGGCGACCGATCTACCGCAGACCCCGCCCGCGGGAGAAAAGAGCGACTGCCCCAGTGGCCAGTGCCCCAGTTCGAGAACCTCCATCTTCCGCCGACGCTGAGAGTAGACACATAAACGGACTAGAACGCATTAAAACGGACTATCAAAGGATGTAGAACCCGATGATTGTCTATGACCTTTACATCCGCGAAGGGGACCGCGAGTATCACATGGGCTGTCTCCCCCGCCGGGCTGAGGTCGGGGCCGTATTCCCATCGCTGGAGAGTAACCCCCAGACGCCCCTCATCCCCCGGAATCAGTGGGAGCCAATTGATTTTCGCCACTTCGTACCGAAGATTCTCGACCAGAACGGAACGAACGCCTGCAACGCCTTCGCTGCCATCCAGGCCCTGCATGTCATTCGTAGCCAAGCGGGCCTGCCCTTTGTGGAACTCTCGCCGGGCAACCTCTACGGCCAGATCAATGGTGGGGCGGACCGGGGGTCGCTTTTAGGCGACGCCGTGCGGGCCCTCGCTGATACCGGTGTCTGCAAGGCGGAAACAGTCTCGCCCCTGCAGTGGCGACGAAGCCGCTGGCCTGCCACATGGCGTGAGGAGGCCAAACGCTTCCGCATCCTCGAGGCCTACGACTGCCCCAGCTTTGAGCGCATCGCGAGTGCGATCCTCTACGGCTTTCCCGTGGATTTTGGGGTCTTTATTGGGGGGCGGTTCCGGCCTCACCCGGAGACTGGCTGGTTGCCGGAATACCTGGGCGGGGGAGGGGGACATGCTATGTGCGGTGTGGGGCTGGCCTATCACGAAGGACACAAAACTTGGGGGATTATCGCTGCCAACTCCTGGGGCGAGAAGTGGGGCCTGAATGGATTCTGTATCGTGCCCGAGAGCTATTTTCGGCGGAACGCCTTTGCCGACGCCTGGGCAGTGCGGGGCGTCGTGGACCCGATAGGACCGGAGTGATTACAGAATGGACGACTGCGATTTCAAACGCCGTTGCGAGCAATTGCTGCACGAGATGGAAGCCCAGCAGGCTGAATCGGCCGAGTTTATGAAAGAATTACGATCATCGATTGCTGAGATGCGGAGTCTCTATGAGGCACATCACCGCAGACTTGCTACAGTGGATGAATCCCTGACGCGGATCAATCACGAGTTGTGGGGGAATGGCCGGACGGGTCTTGCCGTCCAGGTCCGAGCCATCCTCTGGATTGCCAGTGGGACCCTGGGGTTCCTGATCATTCTAACGGCGGAACTCATATCGAAGTGGCTCTGACCGATGACTGCAATCCTCAAAGAGAACGCCGATGCCATAGCTGCCGCCCTCAACGGGGAGGACTTCAGTCTGGCCTTTGAGGCCCAGGTCAGTTTTCGCCCACGGGCAGAGGTCCGCGACCGTAGCCAGCTGGAGGTCCTCGTGGTGCCGGGGAAGATCACTACTGAACGAGAGACCAGGACTCACCTTCGCCGCAGCCTGGAGACGTACGTGGTCATCCAGCGGCGGCTGATCGACGAGGATGAGGACATGCAAGAGCTGCTGCAACTGGCTGAGGAGATCGAGACGTTTCTTGCAGGGCGGACAGTCGATGGCCGCTTCACGTGTACTACGACAGAACGAGATCAGCCTTTTGCTGTGGAACACGTGGACCAGATGGCCCTCTTTACGGCAGTGATCAGCACGACCTGGAGGGTGACATACTGAGATGCTTCCTCTGACGATCAAACAGGCCCGGACCTTCTTCTTTGACCGCAAGGCGGTGATGGCCCCCATGGACAGGGCACGCCGCCAGGTCCTCAGCCGGGCCGGGGCCCTGATCCGCGGGATCGCCCGACGGAGCATGAAACAAGTGGGACCAAATACCCCGCCATCAGCGCCGGGAACCCCGCCCCGCAGCCGCAAGGGGCTACTGAAAAAATTTCTTTATTACGTCTATGATCCAACAACAAAGGGTGTGATCGTTGGACCGGCGCTCCTGTCGGGACGCCGCAGCACCATCATTCCCGCCCTCCATGAGCATGGAGGAACAGCCCGCGTGACGGCCCGCGAGGTCCGCTGGCGAACAGAACAGGGACAGCGGGTGAAACAGACGACCAAGCGCCGCGTGGTGGCCAGGTATCCTCAACGGCCCTACATGCGGCCCGCCCTGGAGAAGGTGATGCCGAGAATGCCGCAATTCTGGCGAGATGTCTTGAATCGATAAAGGAGAAAAAACGATGTCTACACCCCAAGTCATTCTAGGTCTTGAGGCCAAGCTGTATCGCAACACGGGGACTCACCAAAATCCCACCTGGACGGAGATCAAAAACGTGAAGGACCTCACCCTGACGATTGAAAAAGGGGAGGCTGACGTGACGACACGGGCCGCCGGGGGCTGGCGGCAGACAGTCGCAACCCTCAAGGAGGCTACAGTCGAATTCGAAATGGTTTGGGATCCGGGGGACGCTGGCTGCCAGGCCATCAAGGACGCCTTTTTTAGTGGCACGGCCATCGAGCTGGCTATTATGGACGGACCGTTACCGCCAGCGAGCGGAAAGACCTCCCAGGGGTTGCGAGCCCTATTTACCGTAACCAAATTCGGGCGAAATGAGCCGCTGGAGGAGGCCCTCACGGTCCCTGTCTCCCTAAAACCGACCTACGGGGCGGTCCCTGAGTGGTACAGCCAGACCGGGACCTGATAATCTGGAATAGCCGAGGAGGGAAGCATGAAAGTCTGGAAAGACGCGATTGGACGAGAGTGGTCGCTCACCCTTAATGTTCGCACGGTCAAACAGGTGCGAGACACGATTCATATCGACCTCACGCAGACAGAGAAAAGTTTACCACTGATCATGGATGACCCGGTAGCTCTCGGAGACATTTTATGGGTCCTCTGTCGCAAACAGGCTGAAGAACGCGGCATTAGCCAAGACCAATTCTTGGAGGCCCTGAAAGGGGAGGCCCTTGACGAGGCACGCACGCAATTCGTGGAGGAATGGGTCAGTTTTTTCCCGCCGTCGGAGACGGCGAAACGGTATGTCATACGCCAGACATTGGAGATGGTGAGGCGGACCAACGACGCCTACCGGGCGGAGGTGGAACGACAGTTTCAGAGACTGGCGGACCAACGGATCTTGGAAGAACAGGCCCGCATGGAACTGCAGAAGGCACTGAATGCGGAAAGCTCTGGCAGGCTATCTACGAGTTCGCCGGAATCCTTGGAATTGACCCGGGACCATATACCCTCCGCGAGCTCCTCTGGATGATCGAGGGCCGACGTCGGGATCAATGGGATCATACCGCGATGATCCTGTGCTATCTCTATAACGCCAACCGCGGGCCGAAAACGAAGCCGCTTTCACCGGAGGCCTTCCACCCGTTGCGACAGGCAAAAAGGCCGATACTGCAGAAAGTCGGCATCGAGGCTCTTAAAATTTTCTTACGAGGATCACTGTAATATGGCAGCTTCATCTGGTGGGATTCGGGCCGGTAAGGCCTATGTCGAAATCGGGGCGATTTTAGGGCCACTTGACCGGGCCTTGAAGCAGGCCTCAGCCAAACTAACCTCGTGGGGTCAGTCCGTCACAACGGTCGGCAAGCGGGTCGCTGCTGTTGGTTCGGTGGCACTTGGAGGCTTCCTGGCTGCCACGAGGCAGTTTGCTAAGACCGGCGATACAATCCAGAAAATGAGCCTCCGCACCGGGCTTTCAGCCGAGGCCCTCTCTGAGCTAGGCTTTGCCGCGAACCGCTCCGGGGCGAGTCTGGAGTATGTAGAACACGCCATCCGCGTGATGCAGAAGAACCTTGGCAGCGGGTCGACTGGTCTCGCGGCAGCCCTTGGGCAGATTGGGCTCAGCCTAGAAAGCTTGCAAGGGCTTTCCCCGGAAGATCAATTTACGATCCTGGCCGATGCCATCGGGCGTGTGGAAGACGATACGAAACGGGCAGCCCTAGCGATGGCCATCTTTGGTCGGTCGGGCACAATGATCCTACCCATGGTGCAAGATGCCGGCGCCACGATCGCGGAATTGCGGGCGGAGGCCCGACGGCTGGGACTCACGATGACCACCGAGGAGGCCAAAGCCGCGGCTGCCATCACCGACGCGATGTACAACTTCTCCAGCGTGCTCAAACGGATCATCTTTACCATCGGCGGGCAGCTTGCCCCCATGCTGACCCAATTTGCGAACCGGCTCGCCGCCCTCATTGCCCCAGTCTCCCGACTCATCGCCAATAACCAAGGATTTGTGAAAGTCATGTTTCTCGCCGCCGCGGCCACCACCGCCACTGGAATTGGTTTGATGGGATTAGGCTTGGCGCTCAAAGGTGCCGGCGCGGGACTGCGTGTAATCTCGACGCTGCTTCAGGCGGGAATCGCCGCGTTTAACATGCTCTTTGCCGCCATTGGAGCCCTGCTCACCCCGATTGGCCTGGTGCTCACGGCACTCGCCGGCCTAGCAACCTATGCCCTTTATATGAGCGGCGTTTGGCAAACGATCTTTGATTACATCGGGAAGGGCTTCCAGTGGGTTAGTGACGTGGCCATTAAAGCATGGCATGGCATCTCTGCGGCTCTCGCCGCGGGCGATATCACACTAGCCGCACAGATTGCTATCGCAGGCCTTAAAATCGCGTGGTACGAGGCCCTTGCCTGGATCAAAGGCAAGTGGCTCGCATTTAAAAACGCGATCATCACGACCTGGTACGACGCCATTTATGGCATCGCCCAGATGGCCCTCACAGGGTTTGCGGCAGTACAAACGACATGGGTGAATCTCCAAACCGGGATTCGCCGCCTATGGGCGCAAACAATGAAATTCCTTGGTGACGCATGGGACGCGGTTTATTCGTGGCTTGCGAAGGCCTTCGTCAACCTGACACACGCATTCGCAAGCGCAGCCAAAACAGCGGCGGAGAAAAAGGCGATTGATGAGGAGGTGGCCCGCCGGGCGGAGGAGCGGGAACGTGAGACACGGCAGCGACTTGCGGACATCGAGCGGGAGGGCTCGCAGCGCCGGCAGGAGATCGATCAAGGGCTGATGGACACACTCGGCACGCTGGAGGAAGACAAAAAGCGGGCGATGCAGTCGGCACTAGAAGATGAGGCTGAAGGCGTGGAAGAGCTGAAAAAGCAGGCGGAAGAGGCGAAAAAGGAATTTGACGCCCTGACTCAGAAGGCTGAAAACCTTGCGGCAGAAGGCGCGCCGCAAATGGCGGCCCTCCCGGAACTCCCCCAGCTTCCAAAAATCGCCGAGCTCGAAAGGCGATTGACTGGCCTTGGTGGTGGTGCTGCCGGGACCTTTTCCGCTCTCGCTGCCCGCGGACTAGCAATGTCTGGTCCCTGGGACCGAATTGCCAAGGCCAGCGAGATCACCGCCGACAATACACGCAAGATGATTAAACTCCTAGAACAGGATCAAGTGGAGTTTGTGTGATCGGCCGCTATAACGACAGGACAAAACGATGAGTATTCAAGTTGCCGAACGCTGGAACTCCCGCCGCTGGCAGGGTGGAGATACACCTGCCGTCGAGCTGGAATTTGTTATCACCGGGACCGACAACGACGCTGCGGCCTTGACCGCGCTGTTGGGATCGATTCCGGCTTATTACGCCAACCTTCCACGGAAGGGTTTGCCGCAATTAGAACGAATCGGTGATCAGGCCTGGCAGGCCGTGGTCCGCTACGGGGGTCTGGAATCACAGGACTTCGGCCTGATCTCCGTCGAATTTGAGGTCGGAAGCCAGACGACCAAGATCATGCAGTCGCTGGCGACTGTGGGTATCTACCCCGCGCCCGGTCGCCAGGCGCCGAATTACTATGGGGCCATCAATGTGACTCGCGACGCCGTCGAAGGCGTGGACATTGAAATCCCGACCTACGAGTGGACCGAGACCTGGCGACACCCCGATGGAACAATTGGGCCGGGATACGGGACGACACTGTATGCTGTGACTGGCCGGGTGAATAATGCCGCCTTCCGTGGCTTTGCCGCCGGGGAGGTGCTTTTCCGAGGGGCCACGGGGCGGAAGACCCGGCAGGATGCTTGGGAGATTACTTACCGCTTCGCGGCCTCACCCAATGCCACGGGTTTAACCGTCGGCCCGATCACCGGGATCGCCAAAAAGGGCTGGGAGTACCTCTGGGTAGTGTACGAGGATTTTGAAGACGACGCCGCCAAAAAGCTTGTGAAAAAACCGTTGGCTGCCTACGTTGAACAGGTGTACCCGACAGCGAACTTTTCCGTACTCGGCATTGGTACATAGTATGACCCGATGGCAGAAAAAAAGGCCAGGTGACCCACTAAAAATTCCAGCCGGCGCATGGAATGAACTCCTGGACCTACTGACCGGGAGGGAGAACTTCCAGCATGGCATCATTTTCCCCAGCGAAACGATTTGGCGTGTGCGTAACGCGACTTCGACGGCGATCCCCCGCTTCGGCATTGTTCGACTTGATTCCCCGATTATTGAGCCCGCGGATAGTCTATCAGCATTCCAGGAGCAGCTAACATTTGAGGGCCAAACTCCGCTTCCTGGTAAGCCCTTTGCCATCGCTATGGAACCCATCGCCCCTGGAACGATTGGCAAGGTGATTGCCAGCGGTATAGCCGTGACACGGGTGAGTGTGTATGACCCAGACAAGGAGGCCGTGTACGCTGAACCTGCACCGAATGACGTGACGGCCCTTAAAACCTACCGCGGAGGGACGCTCCGCATCTTGTGGCGTGAACCAGGTAATACCGGAACGAAGTGGGCCGCAGTGGCCTTCGCGCCCCTGCCGCACGCTCTAGTGCGTGTTAAGCTTGCTGCAACCCTAGTCCGCGATTCAGGCACGCCGGTTGCCGCGACGCTACTGACGCGAGGTGCGGACGGGAAATTTGTGATACCAATAGACTATGACCCGATAACGATCCAGGTTGCCGATTTATCAGGTCTTGGCTTTTCCGGCGCAGCCGGTACTATCGCAACGGCGGAATTACATTTTGGAGT
>Ga0308414_1001728_pt1 | contig 14272 bp, 16 predicted proteins | sample HotsprSampleOS50_FD_205667 | JGI IMG/M metagenome (GOLD analysis project Ga0308414, IMG submission 205667) | Hot spring phototrophic mat microbial communities from Octopus Spring, Yellowstone National Park, Wyoming, United States - 20090730_OS50 ... | reverse complement strand
GGCGCAGCCAGTGCGCCAGCAGCCGGTCGAGCGCATGGCGCTGGCCGGGGCGCAGCACCAGCGCTGCCTGGCGGAAGGCGTGCACCGGCAGCGTGCGCTGCATCAGCGCCCGCGCGGAAGTCACGACTACCGGCGGCGGCCCAGTCTGGGCGAAATCGTCCGGTGGCAGCAGCGCCGCCAGCGTCCCAATGCGGCTGCGAATAACTGTCTCGCCCCAGGGGGCGCGGTCGTAGAACAGCGGCGCTGGCTCAGCGAAGCGCAGGATAGGCCGTTCGCCCAGCCACACGGGGAGCTGTTCGGCGACGTTATAAGCGTGGTCCACGCGGGCCGCGATGTACACCACCGGCCCAGGCCAGTCGGCGGCCAGAGCCGCCGCTGCCGCTGGGCGCGCCGCGCGGATGGCGCGCAGGTCGGAGGCGCTGCCCGCGCCCTTGAGCTGGTCGAGCACGACGCGATACACATCGCTGGCGCGCAGCACGTCGAGCAAACCGGAAAGCAGCATGGCACAGCCTCACACTCATTGCAGCCAGTTAGTGGTCGCCAGCCAGGGACAGGCCCGGCTGCGCGCGCGAACAGTTTATTATAGTCCCTGGCGGGACCGCGGTGGATGGGGAATTGGAATGGGAGGCGCGGCCCAGGTCAAGAGGCGGGCGCGGCCTCTGGCGCTTTGCGGTGGCTGCCGAAGCTGCCCCGGCGCAGGACGATGAGCGCGAAGCCGGCCAGCAGCGCCAGCCCGGCGGCCAGGCGCACGCGCGGCGGCAGGCGGCGCACGCTGGCGACGACGCTGGTGTTCTCTGGCCCGATCAGGTCCTGGCGCAGCAGCCGCACGAAGCGGCGCGACGGCTGCACCGGAACCAGCGCGGCCTGCAGAGCGGTGATGGTGCGGGCGTAGGACTCGGCCTGAGCGCGCGGCATGTTGTACTGCGCGGCCAGCGCGTCGGGGTCGGCGCTGCCGGCGAGCAGGGCATCAGTGAGCGCGGCCAGGAAGGCCTCGGTGCGGGCGTCATCCAGTTGTGGGGTGGGCATGGCTCACTCTTCCTCTTCCAGAGTGGGCTGCAGCGCGCCGTCCGCCTGCCAGCCCAGCTCGTCGCGCAGCGCGATCAGCGTGCGGTGGTACAGCGACTTGATAGCGCCTTCAGTGCGCCCCATGATCGCGCCGATCTCGGCGTTGGGCAGGCGCTCGATAAACTTCAGGATCAGAAGCTGCTGGCGCTCTTCCGGCAGCCGGCGGATCACCTCCAGCAGCGCGGCGCGCTCTGCGCGGCCCTCGACCTGCTCATCCGGCCTGTCAGAGTCCGGCCCTGGGCCGGTGAACTCCTCCAGCGGGATGATCCTGCGCCGCGCGCGGTCGCGGTGCCAGTTGGCGATCAAGTTGTGCGCGATGCGGTACAGCCACGCCTGAAACGGCACACCGCGCTCGGTGTAGCCCTGAATGTGACGCATAGCCCGGTAGAACACCATAGCCGTCAGGTCTTCGGCGTCGTGGTGGTTACCGGTGCGGTAGTACACATAGCTGTAAATTTTGGCGACGTAGCGTTCGTAGAGCACCCCAAATGCCTCCTGGTCGGTCTTGGCCCGTTCAACCAGCTCGTGATCGGGCAGGTCGTTCAGGTCGGGATGTTTAGGGGCGCTGGTATCGCGTTTCCAGGGCGCTTTCATTTCTACCTTCAGTAACCCTCTGGGCTGTGCGGCGTTGCGTCCGTGTGTGCAGGTTTCACAAAACCTTCACATTCAGACGGTTTGCGCCTTGCGGGCGATAACGATCTGGTTGACGCCGAACGCCAACGGCGTGAAGGTGGTGCGCGTCGCCACTTGGATCAGCGCCGGCAGGCCGAACAGCCCGAACTGCACCGGTTTGGGCAGCAGCGGCAGGTAGGGGACATCCCACAGGCCGTCGCCGAAGTGGCGCAGCACGGCGAAGCCGCTGGCGGCGCACCAGGCGCGCCAGGCAGCCGGCGGGTGCACGTTGATATGTGTTTTATCCTTACCGATGGCGTCGGTCTCGCGGTCTTTGAAGCGGCGCAGGCTGTACTCTGGGTGCGGCGTAGCGAACAGCCACAGCCCGCCCGGCTGGAGCACGCGGCTCACCTGGCGGATGGCAGCCTGCGGGTCGGCCAGATGCTCGACCAGGTGCAGTGCCACCACCGCCGCGAACGACTCGTCGGCGAAGGCGCTCAGGTCGCCCGCGTCCATCTGGTGCGCCTGGGCGCGCGGCGCATTGCGCCGCGTCTGTTCGACGCTGTAGGCCATCAGGTCAATGCCGACGCACTGGAAATCGTCCTGCAGCAGGCCCAGCAGGTGGCCCAGGCCGCAGCCCATCTCCAGCAGGCGGCCGCCGCCCGGTGGGGCGTAGCGCCGGATGAGCGCGGCGTAGTAGCGGCGGGCGAACCAGTACATACTGAAGCGGCCCAGGCCGCGGTCGGCGTAGTTCCAGCGGCGGAAGTAGGTTTCGTCGTAGTACTCGGCCGGCACGTGCGGCGGCTGGTCGGTCATGAGCTGCTGTTCCCGCGCGGGCGCGGCCGGCGCCCGCCCCAAATCCACTTATCGGTCAAGATGTGGACGATCATATCACCCTTCACGCTGATCTGACAGGACAGACGCGGGTAGCCAAAGCGCGCCGCCAGCCGGTCGTGCCAGTGGTCAGGCAGCGGCTCGCCCGCGGCAACCCACACGCCGCAGGTGGCGCACAGGCCGCGCCCGCCGCAGTTAGCGCGGCGCGTGAGGGCAGTGTAGGGCGATATGCCCGCCGCCAGCAGCGCCTGGCGCAGGTTCGCCCCGTCTGGCACTTCAAGCGCCTGCTCGGCCGCGCCGCGCACAACGCGCACCTGATGGTATGCAGTCATAACGGCTTCACAACCCAGCCGGTTGCCCCGGCGCAAATCGTGCTAAGATACGGACAGGCGAGACGTGGGAGAACTTGCGCCGCCCTTGCGGACGGCGCAATACGCGAGGTGCAAGCGCCGAAGCGCTCGCTGTTTTCACAGTACCACGTCTCGCCGCGTCTGTGTGTAAAGATTCCCCCGGTTGGTTTCACGCCAGCGGCACCTCCACCCTGACTGTTGTGCCGCACCCTGGTGCACTAACGACATCCAGCCGGCCGCCGTGAATCTCGGCCAAGCGGCGGGCGATAACCAGCCCCAGGCCGGCCCCCTGCTGTTCATAGTAGGCGCGCTCGAACTGCTGGTACGCCCCGATGCTGGCGATGTCCTCGGCAGACATGCCGCGCCCGTGGTCAACAATCTCCAGCGCGTAGGCGCGCCCGCTGACTACGCCGCGCACGAGCACCGGCGTGGCCTCTGTCGAGAAGCGGCAGGCGTTGTCCACCAGTTCGGCGACGATCTTGCGCAGGTATTCCTCGCGAATGGCCGCGGCGGCGTCGCCCACTTCTAAGCGCAGGTCTGAAAGACGTCCGGCGCGGCTGGCGGTTTCCAGCGCCTGTGGCTCCACCACCTCGCGCGTTTGGCATGTGCCGGGCAAAAAGATGTCCAAGCGGCCGGCGTCCAGGCGGATGATCTCGGTCTGGGCGTAGATCAGGTGGTTTTCCACCAGGCGCGATAGGCGCTCGGCGGCAGCGTGAATGTAGCGCGCCATGCGCACCATCTGCTCCGGCTCCAGCGTCAGCCCTTCGCTGATCATCATCTCGGAGAAACCGAGCACGCTGGTGAGCGGCGTGCGCAGCTCGTGCGGCATTGTGAGCAGGACGCTGTTGCGGAGCTGGTTGAGCCGCTCCTCAGTCATGCGCTGGATGCTCTGGCTCATGCGCAGGCGCGCCTGTACGCTGCCGATCAGCTCAGCCACGGTAAACGGCTTGGTCAGGTAGTCGTCAGCCCCCAGGTTCATGCCGCGGCGCACGTCGCGGCGGTCGGTGCGGGCTGTCAGAAAAATGAAGGGCGTAAGCGCCGTAGCGGGCAGGTCGCGCAGCGCGGCCAGCACTTCGTAGCCGTTCATCCCCGGCATCATGATGTCGCAGATCACCAGGTCAGGCAGGTATTCGCGGGCGCAGGCCACTCCGTCGCGGCCGTTGGACGCGCCGCGCACGTCATAGCCCTCTAGCGTGAGCATCTCCAGCGTGTTCTGCAGCACCGAGCGCTCGTCTTCGATCACCAGTATCTTAGCGGCCAACGCGATCACTCCCCTTCAGCGCATCTCAGAACGCGCAGGGAATCGGCTGTTCGGGCGACCCGGTCACGTCGTACAGCTCGAAGACGACTTCTGGCAGGTGCAGCACGCCGTAGGTGTGCGACGATGAGCGCAGGTTGTCGAAAGTGTACAGCGAGCCGGGGTTGATGACGACGCCGCGGCTCACCTGGACGCACATTGGCACGTGCGTGTGGCCGGTGATGAGCACATCCGCCCCCAGCGTGTTGAGCATCATGTTGAGCAGCGTCTTGGAGATGTGATCGCGGTACAGGCCCCAGATGTTGTTGCCTGGTTTGCCGTGGCACATGAATACCGACAGACCGGCGAACGACCCCTGCCAGTCCAGCGGCAGATCGCGCAGGTAGGCGGCGTCCTCTGGCGGAAGCTGGAGGCTGCTGACATCGTGGTTGCCGCGCACCGTGGGGATGTCGCGGGCACGGATAGCGCGCACGACCGCCGCGGAGTCTGGCCCGCGCCCCATCAGGTCGCCGGCGCACAGCACATGGTCTACCCGGTGACAGCCGTCGAGACGGCCCAACACAGTCATCAGCGCGTCGTAATCGCCGTGAATGTCCGATATGATTCCAATTCTCATCCCGCAACCCTAACGCAGACAGAATAGGCACTATTATAGCAGAAGTGGCAGCGGCGCCGCCGAGCGAGGGGGACGGGGGAGAAATTACAAACCGTGACGCTGGCGATACCAGGCCCAGGTGCAGGCAAGGCCGTCGGCCACGCTGGTCTGCGGGTTGAAGCCCAGCAGGCGGCGCGCGCGGCTGTTGTCGCAGAACAGCACGCGCGGCTCGGTGCGGGGGGCGGGCGCGTCGCGGGTGATGGCGCGTTTGCCGATCAGCGCCTCGTAGATGGCGATGAACTGCGTCAGCGGGATGGCCCGGCCAAAGCCCAGGTTGATGATCTGGAAGCCCAGCGGGCGCTCCAGCGCGGCCACGATGCCGTCCACCGTGTCGTCAATGTAGGTCCAGTCGCGCTCCAGCCGTCCGCCGTCGTAGAGCGTAATGGGGCGGTCGTGCAGGATGGACTCGATCACCTGCAGCGGCATCATGTCTGGCCGGCCGTTGGGGCCATACACGTTGAAGAAGCGCAGCACGGTCACGTTGAGGCCGAACAGGTGGTGAAAGCTGTGGGCGAACAGCTCGGCGGCGCGCTTGCTGGCCGGGTAAGGGGCCAGCGGGAAATCGGGCGCGTCGTCCTCGACAAACGGGACGCGCTGGGCATCGCCGTAGACCGACGACGTAGAGGCCAGCACGAACAGCTCGACGCCGTGCCGGCGGGCGGCGTCCATCAGGTTGACGCTGCCCTGGGTGTTGACCTCGGCATAGAGCGGGGCGCGCTCCGCCGAGTAGCGCACGCCGGCCATAGCCGCCAAGTGGGCCACGCGGCGGATGGGGTGCTCGGCGAACAGGCGCTCGATTAGCGCCGTGTCGCGCACGTCGCCCTCGACAACGACCGCTTGGCCGGCCAGCGGGGCCACGTTGGCGCGCTTGATGGCCGGGTCGTAGTAGTCGTTGAAATTGTCCAGGATCACGACCGGCTGTTTGAGGCGCGCCAGCCGCTGGGCGAGCTGGCTGCCAATAAAGCCGGCCCCGCCGGTGATGAGCGTCGTCATGGGCGTGTTCCGCCGGGGCCGCGCGCGGCCCCGGATTCCTGAGCATCGGTTAAATAGCGCGTGTCATTCCGGACAGTATATGCTATCATGTCCTTTCAGCGAAAGGCCCGCCCAGCAGCGGCGCACACCAACCATGACGACCATCCTGCTCATCCGCCACGCAGTAAACGACTACGTCAAAACCGGCAGGCTGGCCGGCTGGACACCAGGTGTACACCTCAACGACGAGGGGCGGGCGCAGGCTGCCGCCCTGGGCGAGCGGCTGGCAGCAGTGCCGCTCAACCAGCTTTACGCCAGCCCCCTGGAGCGCACGATGGAAACCGCCGAGGCCATCCGCCAGCGCCAGCCGCACCTGATCATCCAGCAGCACGCTGGTTTTGGCGAGGTGCGCTACGGCGATTGGGAAGGGCGCGAGATCGCCGCCCTGGCCCGCCGCAAGATGTGGGGTGTGGTGCAGGAATACCCGTCGCGGGCGCGCTTCCCAAACGGCGAAACGCTGCGCGGGGTGCAGAACCGCGTGGTGGACGCTGTCGAGGAGCTGGCGCTGGCCCACCCGCGCCAGATGGTCGCCGTTGTCTTTCACGCTGACCTCATCAAGCTGGCGCTGGCCCACTACCTCGGGATGCACTTGGACAACTTCCAGCGCATTGTGATCTCGCCGGCCTCAATCAGCACGCTGGTGCTGGGGCACAGCCGCCCGTATATCCAGACGGTGAACGACGTGGCGCATCTGGCGCAGCTTGAGCGGGAGCGCAGCCAGCCGGCTCCCGCTGGCAGCGCGTGAAAGGCAGCAGTATGCCCGGCACAGAGATTGAGATGAAACCGGTGGATTTCGTCACGGTCGGGACGATTGGCCCTAAGGGGCAGCGCGTGTTCCACCTGCAGGCCGGCAAAGGCCAGCAGGTCGTCTCCATGATTATCGAGAAGGAACAGGCTTGGGCGCTGAGCGAGGCCCTGCGCGAGCTGATTGACGACCTGGACCGGCGCTACCCCAACCCCGACGGCAGCCCGACTGAGGTTGATTTAACGACTTTGGACATGGACCTGCGCGAGCCGATCGAGCCGGTGTTCCGAGTGGCTCAGATGGGCCTGGGCTACGACGAAGAGCGCAATATGGTCGTGCTGGTGGCGCAGGAGCTGGTCGTCGTGGGCGAGGACGAGCCGCCTGAAGAGGTTGAGCCGGGTATCGTGCGGCTGTGGTGCAGCCGCCGCCAGATGCGCGCCCTCAGCCTGCACGCCCTCGAGATCGTCCAGGCCGGCCGGGCCGATCCCCGTCAGAATGGGCGCGTGGTGTATTACTGGACATGACCGGCGGCGACCAGGGTGAGCGCGTCCCGATCACTGTCGAGCGCCTGCTCGAAGCGCTGGCGCAGGGGCAGGTAGAGGAAGAACACGGCGTGATGCGCTGGAGTTCAAACTACACCTTCCTGCTCACGGTCAGGCACGAGGACGTGACCACGCTGGCCGTCTACAAGCCGCAGCGCGGCGAGCGCCCCCTGTGGGACTTCCCCGACGGCACGCTGTGCTACCGCGAGGTGGCCGCCTTCCGCACCTCGCACGAGCTGGGCTGGCGCATTGTCCCGCCCACTGTGCTGCGCGAAGGGCCGCACGGCATCGGCTCGGTTCAGTTCTTCATCGAGCACGACCCAGAGCAGAACTACTTTTCGTTTGATCCGGCGCTGCGTCCGCAGCTGCGCCGCTTTGCCCTGTTTGACTATCTGGTCAACAACGCCGACCGCAAGGGGGGCCACATCCTGCTCGATCCGGTGGGCCACCTGTGGGGCATTGACCACGGCATCACGTTCAACCGCGACCACAAGCTGCGCACGGTTATCTGGGATTTCGCCGGCGAGCCAGTGGCCGATGATCTGCTGGACGACGTCCGCCGGCTGCTGGCCTGCTTCGACGAACCCGACAGCGCCTTCCGCCGCGACATGTGCGCCCTGCTCACCGAGGGCGAGCTGCTCGCCTTCCGCCGCCGCATCGAGAAGCTGCTTCAGAGCCGGCGCTATCCCCTGCCTGGGGCCGGCCCCAACTACCCCTGGCCGCCTGTGTGAGCCGCCTGCCAGCGCCAGGCCGCTGTGTTACAATCCGCAGCGCAGGTGAGACAGGAGACAGACGACACCATGTCACAGCAGCAGCGGGAATGGGGCGTGCAGAGCCTCTACGAAGAGGCTGATGTGCGCGACGAGCTGACCGACGACGAAGCGCAGGCGCTGCTCCAGTGGGCCGAGGAGCAGGTTGCCCGGCTGGCCGAGCAGGAGCTGGACGACGAGGCGTTCGAGACGGCGCTGGCCCACCTCAAGCGGCTGATGCGCGGCATGAACCGCTTTGCCGCCCGCCTGCCTGACCTGGCCGCCGCCGATCAGCAGGCCATGCTGGAGAAGATGCAGGTCTCGGCCAGCGCCATCGGCCTGACGACGTTGGGCGCTTTCAGCGCGCAGGCGGCTGGCCTCCCGGCCGACCCCTACGACGTGACCGCCAACCTGTGCGCGCTGATGGCCGCCTTCAGCCCAGCCGCGCCAGATGCGCCCCCCGACCCATCCCCGCCGCCCGCCTGGGACGCGCTCTAACGTCAGCAAAAGGCCGACATCGTGACAAGAAGAGACACGCCACCGCCGCAGCGCCCGGTTTCGCCCTTAGGCCTGATCGTGGCGGCAGTTGTTATCGTTCTGGCCCTGCTCATCTCGCGCCTGACGGGCGTCAGCGTCGAGGAGCTGCTCGGCCTGCCCACCTCCACGCCAACCGCTGTTCAGGTTGTCGCGCCGACCAGCACGCCAACCGCTGCGCCGTCTACGCCGGCAGCCAACGTCACGTCTACGCCGCTGCCGCCGGTAGAGGTTGCGCTCGGCCCTGGCGGGCTGGAGACGCTCTCGTTCCAGCAGGGCTACGGCGCGCGCAAGGGCTTCTGGCAGGTCTATTTCACCGCGCCCACTGGCAGCCGCAACCCGGCAGACTACGTTGGCGGGGTGGATACAGCGCTGGTGGCGGCCATCAACGGCGTGCAGCGCACGCTCGACATCGCCGCATTCGAGTGGAACAACCCTAACCTACACCAGGCTGTGCTGGACGCGCACCGACGCGGCGTGCGCGTGCGCATCGTCACCGACAACGAACACGGCCTCAAGGACGAGGACAGCAAGATGAACCAGCTCATCGCCGCTGGAATACCGGTGGTGGACGATGGCCGCACCGCCCTGATGCACAACAAGTTCATGATCCTGGACGGGGCCGAGGTGTGGACCGGCTCGATGAACTACACGATCAACGATACTTTCCGCAACAACAACAACATGCTGGTGCTGCGCGCCCGCCGCGCTGTGGACGCCTACCAAGCGGAGTTCAACGAGAAATTTGAAGATCGCGCCTTCGGGCCGCGCTCGCCGCGCGGCAACGCGGCAGCCTTCACGCAGGACGGCGTGCCCGTCGAAATCCACTTCGCGCCGGAAGACAACGTGTTGGGCCGCATCCTCGATCACATCTCGCAGGCGCGCAGCAGCGTGCGCTTCATGGCCTTCTCGTTCACCGTCAACGACATCGCCGACGAGCTGCTGCGGCGCGCCCAAGCGGGCGTGAGCGTGCGCGGCATCTACGAAACCGTGGGCAGCCAGACGGCCGCCAGCACGCTGACGCAGCTTTTCTGCGCTGGCCAGCAGGTGCGGCAGGACGGCAACCCGTTCGTGCTGCACCACAAGGTGTTCATCATTGACGACCGCACGGTGATTACCGGTTCGTTCAACTTCTCGGCCAACGCCACCCGCTCGAACGACGAGAACCTGGTCATCATCACCGACGCCGATCTGGCAGCGCAGTACATCGCCGAGTTCGAGCGCCGCTGGGCCGAGGCGCGCGTGCCGACGGCGCTTACCTGTCAGTAGGCGGCGCGAACGGCTGCACTACAAACGTCAGGCGGTCCTGCACCGGCGTGTCGGGATCGCCAAAGTGTTCGGCAATCGCCGCCTCGATGGCGGCCACGCCGCGCGCGATCACGTCGTCGTCCAGGTTCCACGCGCCGGAGTAGACGCGCCTGCGGTGCGCGTCCAGAAAGCCCGCCGGCGAGCGCTGCTGTGTGTAGGCATGTGTCTGCGCGGGGCCAGCGGCGCGCCAGCCATAGTCCAGCGCGAACGTGTTGTTGTACGCAAACGGCACGCCGGGCCGCTGCTCCAGGTGTTCGGGCACGGCCTGGCGCCAGGCCTCGTGCAGCACCTGCATCGCGCTGCTGCTGCGGTCGTTCCAGCAGTGAAGCAGCAGCCCGCCTGGTTTCAGCACGCGGGCGCACTCAGCCAGCGCGTCTGGCCAGTTCGGGATGAGGTGGAACACGTGCACGGCCACCACGGCGTCGAACGCGGCCGGCGCGAACGGCAGGTGCGCCGCGCTAGCGCGCGCCAGGGTTACTGGCTCGCTGCGCTGCTTGGCGCGCAGACGCGCCATCATCGCCAGCGAGATGTCCACGCCCACATACAAACCGACATGGCGCGCCAGCGGCAGGGCGATGCGCCCTGTCCCGACGCCGATCTCCAGCGCGCGGCTGGCTGGCGTCAGGCCGCCGACGGCGGCGATCAGGGCGGCAGCGGCGCGCTCCTCACCGGGCGGAAAGCCGCGCGTCTCGTCGTAGTAGTCGGCGGCGCGGTCGAAACTGATGGACTGCTGCGGCATGAGTCGGCCTCCTGTTCAAATCTGCTCGTAGGTGTGCCCCCAGCGGGCGATGGCGTCGGCCACGATGGACTGTGTGCCAGCGATGATGACGGTGCCGCCTGTGCCAGCCCGCGCCAGCGCCCGTTCGACCGCCTCATCGAGCGCGGCGGCACAGCTGACATCAGCGCAGTAGCGGGCGGCCTCAGCGGCGGCGGCCGCTGGATCGGGGAAGCGCAGCGACGGGTTGCGCGCTGTCTCGGTGAGGATAACTGCGTCGCTCGCTGGGCCGAGGGCGGCGTACACGCCAGCGTAATCCTTGTCTTCTGGCACGCCGATGACGCTCACGACTGGCGCGGCCAGATTGTCGTCGCGCAGGCTTTCCACCAGCAGCTCTGCCGACTCGCGGTTGATCGCGCCGTCTAGATAGACCGCTGGCGCATCCTGCAGCTTCTGGCAGCGGCCCGGCCAGGCGACATCAGCCAGGCCGGCGCGAATGCGCTCGACATATTCCGGCGCGCCGTGCGGGATGCCGCCCAAGCGGGCGTGCATGAAACCCGCCGCGATCACCGCCAGGCTGGCGTTCATCACTTGGTAGCGCCCGCGCAGCGAGAGCGTGACCTCGCCATAGCGCCCCAGCGCCATGCGGACGCCGTTCTCAGCCGGGCCGAGGTAGCGGCCCATGTCTATAGGGGCGATCCAGTCGAACTGCGCGTCCACAGCCTCGGCCTCGGCGGCCAGCACGGCCATCACCTCTGGGGCCTGGGGCACGCTGTAGGCTTGGCCGTAGGGCTTGATGATGCCGGCTTTGTGCCAGGCGATGCGCGCCAGCGACGGGCCAAGCTGCTCGACGTGCTCCAGCGTGATCGGCGTGAACAGCGCCAGCCGGTTGGGCACGATGGCGATGTCGTCATAGCGCCCGCCGCGCCCCACCTCCAGGACGGCGGCTGTCACGCCTAGTTCAGTGTACCAGCGCAGCGCCAGCGCCAGGAAGATGCCCTGCGGGCTGAAGTACTGGCGCTCGGTGAGCGTTTCCTCAACCGCGTCAATGTGCGGCGACAGCTCAGAGAGCAGGCGCAGAAAATCCGCTTCGGGGATGGCGCGGCCGTTCACGCGGATGCGCTCGCGCCAAGTGACGAGGTGCGGGCTGGTGATCGTGCCGACAGTGTGGCCCAGGTGCTGCAGCAGGCGCGCCGTGATGACCGTCACCGAGCCTTTGCCCTTGCTGCCGGTCACGACAGCGTACTCGCGCGGCTCAGCCAGCAGGTTGAGCGCGGTCACCAGCCGCACAGTGGGGGCGGTGCTGCGGAACTGGTCGTCGGTGCCGCGCGGCAGGCCGCGCAGCCGGCGCATTGAGCGAAAAATGTAGGTGACAGCCTCGGCCTCGTTGGTGAAGGTGGACATGGTTCAGGCGATCCTGTGTGCGCTGCTGACCTCGCCGGCAGACAGCGCCGATTGTGCCGCATTTTGCGCGCTTTTCCAGCCCAGAGCAGGCCGCTGCTCTCATGCGGCTTTTAGCTGGCAATCATGCGCAGGTCAGATTTGTGAGGAATATTATAAACGTAATCATCCCCCTTCCCCCTCGATATGTTGTGACAGCAGCGCCGGGTCGAAAGACCTGGCGCTGCTGTTTAACGCTTCGTCGTAGCAGGTGGAGGTGGCGCGAACTGCCCGCGCGTCCGGCAGCGTGCCTGTCGCGCCCGGCTTTCACGGGTTGCCTGTGGGCCTTCGCACTACTTGCCGGGCAGCACACCCCGTCAACTCTGTATCACCCCCGTTAGAGTCATTGTAACACAGGCTGTAGTTGTAACACAGGCTGTGGTTGTGCAGACAGTCCCTGTTGTTGCGGGGTTTCTCAGCCAGATGGCGTCTCCTCGCTGCTGGGCGGGCAGCAGCAGTACTCCTGCGATTTCTCCAGCAGCTCGATCTGGCGCTCCAACAGCCTGTTCTGCAGCCGCTTGTGCTCCAGCTCCAGCTTGATTTCTTCCTGCAGGCTCTCCTCGCAGATGCTGCACTCGTCCAGGCAGCTTTTGACCAGCACGCCGGCGGTGGGCAGGCTGACGCGGCTGACGAACGACAGGCGCGCTTTCATCTCCGGCGTGATGTCGCCGCCCTGGCGCGTGATCAGCCCCTGCGCCGCCAGATCGCGGTCCACCTCGCGCAGGGCAGCGCGCCGGGTGGCCGCCGGCATCGGCTCGAACTGCTGCGCGGAGATACCGGCCAGCAGGCGGGCGCTGGTCACGGCAGCCGGCTGGTTTCGCACTTCGCCGGCCGCGCGGGCGCGGGCGCTGGCCCGATCCATCTCCTCGATTTCCAGGCGCTTGGGGTCGGTCGCCAGCACGCCGGCGGGGATGGTCTCCACCCTGTCGGCGGTTAGCAGCGGCCGGTTGACGACAGCCGTTTCGCCGGCGGGGTCAATCACGCGGCGCTGGATGCTCTCGATGCTGAAGCGGATGGTCTGCGTCTTGTTGACCTGGTAGAAGAAAAAGGTTACAGCGTGGCAGCGGTTGGGGTTGCTGAACTCGCGCGAGGCCGATTCGAAGTGGTCCTCGGTTTCGCCCTCGGCGTGCGAGCGCGTCTGCACCTCGCCGATGGACACAGAATTGATGGTGCGGGTGGCGTTTTCCGAGCGCTTGACCGACGACTCGGCGTGCGCGCCCAGCGAGCGCAGGAAATCGGCGGTAGAAGCGGCGTTGTACGAGCCGCTCATTGAGACCGACGGGCCGGAGAGGATGGTGTCCAGCAGGCTGTTAGCGCTGGTTTTGGACGCGCTCTTGCCTTCGCTGGTGGCGCTGGAGACCGCTGTCTCTCTGCTCTCCAGGTTGGACATGAAGTCGCTCACGCTGGACATGAAGTAGGACTCTTCTGAGCTTTGCTGGCTGCGATAGCTCAGTTGAGAGGCGCTGTCGTAGGTAAAGCGCGTGCGCCGGTCCGTTGAGAACAGGCGCACGGTCTCGCCGGGGAAGAGCGTGGTTGAGTACACCAGGTCGCCCAGCGCCAGCGGGCCAGTGCAGCGTTCGAAGTGAGCGTGAACAATTACCTCGACCTGCACGCGGCGGTTGTTGTGCATCACAGACGTGGGGTGCAGCAGGCGGTAGTGGAAGTCCAGCACGTCGCAGGCATCGTCGCCGTAAAGCTGGGGGCAGCAGGGCACTTCCAGGGGTTTCAGCTCGCGCGGCGGTTCTGGCTGCGGCACGGCGGCGGGGGGCGGCTGCTGACGCCGCCGCCGGCGGGTGCGGGTAGGTTCCATGGCCATGCTGGTTCCTCCTTGTTTAAGAAAACGATTATGGGGAAGTAATTTATGCCTTACTTGATCCTATGCGGAATCGCAGCGGCGCGCAAGCCGGACTTTGTGCCGGGTGCGGCGCGGAGCGGGGAGGCCAGCTCAGCCGTGCAGGCGGCAGGAGCCGGCATCGCACACAGGCGCGCCGACCAGCCGGTTGATGCGGTAGCGGTGGCGGGCGATAAAGCGGTAAACCAGCGGCCCCAGCCAGCCGCGCACGCCAGGCAGGCTGGCGATCAGCCACAGCGGCAGGCCCACAGGAACCTGGCGCAGCATGGCGCGCGTGCCCTCAAAGCCGCCCACCAGTCGGCCGTTGGGGAAGAGCACGTGCACCTGGCCCAGTGCCGTCTCGCGGTCTAGGCCAGGCGCGATTTGTTCGACGGCGGCCCAGTCGTGCACATCTATCCACACCACGCGGCCCAGCCAGTCCAGCGCGGAGATGACGCGTTTCGTCTGGTTGCAGATGACACACTGGCCGTCGTACAGAACCGTAATCACCTTGACCTCGTATAACTATTACCATTATAGTGCGCAGGCGCAGCTTAAAGCGACTGTTTCATGCTGGCGTGAGCCAGGCGTGATTGACCGAT
>Ga0308414_1001727_pt1 | contig 14275 bp, 15 predicted proteins | sample HotsprSampleOS50_FD_205667 | JGI IMG/M metagenome (GOLD analysis project Ga0308414, IMG submission 205667) | Hot spring phototrophic mat microbial communities from Octopus Spring, Yellowstone National Park, Wyoming, United States - 20090730_OS50 ... | reverse complement strand
CAACGGCTCATCATTCCACCTCAAAGATGTTGATCCGGGTGATACCGCCCATCTCGGCTCAAAAGACAAACCACGCGTGAAAGAGCTGCTGCAGCACGGTATTACGCATCTTGCGGCGCTGCAGGACAAACTGTACGCCAGCGATTGCTGGGCCGTGCTCCTCATCTTCCAGGCCATGGACGCCGCCGGCAAAGACAGCGCCATCAAGCATGTCATGTCCGGCCTCAATCCTCAAGGGTGCCAGGTGGCCTCGTTCAAGGCCCCTTGCGCCGAAGAACTTGATCACGACTATTTGTGGCGCTGTCAGAGACATCTGCCGGAGCGCGGCCGCATCGGCATCTTTAACCGCTCTTATTATGAGGAAACCCTCGTGGTGCGCGTGCACCACGAGTTGTTGGAGAAGCAAAAATTACCGCCGGAATGTTTAACTAAACACATCTGGCATGAGCGCTTTAAGGACATCGTCAATTTCGAGCAGTATCTCTCCCACAACGGGATCGTCGTGCGCAAGTTCTTCCTGCATGTCTCGCGCAAGGAACAAAAGCGCCGCTTCCTCGAGCGCCTCGAGCGCCCGGAGAAAAATTGGAAGTTTTCCGCCGCGGATGTCCACGAACGCACCTATTGGAAGCAGTACATGCAGGCGTATGAGGAGATGATCCGCCACACTGCTACCCAAACCGCGCCCTGGTACGTCATCCCTGCTGACCACAAGTGGTTCACCCGCTTAGTCGTGGCCGCGGCAGTGATTGACACGCTTGAATCGCTCAACTTGAAGTATCCAACGGTCGGCCCTGACAAGCTGAAGGAACTCGCCGCCGCCAAGCGTGCGTTGTTGGCGGAGTAGAAGACCCGTCCGCATACACGCTGATGTAACCTTGAAAGTGCGGGCATAGTCTTCACACTTGGATCCGGCGACTAAGGAGGGCCGCCGGCCCCGGCGGCCTTGTGCGCGCGGGGCATGAGGGCAGCGAGGCCGCTGCCTTTCCACGCCTAAGCCGCGAGTCGCCGGATTCAGGCCACGCACTGCTGCTAGACTAGCGTGCGTCTCTTTTCTCTTTTGTGTGTAGAGTCTGGACATGTGTGTTGCGTGGTGAGCTGCAAAATGTGGAGCGTTGAGAGCCGGTATTTTGATCAGCATTTTCCGGGCTGTGAAAGCGCGTCAAAAAACACCACACAAACCTGCCCTGAACGCTGCTCCACAGTGTTCGGCGGCACGCATCCACGTTCTTGGCCGGTCAAGATCAAAAATGTCCACAAAATTCCCCAGCACGATCAGCGGCCGCGGCTGCCATTCCGCTCCAAGTTGTAACGTGTAAATTGTAGATTGTAATCGGCAAGTGGTCTGTTAGAGGCCCTGCATAGGTGGGCGCGGCGCGAGACCGAGTAAGCGCGGAAGTTGGGTGATGTCGTCAAGCATGACATCGGGCTGTTCATCGCGAATGACGCCGAAGCCTGAGCGCAAATAGACCGCGCGCATGCCGGCGCGGTGCGCGGCTGTGATGTCGGTGTCGTGATCGCCCACCATGATGAGCTGCGCGGGCGGCAGGCCCCACCGCGCCGCTACGTGCAGCAACGCGCGCGGGTCGGGTTTCAGCACAGGCAGGGTGTCGCCGCCGATAACCGGATCAAAGAACGCCAGCAGGCCGAAATGCTGCAGCAGCGCGCGGGTGGCGTGTTCGGGCTTGTTGGTGATGACGGCGCAGCGCAGGCCGGCGGCACGCAGCGCTGCCAGCGTGCCGTGTGTGCCGGGATAGCAAACGGTCTCGTCCGTCATGTGCGCGGTGTAATGCTGTTTGAAGCGCGGCAAGGCCTGATCGGGATCGGCGGATGAGCCGGCCAGGGCGCGGCGCACGAGATTGCGCGCGCCGTCGCCGATAAACGCCGTGACAGTTTCGACGGGCAGGGGCGGCAGGTGATATTCGGCGCGGGTAAGATTGACGGCGGTGGCAAGATCGCGGCGCGAGTCAATCAACGTGCCATCAAGATCAAAGAGCACGCCGCGCACACTGCTAAAGGCCGGCGCGGCGCTCACATGTGCCCCGAGGTGTAGATGGCGATGAGCAGCCAGAAGCCCATCAGCATAGCCACGCCCAGCCCCACGAGGCCGAGAACCGACATGTCGTTCCAGAGCGGCGGCACCCGCGCCAGGAGCACAATGGCAGAGCTGACGAGCAGGGACGCGGAGACGATGGCGAAAGCCAGGCGGTTGGCGTCGCGGTCCCACGTTTTCATGACGGGCTCCATGCTTTTGGTCTCGAGATTGACTTTAAGTTCGCCGCGGCGGACGAATTTGAGCAGGGCGCGCACTTCTTCGGGCAAGTCGCGCAGCAGGCGGTAGAGTTCGAGCGAGGTGTGATTGAGGTCCTCAAAAATTTTGCGCGCAGAGTAGCGCTGGCGGACCACGCGGGCAACGAACGGCTCGGCGTGCTTGATGAAGACGAAATTCGGATCAAGCGTGCGGCCGAGGCCTTCAATCGAGACCATGGCTTTGATCAAGAGATAGATTTCGGGCGGCAGCTTGATGGTGTGTTTAACGAGGAGATTAAGAAGGTCATTGAGCAGCTCGCCGACATTCAACTGGTCGAGCGGGACGTAGGCATAGCGGTCAACGAAATCAGACAGGGCGCGTTTGAGCTGGCTGGTTTCCTTGATGTCATCCGCATTGACAGCCATGTGGAGGACGGTGCGCGTGAGGCGGTCATCGTCGCGCTGGACGACGCAGACGAGCAGGCTGGCGAGGTCTTCCTGCAGATTTTTGTCGAGGCGGCCCATCATGCCGAAGTCGAGGAAGCAGATGCGGCCGGGCGCGGTGACGAGGAGATTGCCGGGATGCGGATCACCGTGGAAGAAGCCGTGCTCGAAGACTTGGCGCAGGATGGCGTCAGCGCCGATGGCGGCCAGGGCGGCGGTGTCATGGCCAGCGGCGCGCAGAGCGTCAAGGTGGGAGATTTTGATGCCCTCGATGAATTCGCAGGTGAGGATGACGCGGGAGGAGTAGTCGCGGAAGACGCGCGGGGCCTGGACGTGCGGGTCGTGGCGGAAATTTTCCGCGAAGCGCTCGATATTGCGGGCTTCGACATGATAATTCATTTCATTGTCGAGGACGCGGGCGAATTCTTCGACGATGGCAACCGGTTGCAGCACTTGCAGTTCGGCAATATGCGCTTCGGCCAGGCGCGCGAGGGTGAGCATGATTTCGATATCCACTTCGATGATTTTGTGGATGTCAGGGCGCTGGACTTTGACGGCGACGGGGGTGCCGTCGGGCAGGACGGCGCGGTAGACTTGGCCGATGGAGGCGCTGGCGATGGGCTCGCGGCCGAACTCTTTAAAGAGCTGATCAAGCGGGGCTTCGAGTTCGGATTCGATTAGCGCCAGCGCGTCGGGCGTAGGAAAGGGAGGCACCTCGTCCTGGAGTTTTTGCAGTTCTTTGAGAAATTCATCCGGGATGAGGTCGGGGCGCGTGCTCATGATCTGGCCGAACTTGATGAAGGTGGTGCCCATTTCTTCGATGATCATGCGCACGCGGGCGGCGCGCGGAATCTGCTGCACGTGCTCAGCCGGCCGCTGCATCAGCACGCTTTTGCCGAGCTCGAGATAATAGCGCAGATTGAGCTGCTCGACAATATCTTGAAAGCCGTACTTGATCAGGATGCCAATCAACTCGCGGTAGCGGTTGACGTGGCGGTAGGTACGGGCGATGGAGAAGAGCGAGGTCTTCAACGGCGCGGCTTAGGCGGGCTGGGCGGGCGCGCTGGGTTTGCGGCGCTTGCGCGGCGCGGTCTTTTTGGCGGCCTGTGCCTTGTAGGCCTCGAATTCCTTGCGCGTCACGGGATAGATGCGGTTGATCGCGTCAGTGACGAGCGCGGAAATGCGCTTGTCCAGGTCTTTGCGCGCGGCCTCGCCGATGCGGATAAGATTCTGCACGATGTCGTGGCTCTCTTTCTTGGTGACGCCGAGTTGTTTTTCGACCGTGGCGGCAAGCTTCTGTGCCTGCTGTTTGCCCGAAACACCGAGGCCAAGACTGAGTGCGATGGCTTTGTTGATCACGTCTTTCATTTACGCTCCTTGGGTTGTGTTATGCAGGGATGACCTGCGCGATCAATTATAGCAAAATGCGGCTGGAAGGGCAATGGGAATTTACGATTTACGATTTACGATTTACGATTTGGGGGAGAGGGAACCACCATGACACGAAGACACGAAAAGGAAGCCAGAACTTGCCGCGCAGCAGCGGGGGGCAGAACGAAGAAGTACGAAGTTAGAAGGCAGAATGAACGAAGGCAGAAGGCAGAAGTAAAGTTGAACGTCGAACGTCAAATGTCGGACGTCGAAGGTCGAACGTCGAAGGTCAAATGTCAAATGTCGGATGTAGCCGGCGGCCGTGCTCTGGGAGATTCGGATTGTTTGCGCAGCGGTGGTTGAGCAAGGGCGGCTGGTTGCGCCTTGAGCGCAACAGGCATGCAGGCGGTGCAGTAACATGCGCCTGCAAAGAGCATGTTGGGCTCGTGTGCCAGACGAATGACCTTGCCGCACGCCGCGCAGTGAGTGGGCTCAAAAGGCGGCGGGTCTTTCAAGGGGTCTGTATTGTACTCATTGGTGGTAAACCAGGCGTACATCTCAGGTTCGTAGGAATCGCGGGATTCTTGGCAGTCTTTCCAATGACCAGGGTGGCCTTCTTCGTGATGCTGGCTGCAGATGGTGTATCTTGAATGGCCGCGCATGCACCGGCTTTCCTTCCACTAGCCGTGCTTCTCGTTATAGACGGGTCCGCAGATCAGCATATTGCAGCACTCGGTGCGCTCGAGCCGGCCGCGTTTGCCACACATGGCATAGCGCTGGGGAGCAGGAGCTTTGAGAATGTTCGGACGGGGCATGAGGCGTGGGGAGTTAGTTGTTAAGTGAATGCAGGGGAGCGGGGATACGTCCGCCGCGTTCGACAAACGCGCGGGCGGCGCCGCATTGGCGCACTTCCAGCAGCGCGCTGGCGCCGAAGAGCCCGCCGAACGACACGTGGTCGCCCGCCTTTTTGCCGGGCACGGGAATAATGCGCACGGCGGTGGTTTTGCCGTTGACGACGCCGATGGCCATTTCATCAGCGATAATCGCGGCAAGCGTGCGCGCGTCGGTGTCGCCGGGCACGGCCAGCATGTCGAGGCCGACGGAGCAGACGCTGGTCATGGCTTCAAGTTTTTCTAGGGAGAGATGGCGCGCGGCCACGGCGGCGGCGAGCGCGCTGTCTTCGCACACGGGAATGAACGCGCCGCTCAGCCCGCCCACGGACGATGATGCGAACAACCCGCCCTTTTTGACAGCGTCGTTCAGCAGCGCCAGCGCGGCGGTGGTGCCCGGCGCGCCAATGGCATCAATGCCCATGACCTGCAGGATTTCACCGATGCTGTCGCCGGGCTTTGGCGTGGGGGCGAGCGACAAATCAACAATGCCGAATTCGGCGTTGAGGGCGGCGGCCACTTCGCGGCCGATCAGCTCGCCGACGCGGGTGACGCGGAAGGCGGTGGTTTTGATCTCTTCGGCCATGGCGCCCAGATCGAGCGCTGCGTCGGCCTGCAAGGCGCGCTCCAATGCGCGGCGAATAACGCCCGGACCGCTGACGCCGATGTTGATGACGCAGTCCGGCTCGCCATAGCCGAGATAGGCGCCGGCCATGAAGGGATTGTCTTCGGGAATATTGGCAAAGATAACGAGCTTGGCGCAGCCGAAGCCGTTCTGAGCGGCGGTGGCCTGGGCGATGGCGCGCACGAGTTCGCCCATCAGCAGTACGGCATCCATGTTAATGCCGGCCTTGGTGGAAGCGACGTTGACGGAAGCGCAGACGTGGCTGGTTTCGGCCAGGACGCGCGGGAGGCTGCGCAGGAGGGCGTGTTCGCCGGCGGTGAAGCCTTTCTGCACGAGCGCAGTGAAGCCGCCGGCCAAATCTATGCGGGTTTCCTGGCAGGCGGCATCCAGGGCGCGGGCAAGCTGCAGAAAACCGGGTTCGCCATGCGCGGCGCCGACGGCGCTGACCGGGCTGACGGCCAGGCGTTTGTTGACGATGGGGATGCCGTATTTGTTGCTAATGTCATCACACACCGGCACAAGGCGCGCGGCACAGCGGCGCAGCTTCTGGCGGATTTTCTCGCAGGCCTGGGTGATGTCCGGCGAGGCGCAATCCAGCAGATTGACACCCAGCGTCACCGTGCGCACATCAAGGTTTTCCTGGCGCACCATGCGGATGGTGCTGAGAATGTCTTCGCTGCGCATCATGGCGTGCTCCGTTTGGCATGGCGAAAGGCGACTTCGGTGGTGGCGGCGAAGACGTTGACATGCTGCAGGGTGACCAGGCGGTCATCGGCGGGCAGCAAGGCGTTGAGATCAATATGGAGTTGGCGGACGTCTTCGCTGGCGGGCACGGTGAGTTCGCCCATGACGAGGAAACGGGCGTTGTCGGTATGGGCGGCCAAGTCTTCGATATTGATGCCGCGGCTGGCGAGATAGGCGGTGATCCGCGCGAGGATGCCGGGCTGGTCAGGGCCGCTGATGGTGAGGACGAAGCGGTCGCCGGCGGGCTGGGCGGCCGGGGCTGCATCCGCAGGCAGGCGGCGGCGGACGAGGACGGAGAGTTCGCCGGCGCGGCCGGTAGCTTCGATCGCCTGCTGAAGGCGCTCCGCGACGCAGTCATCTGGCAATGTCGCGGTAAGAATGATGGTGAAGTAGCCCTGCAGCACCGTTTGGCTGATGGCGCGGATGTTGCCGCCGGCGGCGTAGACCGCGTGCGTGACGCCGGCGATGAGGCCGACGCGATCGGGGGTCAGGACAGAGATGACGACGTCGTGTGCCATGAGAGGTCCTTGAAGTTCCGGACAGATTATCGCAAATTGCCGCGCGCGGCGCAAGAGGGAGGGGAAGCCAGCATCTGGCGGCTGGCAACATAGGCGTGGACGGGCAGCGGCCGCGTTGCCCTAACAATGGAGGGGCAACGTCCGCGTTGCCCTTTTACCCCGCGCGCATCAGGCCGCCGAGGCCGGCAGCTCTCTCTAGTCGCCGCATCCAGAAAATGTGGATGCTTGACAAGCTGGGCATGAAATGGTAGAATACGGACAATTGATTGCCGTTTTGTTTTTGGACGTAGATAAAGTGTAGTTAACCATTGGGAGGAGCCATGCGGACCTTCTGGATCATTTGCGCGATGTGCGGCATGATGGCCGCATTGTTGACAGGCTGTGCCAGCTCGGGCAAGCATGTCAAGGACACGATGGACAATGTGCACGAGTACGCGTTGTTTGGAGACGAATACAGCCGCTGGTAAGCCGCGTCCGTTGTGGTTCAGTGTTTGTTGCAGGAAGCTCGCCGCGTGCGCCGTGGTGAGCTTTTCTTTTCCTTCAATGCGGGAGCGATGATGCGGCGGTGGTGTATGGTGGGAATGTGGCTGGCGGCGTCTGCGCTGTGGGCCGCGCCGGCAGCACGCTATCCAATTGGCGAGCGCCTGGTGTGCAAGGCGTGGTTTGTCGGCTTTATTCCCATCGGCACGGTGTGGATGGGCCTTACGACAGGTTCGTATGGTGGCGCCGAAACGATTGTGTGCGAGGGGCGCTGCTTGGGCGATTTCAAATTTTACGTGGCGGATGTGCGCCTGGCATCGCATCTTGATCCATGGACGGACCGGGCGTTGTATCATGAGATCGAACAACACGGCAGCGAGCGGCGCGGGCGGCGGCTGACGTTTGACTGGCGCAGCAATGTCGTCTCTTACGTGCGGCGCGAGCGCGACGGCTCGTATAAAACACGGCGTGTCGTGCCGGTTACGCCGGATGTGTGGGATGTGTACAGCTGCGCGTTTCAGGCGCGCAAGTATTTCAAGCCGGTGGTGGGCTGGTCGAATGATGTCAAGCTGATCGAAACGGAGCGCGTGTATCACATTCGCGTGACGGTGCTGGAGCGCAAGCAGCTGGCCATTGAGGGATTGGGCACGTTTGACGCATGCCGGATCGGATTTACGCCGTTGAATTTGCAGCCGCACGAAGTGTTCAAAGGGCTGCTCAATCTTGACCGGGACATCGAGGTGTGGGTGGAATCAACGACGTGTACGCCGTTGTACCTCAAATCCGCGGTGCCGTTTGGGTTTTTGCGGCCTAAAGTGGAAGTGGTGCTGACGGAGTGGCAGACTGTGCCGGGCTTTGAGCCGCGGGCTGCTAGTGTGGTATCAAACGCAGCGGTGCGCGGGCTGACGGCGGCGCCGCAGTGAGCGGGGCATGCAGCGGCGCACGTACGAGACGGTGGCGCTATGCGTGCTGCTCACGATGGTTGGCGCAGGGGTGTTGTACCGGTATGACCGCGCACAGCCGCGCTTTGCCCCGCTGATGACCATCGCCCTGACAGGCTATGTGCAGCGCGTGTATTTGGAGCGCGCCGGCGAGCACCGCATCAATGTGAACACGGCGGCACTGGACGAACTGGATGCGCTGCCCGGCGTGTCGCGCGCGGCGGCCAAGCGCATTATTGCGCGGCGTAGCGAGCAGCCGTTTCGCGACATAATGGAATTGGCGCCGATTGTGCGCATCAGTGAACGGCGGTTTGCGGCGCTGGCAGAAATTGCCTATTGCGGCCCGGCGAATACCAATCGGGTCGCGGAAACGGAACAAAGGTAGCGGCACGCCCCCGTGCGTGCCATGTGGAAAGATGATACAAACAACACGATGAACCCATCCTACACACCGGTGCGCGTGGAGCTGGGCGCGCGCAGTTACGCAATGCACGTGGCGGCGTCATTCGAGGGGCTGGCGGATGTGCTGGCGCCGTTTGTGCGCGGCCGGCGCTGCGCGATAGTCAGCAACACGACCGTCTGGCCGCTGTATGGCGCGGCCGTAGCGCAGGCGGTGGAAGCGGGGGGCGGGAATGGCACGCCGGTGTTGATGCCCGATGGTGAAGCATACAAGACACTGGCGGTGTTCGAGCGCCTGATGGAAGAATGCGTGGCGGCGGGGCTGGACCGTGGCAGTGTGATTATTGGACTAGGCGGCGGCGTGGTGGGCGATGTGGCTGGTTTTGCGGCGGCCAGCTATATGCGCGGGATTGGGCTGGTGCATGTGCCGACCACGCTGCTGGCCCAGGTGGACAGTGCGATTGGGGGCAAGACGGGCGTGAATTTGTCCAGCGGGAAAAATCTAGTCGGCGCGTTCTACCAGCCGCGCGCGGTGTATATCAATTGGGGCACGCTGGCGTCGTTGCCTGCACGCGAGCTGCGCGCCGGCTATGCCGAAGTGATCAAATATGGCATGATTGCCGATGCTGTGTTGTTTGCGCAGCTCGAGCGTGAAACGCCGGCCATCATGGCTGCGCGCGCGCAAGGATGCACGGCCGTGCCGGACGTGCTCGGCGGGATTATCCGCCGCTGCTGCGAGATTAAAGCGCAGGTGGTGGCATCGGACGAACGCGAAAGCGGCCTGCGCGCGGTTCTCAACTATGGCCATACATTTGCCCATGCGATTGAAACGCTGACGCACTACCGCACCTACGTGCACGGCGAGGCTGTGGCGATCGGCATGCACGCGGCGGCCAGCTATGCGTGCGCGCTGGGACTATGCGGCGCGGAGCTGGTAACACGCCAGCGCCGGCTGATTGAGGCGGCGGGCCTGCCCGTGCGCATGCCGCGGCTGGACGTGGACGCGCTGCTGGCGGCGTTTGGGCGCGACAAGAAAACGCGCGGCGGCACGCTGCAATTCGTGCTGCCCGAGGCGATCGGCCGTGTGCGCCTCGTCAGCGGGTGCGATGAAGGCGTGCTGCGCGCCTGCCTTGCCGCATGGCAAGAGTAAGCACGAGGAGCAGCGCCAGCGCCTGCGGCTCGGGCACAAATTCGTAGGCGCCGATATCCACCTGCGCCTCGTGGATGCGCGGCGCGCCGTCGAAATCCAGCGCGTCTGTGTGCCACGCCAGGTTTGTGCCGGCATCGCGGGTGGGCGAAAGTTCGATGGGATGAAAATCAAAACCAGCCTCGCTGACATACAGCGGATGCGCCTCGACGTAAGCGCCGCCGCGGATTTCATATTCCGTGCCGCCGTTATAATTCCGATACGGATAGACAAGATTGTGCGATGCGTTGACGTAGGATGCCGCGCTGCTGCTGACGCCGAGCTGAAACGATTTGTTGTTGTGGCATACATTGTTCCATACATACACATCGCGTACGTTTTTGCTGCTCACGTAAATACCGGCGCCCCATGGCGACGAGGTGCGGTAGCCGTTGCTGTAACAGATGTTGTTGTAGATGTAAATGCGTTCGCGGCGCGCATCGGCGTCGTAGTCGGCAACTTCAACCCCATGCCGCAGCGTGCCGTAAATGATGTTGTTGAAAATGCGCACGTCATAGACGCGCCCGCTGGAAACTTCGGCGGCGGTAACGATCCCATTTTTGCAGCCAAAGATCAGATTGTTGTAGACATCAATCTCGCGCAAGGTTTGATCGTATGCATCAACGTACAGTGCGAGCTCGCCGGGGATGCCGTGAATGATGTTGTGATGAATGGTGCCGCGGAAACAGGCTTGTTTGGCATCAATGCCTTCGCCGCCCGGGCTGTCGGAAGTAATCGGACGGTTGTACACGCGGTTGAATGCCACGACGAAATTGGTGGTACCAGACACCGTGATGCACTCCTGCAAGTCTACGCCTGTATTCGTGCCCATGCACGCGGACTGCACGTCATTGCTGACAAACTGGATGGTGTGGCTGCGCCAGGCTTGCAGGCCGGAGGCGAAGGTGTTGGAGGTGGAGCAGCGCGCGATGACCACGTTGGTGGCCCAGCGCACAAAGAAGCCGGCGGAATACGAATTGATGGCGGACAAGCCTTCCACGCGGATATTATGACGCCCGACGATTTCAAACAAGCCAGCCCAGTAATGGTTGCCGGGCGGCAAGGTGTTTTCGCCATCAATCACGGGCACGGCGCCGGGCGCGGCGGCAAATGTTATCAGCGCGTTGTTTGTGCCGCTGCGGATGAGGCGCACATGTTCGCGATAGCGGCCGCCGCCGATGACAACCGTGTCGCCGGGCATGGCGTTGGTTACGGCATATTGGATGGTGCGCCACGGCGCGGCCTGCGTGCCTGCCGCATTGTTGTTGCCATTGGTGGCGACGTAGTAGGTGGCGGCGTGCACGGCCGCCGGGATGATGAGCATGGACAAAAACACGTGTTTCATGGTGAGGAAGTGGTTATGATTATGGGGTGCAATTAGGCGCAGGCATCTTCGCAGCGCGCGAGTTCGAACGTGACATGCACAAGTTCGGGATGATGAGCGAGCCGCGCACGGTAGTGTGCAGGCGATTTGGGCTGGCTGGCAATCAGCGCCACGATACAGGCATAGTGGCGTGTACCGATGCGCCAGAGATGCAGGTCGCTGATGCGGGTGTCGCCGTCCTGTTCAAGCTCGGTGCGGATGGCAGCGGCCAGCGGCGGGGCGGCAACGGCGTCGAGCAGAATCAGCCCCGTATCGCGCGCCAAGTACCAAGCCCAGCGTAGAATCATCGCCGCGCCCACAAAGCCGGCCAGCGGATCAAGCCAGCGCCAGCCCAGCCACATGCCGCCCAGCAGCGCGACAATGGCTAGCACAGACGTCAGTGCATCTGCCAGCACGTGCAGGTGCGCCGCGCGCAGATTGAGGTCATGATCACGCGCGGCATGATCATGCGATGGAGAGGCACGGTGGGGATGTGCGTAATCGTGGCCGTGATGACCGTGATGGCCGCCGTGCAGGATCACTGCACAGGCCGCATTGACTGCCAGGCCGATCCCCGCGACGAGCAGCGCTTCGTGATAGCGAATGGCATGTGGGTGCAGCAGCCGCGCGGCGGCGGCGTAGACGATGCCGAATCCTGCGAGCGCCAGCACCACCGCGCTGGTGTAGCCGGCCAGCACCTCGATTTTCCACGTGCCAAAGGTAAAACGGGCGTCATGGGCAAAGCGCCGCGCACAATAGTACGCCAGGGCGGTGAGGCCTAGTGCGGCGGCATGGGTGCTCATGTGCCAGCCGTCGGCCAGCAACGCCAGCGAGTGAAACCACGTGCCCGCGACGATCTCGGCCAGCATGGTAAGGATTGTCACCACAACCACGATGCGGGTGCGCCGTTCGGCCTGCCGCGTGGTGGCAAGGAAGACGTGTGAATGTTGATAGCGTTCGATGTGATGACGGTGCATGGGGCCTGGCGTGAAGATTATGCGCGGCGGTAGACGCGTGCGGTGTGCTGCGGCGGCCGGGCGCGCACGCGGCGGATGCGGCGGCGGTCGCGCCGCACCTGCGGGTCGCCGCGCAGCGCGCCAAAGACCCAGCGCAAGGCTGCCGCAGCTTGACGTGATGGGGCGGCGGCCAGCCGGTAGTGAATCCAGCGCCCGTCGCGGCGCGCCGTAATCAGACCCGCGGCGCGCAGGGCCGCCAAGTGGCTTGAAACGGTGGAGGGCGGCTGGCCGGCAAACGCCACGAGCTGCGACGCGCGCAATTCGCGCCGCCGCAGCGCCGCCAGCAGGCGCACACGCAGCGGGTCCGCCAGCGCGCGCGCAATCTCTACAACCGCTTCAATCATTTGTTTTGTAATTCGTGAATTGTCGAATAATAGTGTAGCACAATGTGCGTTGGTGTGTCAAGCCCCCTTGATTTTTTGCGGGAAAATCAGTATACTGTATAAAAGAAATGCCTGAGCGTGGAGGAGCGTACAGGCGGCATGCCGCACGGCGGCGTAATGACACGAGCAGAGACACACGCCATGGCACACAGACTTCCCCGCGCAGCGCGCAAGGTGGCGCTGCTGCACAACCTCGACCCGGCGTGGCCGCAGCAGGACTTGGATGACGCGCTGCGGGAAACGGTGCGGTTAGGTTCAGCCCTTGAAGCTCACGGGCATGAGATCACGTATGTGCCCGTGATGAATGACGATCTGCGCGCGGCGCTCGAACCGTGCGATCCCGCCACCTATCTTGTGTTTAACTGGTGCGAAGGCCTGCCGGGCGTGCCGCACAGCGAAGCGCTGGTGGCCGGCATGCTTGACGCCGCCGGCTATACCTATACCGGTGCGCCTGCGCCCGTGCTCGAACTGTCGGAAGACAAGCCGCGCGTCAAAGAGCTGTTGCAGGCCTGCCGTGTGCCCACGTCGCGCGGCATGGTGATGAACACCCCGCGTGACGTGGCGTCGTGGAGCATCTTCCCTGCCATTGTCAAGTCATCGCACGAACATTGCAGTCTGGGCATGACGGCGCAATCCGTCGTACTCAACCAGCGCGAGCTTGCAGAGCAAGTTGCGCATGTGCATGCCACGTTGCAGCAGCCGGCACTGGTAGAGGAATTTATTGACGGCCGCGAATTTCATGTGTCGTTCTGGGGCAACCGCCGGCTGGAGATGCTGCCGCCCGTAGAAATGGATTTCTCGCGCCTGCAGGATGTGCATGAGCGGCTGTGCGGGTACGACGCCAAATTCAAGCCCGAATCAAAACCATACAAGGAAATCCAAACCGTCCTGCCCGCGCCGCTGACGGAAGAGGAACTCGCGCGGCTGAAACAGGTATGCAGCGCGGCGTACCGCGCGGTGGGCTGCCGCGATTACGGCCGCCTGGATGTGCGCATGCGCGACGGCGAGTTTTACGTGCTGGACGTCAATCCCAATCCCGATTTCAGCGCCGATGCCAGCATGGCGTGCGCGGCAGAATATCTCGGCTATACATACGGCCAGATGGGCAGCCGGGTGGTGCAGTTGGCGGCGGCGCGCAACCGCCGCGCGTCCGCGCGCCCCCAGTATAGCCGCAAAAGATAATCCGCACCGTGCCGCCGGTATGGCGGCGCCGGCATCCTTGCCGGCATCATGCCTGCGCATCCCCATACGCACAAGACGTTGCATTCGACATTTTGTGTCGTGTGCAATCGGCATTTTTTGTCGAATGAAAACGTTTTTCTTTTTTGAAGGTCAAAGAATCGCCACGCAAGCTGTGCTTCCGCTCGGCAAAGCGGCAGCTTCGCTGCCGCACTCCACAAGCCGCCGGATTCAAGGGGGCCGAGATCCGGCGCTAGTGAGGGCCGCCGGCCTCGGCGGCCTGATGCGCCATTTTCTTGTTGAGGGCCGCCGGCCTCGGCGGCCTGATGTGCGCGGGGCACAAGGGCAACGGGGCCGTTGCCCCTCCATTTCTTGTGGAGGGCCGCCGACCTCGGCGGCCTGGGGTGCGCGAGGCACAAGGTCAACGGGGCCGTTGCCCCTCCATTTCTTGTGGAGGGCCGCCGGCCTCGGCGGCCTTGGGTGCGCGGG
>Ga0308414_1001725_pt1 | contig 14279 bp, 12 predicted proteins | sample HotsprSampleOS50_FD_205667 | JGI IMG/M metagenome (GOLD analysis project Ga0308414, IMG submission 205667) | Hot spring phototrophic mat microbial communities from Octopus Spring, Yellowstone National Park, Wyoming, United States - 20090730_OS50 ... | reverse complement strand
CATCACCATTATTTATGTAATCACCATTATTTATATGATCACCATTATTTATATAATCACCATTATTTATCAAATTGAGTGGATATCTGGCGTACAGGGGTATATGGCTCTGTGTAATCATATATATGATCAGATCTTCATGACCGTTATGACGTAATGATTCCCGTTCCATGCCCAGAATAATGGCATTGTCTGATCCCTTGTCAAGGCAATGCCGGAATTCCATATGGTTCAGAAAGGTGACACCAGGCCATTCAGGAGCGCCGGTGATATTCTTCCACCAGAACCATTCGCTCACGATATGGAGAACCGCGGTGATGAAGATCTCGTGACCTGTAATACAGGATATAATATCTTCAATCCTGTTGATAATATCAGATCGGGAAATATTTGGTTTTAGGATAATCTGATTCAGATACTGAAATTCAGGCATTATCCTGTTGCCCTGGAATGTTTCCATATTCAACAGCACGCTTTCATACTGGCCTTCAGATATAAGGGTATTACTAGTGATCAGAAAGTCCCGGATTTCTTTTGTGATATAATAATTATTCTGTTTGATGCTTTCCCCCTCTGGGGTATGATATTCTGTATACATATTATATAAAACACTGTATTCTTCCACCCCGGAATTTTCTCTTCGCCACAATATTCTGTTTACCCGAAATCTGTTCTTAAGATCATCACCCAGGGGTAATGATTTGATGAGGACATCTGGTATGTTGTTCCACATGAGGGGATTATCCTTCAGGCTGTTTGCTGCCTGGATCAGATTTTTGATTGCATTCCTGGTATACACTCTGGTTGAATACAGATTTCTCTCCAAATCCTCGATGTACAGCCTGTTAGGATCCATGTTTTACTCCCATGAAGATCTCTGGAGAATAACAGGGTTGGCACCACAATTCAAAAATTGAATTGTAATATGGTTTTCCCAAAGGTTTGACCTCTAACTCAAGATATTTACCGGACAAGAAATGATTTCTGTTCGCCAGGAATTTTTTGTGAGCTCCACTAGTAGATCGTAACGATATATCCCACATGAGGAGATTTTCCTCATCAAGTAAGAGTAATTGCAGATAATCATCCAATCTACGAGAAAAATTGAGAGGAGAAACGTTGTCAATATATTTACACCACACCAGCCTTCCCTTTATGTTGGTATATTCATTACTCTTGGAGGAAAGGAGAGGTGGATTTTCACTCAGTGAATGAATTAATCTGATCTCCCTCCACTCGGGAACGTTTTCTTTAATGCAAAACACTGGAAAATGTGTTGTGAATTTCCCGAAAATTTTTAACCAACAAGGAATATACCGTTTCTCCTTCAACAATTCAATCATTTCTGAACACGTTTTTTTGTAGGAAAACTTGTGATCACCACTCCAATGCCATTGGTATACGGTGTTTAAAAATCGTTCAGTGAGATCGTTTTTTATGAGGTTTTCTCCGGAAAAACATATGATACCAATCATTAAACTGATAATGAACTTCCTCTTCTCTACGGAGAGATAACCGTATAAACAATCATTTTTGTGGCCAGTTAACCTTTTCCATTCCCCGGAAATGATATCCCCAGGTACTGTATTCTGTATGATTTCAGTTAATGAATCAAAACCGAGCGGATATACGGAATCCAGAACATGATGATCATATTCATCAATTACCACTTCTGGAGGGGATATTTTTTCAAAAAATTGATTTACAGGACCGGGATCAAATCCCTTCCTGGTGAGGAAATCCGCCACAATGGCGTGTAACAAACGGTTTTCATAATCCAGATCAAGGGGATCTAAATTTTTCTCCCGGGAAAAATTAATCAGTGATCTCTGTGAATTGTAGATTTTTTCATGATATTTTGTTTTTTTCTTTTCCATATGAAGTCCTCAGAGCTTTGTGAATCCACATGAGAATAAAATTAATGAGAATGCTTCTGATCACAAGTGATTTGTTCTGTTCCCCAGGTGCATTAAACCAGGTTTTATTCCTCATTGGGTTCAGTGGAATGTATATTATACTATACGTGTACAGGATCATATTCCCGCGGGAATATCAGATATTCTCTTTCACCACGTCATTCCTCCTCCTTCATCTGGACAACATCAACTCTGTCCTGGAACGGGATATTTGCTACCAATCGATTGAAATCACTGTATTTGTTTTTTATGACCATCAGAATGTTGAGTGGGACCCCTGCAAGGTCTGGATCACCATATGAGTAGATCTCACCATCAGTAAAAATGATCACCAGGTTTTTAGTATTGACGTTACCTGATTCCAGGGAAACTTCTGCTACGTGTGGCCAGATCTTCTCAATTGATGTGCCACCACCTCCATATACCTGGTATTCTTGGAGTTCACGAATGATATCCTCTGGGCTGCTCACCAGGGTATCATATGTGGTGGTACCATAAATTTCTGTATCAAAAGAGCTGACCCGGATCTGGAGATCACGAACTGGACTGCTCTGTACAATTGAAGAGATTTCTGAAATGAAATCCTTCAGATCTTTTTCTCCAATTGATCCTGATGCATCCACGTATACGTGAATGTTCACCTGATTTTCGTGAATCATTCCGGGCAAGAGAACAGGATCGGGATGATTGAGCAGGGAGTAATGGCTGTAATTGTGCAATTTTTTGTAGTGATAATCCACACGGAATGAATCCTCGATAAAGTGTGCCAATTTTTCACGCCAGTTGATCTTGGGAGGATTCAGGATCTTGTCAAAGATCCTCTTCATCCCTTCCGGAACGTTACCGGGATGGATACCGGAAACAATTTCCTTCATGTTTTGTTTGATTTTTTCATATTCTTTTCTGCTGATCCGGATCCGGATTTGACCATTCTCAAAGGTGATCTCTGGTCCTTTTCCACCCCCTTCACCATCATCCAGACCAGTTTCGTCAATATCAATATGCACGTCAAATTGGTAACCACTGAATTTTTTCATTAAATCTTTGTCGTTAGCTATCATATCATAAACTTCTTCAGAACTCAATCCGTCATGAAATTTCCGGTCATACAGAACATCAGGTGGAGGAGATCCAATCTGGTTGTTGATCAGAATATAATTGGTGATATAATCAATCGCCATGTTCCACACAAAGGGATGACGATCACCTCGCCTCCCTAATTGATCTAGGATGATGTGAAAGATTTCATGAACAATGATGAATACCAGTTGATCAATACCCTTACCGTTTTTGCTGTTGATTATTTCCTTAAAGAAATTGCGATTGTAATAAATTGCTCGCCCACATGTGGCGAATGTGGGGATATCGGTTCTCTCAATAAATTTGAGATTTGCCAGTATGGGTCCTATGAAGAAAAGGTTTCCAGAAGACATGATCCGGATCTTTGCCTTCAAAAGAGCTTCCTGAAGAAGATCCTCTTCCTGTGCCATCTGAATCCCTTTTCTTGCCTATCTTCCTGCACTCTAACCGGCCCGGGCCTGGTTGTCAAGAAAATTGTAGCACCCTACGTAGGGGTTTGCAGGGACGTATGGATCAGCCCTTGAAACAGGGCTTCGTATGAAGAGATATCCCCTACACGGGGAGTGTAGGGGATTCTGTAATCTTTTCAACTTTTCTTTGTTCTTTTTCCGGATATCAGGCCTTTACAGAACATATTTTGCAACGCCGCCGCCACCGTTCTTGAGATTAAAGCAAACTATATTTGTTACTCATGTTGTGATATTGTATACGGATAACTGGTTGGCTATTCTCTACGATTTTTTGCCAATCTTCTGGATAAGTACGTATTAGTGCATATTGAGGAAATTTCATATGCACCTCACTAGTATCCAATTGGAGCGTACAGATATCATTTGTATCTGAACGCATCAAATCAATTCCCTGGGAATGGAGAACGATTGTGATATTCGTCCATCGCTGCCCAGTATCACGAATGCTCTTTAGCATATGTTGAATGGTATTGATGTGTTCGGGTAGAAGAACAATTTCTATTAAACGGGACAGGATATTTGGATTTGTTGGGTGGACATTTTCTCTGATCATGATCATTGGGCGATCATTCATCCTCTTCGTCCCCATCCTATCCCTATTACGCATGGGATATATAATATGGCACCAGGGGAGTATCAAGAAAATATTTTCGTGAGAAGTGGGTTAACCCAGGTTAACAATCATATTTTTTGTGACATGGCAGGTTTTGCTTCCAGAAGCGAACCCGTTCCAGTGACTGGTAACTGATCAGCAATTCATTGCAATTGTTGTATAACACAAATATATTGAAACTTGAACTCTTTATAATACCAGTAAAGCAAACCCGTATACCCAAGCCCATACGCACTACATCCGCCTGCTTGAGCATATTTTTCTTCCTGGCTGTCAAGAAAATTGTAGCACCCTACAAGGGGTTTGTAGGGGCATATGGGTCATCCCTTGGGTATAGATTCATATGAAAAGATATCCCCTACACTCCCCGTGTAGGGGATTCTGTAATCTTTTCAACCTTTCTTTGTTCTTTTTCCGGATATCAGGCCCTTACAGAACGTATTTTGAAAAGTTCCTGACAAACTCTTGCCAGGACTTGCTCTTCACGTCGATCTTCAGTTTCATTTGTCCGAGAACCATTTTGCCGGCAAAAACGATCATCTCCTTCTCGGGAATGTTATTCAGGAGATACCGCATGAAATTCTCGTTTGCGGTGGCCTTTTCCTCCTTTGAATAACGGCTGCTCTCCCCAAGAATATCCCTCAGGGAATAGCAGAGGCTCACAATGAGCGCATACTTGAGCCCAAGATCATCTCCAGTGAACTTCTTTTCACAAGCTTTATTGTCCAAGAGGATCCTGGTGGTATCAGGAAGTTTGCTTGCCACCTTCATATACTGGAACAATTCCGCTTGCGCGGTTTCACCAACACAGCCAGCAATGAGCGGTGCTAGCAAATCATTGCTGACGTCATCTCCAATTGAATTGAGAATATCACTAGCAAATTTCCAACTACGAGGAGTAGGGAACGCCTCGGTTGCCAGTTTGGGATCAAAACTGAAGATCCTGTCCTTCTTGAATGTCAGGAAACTCACAATATTACGATTAAAATTGTTTTCTACTGCATAATTCAGGAAGTCTTGTGCATTGGCTTCCAGATAAATGTGCACAAGCCTGTTTGAAAGCGGCTTTGGCATCACATATGTGACGCCCCTGTCCCCGGCTCCATTACCGGCTGCCACAATGAACACACGATCCGGATTGAGAACATGTTCACCAACCCGTTTGTCCAGAATGAGCTGATAGGCGGCCGCCATCACTGACGGTGGAGCAGAATTGAACTCATCCAGGAACAGAACAGTCTTCTTGTTGGGATTGTGGTCCAGAAACCATGGCTTGGACCACCTGAGCTTGAGAACGTCACCCCCTTTATCGTTCACGGGAACGGGAACGCCCATTAGAGAAGTAGGATCGATCATTGACAATCGTACGTCAACGAAATCATATCCATTTCGGGTAGCATATTGGCGAACGATCTCGCTCTTACCAATCCCGGGCGGACCCCAGATGAATGGACTCCTACCCGATCGATCAAGCGCTTCGAGAACCCCAAAGAGTTGGGAAGGACCGATCTTCATTCAGCTCTACTCCTCTTTCCTGCTCTCCATATATGATCCCCGACCAGGGATGTCAACCTTTTTCTGGGTAGCATGCCACCAACCTGTACCGGTATGGCTGCCCACCAGAGGCATGAATATAAACGCCAGCGAATTATGTATTGAAAAATATGAATACCAAACCATGGTGATTGATATTTTTTTCTGGATTCATGTTCTCTCTGTGATAAACCCATCCTGGTGTTTGAAAGAAAATTTCAGATAAACACCTTTATAGGAATATGAGTTTTAACACTCTAGCATACAACTGTTTAACAATTTGATGCTGTATACACGGTTCAATCTGTTGTTTGGAACAAAATATACATTATCCTGATACACTCTTTTCACCTGAGCTTTCAGCTTCACTCTTGTACCAGGTGTTGCAAGGGCCGCAAACTTGTATTTGTTAATCCCACCACGAATATCCTTTGAAGCCTGGTGAATACCTTTGCTGGGTTCATCAATACGAACTGAATACAACCGGTTATCCTTTTGGTCAATCATTTTGATCAAATAGAATGAGAGTGTATTGTTTGGAAAAACCTTATCGTTTTCAATCACTACCAGATCAAATTCCCGCCTGTTGTTTATCTCTTCACCACTTTCACCCCTTAATTGATTGATCAGGAAGAATTCTTCACCAATCAATTTCTCCTGTTTCCAATTAATTCTCCAATAGTTTATGATTACATTGATGAGCGCATTCAATTCATAGTTACTCATTAATGTCCTGAATTCACGGGGTTTTCCATCAATCAGAAAACACAGTCCCGGATTGTTGTTACTATAATGATTCCAGATCTTGTATATCTCTGAGAGGATTACATTGTCATTTACCAATTCATTTCTGATAACCCTTTTCTCTTCCCTGTACAGGGTATCCTGAATGATTGCCTGACGAATACCCTTGTTCTCTAGAACAGGACGTTCCTTTAACCTGGTTTTCAGGAATTCATCAAAGTTATCCAGGATATCGTTATAAAGCTTTCTTTTGAACTGACTATTTTTACTATTCCAGATCTCATGATCGTTGATAGCCTCGTGATAGACCTTGTTTTGAAACAATGGATGATTTCGTGCCATCATATAATTGTAAATATTTTTGAAAAATTCGTCTCTTAACCCCCAATCAGGGATTTTCTCTGGATTCAAATATTCCTCTGTAAAATCATAAACGATTTCCGTTAACAGATCATAATCAACCATTCGAATAATTTTCTCCTTATCAAAATCAATTTCTCTCTCGTCCGGATGAAGGGAACAATCCCAATCCGTGTTGTTATTAAATGATACAATATCAGAATAGTTTAATCCCTTTATCATCACATCATTGTATATATGGAATGATTGAATTAATTCATTAATAATAGGCCGGCCAGTACTGGAAATATTATATTGTTCTTCATGAATATAATATTCATTCCATATTTTATCAAATAATTTTCTCAGTGGGAGGAAATCAAGATCTCCATTACTCTTCATCAGGATTATACCGGGAGTGGTTTTCCAATCCCCTGGAAGAGTATCCCAGCCAGGTACATTTCGTTCAACCCAATCATGATAAGGTGATTTACCTTTGCCCTGATTCCATTTCGCTTCCCCTAGGACTTGATCAACTTTTTTATTGTACCGGTTAATGCTGATGTTGATATTATAGATCTCTTCCAAGAGTTTATCTGGATAATCTCCCAGATTGACAGAAATGATTCTGCAATCCTTTATACCAATTTTCTGAAAGAAATCAATGTCCTCTCCATATGGATAAAGACGCTTATTTTTACGAATTGAGATAAAATACCTGATCCAGATACCTGAATCTGGTTTATCATCCCGGATGATCTTTTTCAGATATACATCACCAACGCACTCCACGTTAACGGCGATGAATTCTGCGTTAAAAACCATAAAACCAAAATTGTCGTAATTAACATTTTTTATGGATTGAAATATTTTTTCAATGGAATCAGGGTTGAATTTCAACCGGATCCAATCCCACCCACGGGGATGTTCCGCAACGTTGCGAAAACCGGCAAACTTCACCATTTTTCTGAATCCGTGTTCTCTCTGCTTCCCTTTATAGATAAAACTCGCCCTGGTGTCAAGAAAAAACTTCATGAACAATCGGTGAGTATACCTGGCATAAACTAAATCACCAGAAAAAATAATTTTTAAAAAAGAGAAATCCTGGTTGATTTATTTTTTCATTATTTCTCAAACTCCTGATGTTATCTGGATACTATTGATCCTGATTAATCTGTAATTGGGAACAAAATATGTTGTATCCATGTATACTTTTTTTATAGTACCCCTTAAATGCACTCGCATGCCAGGGCGGGCCAGGAGAGCAAGCTTGTATTTATTGATAAATCCTGTTCGGATATCCTTTGCGTGAGAGATAATACTGCCTGTGGGTTTATCAATGAGAATTGAGTATAATATGTTATTATTTTTGTCAATAAGTTTGATCAGGTAATATTTTTTATGATTTTTGTGATTTTTATAATTTTTATTCACAGGAATTAATAAATTGTCAACTACCACTAGATCAAAATCTTTTCTCTGCAGGGATAGATTATCATTGCCATCATCATCTCTCAATTTGTTAACTAAGAAGAATTCATCACCCAACAATTCTTTACTCTTCCAATTCTTTCTCCACCAATTATGAATGATATTCAATACCGATTCTATTTTATAAATGTCCATACCAATTCGGAATTCATATATCTCATTTCCAGTTTGTAATTTCATTCCTGTGGAATCATTACCATAACATCTCCAGATAATGTCTGCGTTCTTGATGTTTGAAATATCTTCCTGGATAAAAATATTTTTTGTTTGGTTTTCACTGATAACATCCTCTTTTAAAAGGATGTCCCGGATGATCAATTCACGCGTGTTTCTGTTCTTGATTTGCGGATGTTCTGTTATCCACGTATTCAAAAATTCAAGAAAATTTTCCCGGACTAATTTAATCATTTTTTTATAACTTTTTTCATCATTAATGATATTCTGGATATCCAGAGAAGAGGGAAGAATTTGTGATGCCTTCATATAATCATAAACTTTTCTGTAAAATTCATCCCCAAACATCCAATCAGGTATGTTCTGGAAATGATCCCGATGGTTGTCCAGGAAATTACAAATGATTTCGGTTAAAATATCCTGATTAATGGGTATCATATACTTTTTTTTAGGATCTCTAGGATCAAAACAAATTTTTTCAACTTCAACATCCTGATCATCACATTCCGTATGGTTTTTTCCTTGCTGAAAACAATCCAGAAAAGAAATAACGTTTGAATTGTTTATTCCTTTAATCATTACATCCCTGTAAATTTTAAAAGAATACAGAATTTCTCCAAAGATATATTCAATATTAATGTTTTGAATTGTTGTGGTTTTTCTGTAAAATTCATGAATTAATTCATTAAAGAAAGTATAAAAAGTGAGATAACCCAATTTTTCATTGTTCTGGAACAGTATTCCGGGAGTTAATCTCCATTCCTGGAAAAGACCATCTAGACCAGGTATGTTTCGTTCAACCCAATCGTGATATGGTGTCCATCCCTTGCCACTATTCCAGTCATCCTTTTTTGGGTACAGATATTGATCTGTTATCTTTCTGTATTGTTCAACTTCTCTGATAGAAAAAAGAGCATTATACAGATTTCTTATTTCTGAATCTGGATCACTACCAAAATTGATTCCGATTATTCTTGTATTTTCGCCTATGTTAAATTTTTTGAAAAATGGGGAAATGATTTGATACAAATTATTATTTTTATTTAGTAAAATATTGTAACGAATCCAAAATCCTGAATTAGCGGTTGGTTTTTTGATTATTTTTTTGATATAGATATTGTTGTGAAGAATATCAATATCACTGGAATTTATTTTTATACTTGCAGTAAAAGTGAAGAGCCCTGCATTATTGTGGCCTTTATTTAATGAATGAATAATTTTGTTTATTGTTTGTTGATTGAATTTTAATTTAATATATTCTTGTTCATTAATTTGAACATCCGTACTGAAATCAGTGATGATCACTCTTTTTCACCCTGTACAGGTGTATGTGTACCGTACGCATGCCTGTACATTTACACCCTAACCCCGGAATGTCAAGAGGGAAAAGGCGTATGTAATGATTTTTAAAAAAAGATTAAAACATGTTTTAAAAATACTAGTATTATTTTTTTTGTTTAATTTTTTGAATATCTAAACAGTGATTATTCAGGTAAACTATAAAATTTATAAACAAGGATAAGCATACGGATATATCCTATTAGGTACTGTTTTTTAATGCACTACATGCATATATGCCATGCGTGTATGCTATGCTTTGAGACGCAAAAGGGTCGATTTTAAAGTTGACTTCTATAGGTGGTGGTGCTATATCCTGGAGCAGGAAGAAAGGGGTAGAAAGGAAACGGAAGATGAAAGAGATGATGAAGAAGGAAGGCGAGCAGTATAAAAATGGTGGTGCAACCGCAACCACTCTTTTTGACGAGTGGCATGCTTGGTGTAACAGCAATGCTCCTACTACAGCAGATTCATTTCTGGAGTTCGCTCTACTACTTTTGGGCAATCCAAGCGAAATTGTGGTTCGTGATAATACAAAGAACTATTATTGGAAAGATAATTTAGGAAAAATCCATGCATGGGTGACCTTTAAGCTTGACACGAATAATAACGTCTGGTATCCATGCCTGGGCGGACGATAGGACGATAAAAACAAAATATTAGGCCTTCAGATCTTCTGAAGGCCATTTCTTTCATCAAATCATATTCTAAGAAAATTCAGTAACGAAATTAATTTAACTGGAATAAAAAATTTTAGTTAAACTATAGTTTAACTTGCTTTTTACTTAGCACTATTAAAAACTATAAAACCAAAATTGTCATAATTAATTATGGATTGAAATATTTTTTAATGGAATCAAAATTAATTTTGGCCGGATCCAATCCCATCTACGTGGGTGTGCCTGTACATTTACATCCTAACCCCATGATGTCAAGAGGGAAAAGGCGTATGTAATGGATTTTAACCCGCCTCCGTGAGGAGGCGGGTTAAGAGTATGTTTAGCGGCGGCCGTACCACCAATCAACAAGTGTGGTGGAGGTGGTAACAGCGCTGTCAGGGTCACGAACAACCCCACCAACTCCATTAGTGGTCTGGGTTGTTACAGCGTTACCCCTGCTGTTGAGGGAACGAACCACTTCCAGTTCCTGGAAGAGCCGTACGGCTTCCTGGGTCAATCCCAATTGTGCAGCCAGCTTTACCGCTTCACGAAGATCACATTCACGATCACGATAAGTGGACCCAACACCCAGGCTTACAAGGCCTCCACCTTCACCACTAACCGTAACAGAACCCATACATGTATGTGGTGATGCAACCAATCCGGACAGATTTGGTGCAGTGGTGACACGGACGTCATTGCGATCACCATTGTTTCTGTTGAGATTGTAACTGGCTTGGTTTTGACCTTGTGAAATATTGTTCTTGTTCACCAAATCCACAACATTGTTATTGTTGTTGAGATTGAGATTTAGATTAGAATTTACACTGTTGTTTGTGTTGGTATTGTTATTGGTATTATTGCTGGAAACACTGGTGCCACCAGCCCAAGACGAACCGGAAAGAGCAACACTGAGAATGAAAACGGTTGAAAGAAGAACCTTACGTATGATTTTTTTTCCTTCTGATGGTTAAATGAAATCTGTCCACTGTAATTTAACAATTTCCGTTTTTTTACATTTTTTACTCTACATTCACACCTCCTTTTCCTCTTTTGAGATCATATAAAACCATTTCTCTTGTTCCTGTAATATTGGGATTGACGGATTCCATCCGTTGTTCCATATGTAATCATGTAGTTGGAGCGGGTGACGGGAATCGAACCCGCACCGCCAGCTTGGAAGGCTGGAGCTCTACCATTGAGCTACACCCGCAACTTATTAAGAGGAGGTGCTCTAATGAGATTAGTGTGTGATGGATAACCAAATGGCCTCAGTGGGTTCACTAACTTCCTCATCACCGTGCACCCATTCTAAACATTGTACACCGTTTGTCAACTTGGAAAAAGAGTTAAGAACCTTTTTTCCCTAAAACGGATGTTAACGTTGAATCGGGCCGATTCATATCTCTTTCCATTTCACGGATACGGAGATCAATGGTTCTGAGAAAATAACATACTCTAGCGATACCCTTTGCGAAGAGATAAAGAACCCGGATGGATTGTCTAATACACCAGGAACCAAAACGGAGAACGGTGATCAACAGATTATGCGATCCGGTCTTGAGGTTATGCATGGATCTTCTCCTTCATTCCCTGGAATTGTTCATACCATTGTGAAAGGTTGAAGTTTACATAGCCGTCTCCCCTGAGGATAAGGGCGCCCAACCTGGGTTCGGCCTGGATACTGTTCTCATCCTGGTCAAGAGTATAGATAACCGTTCTGATATTGAATTTTTTCAAGGCATTCCGGCAACCCACGCAGGGTAAACTCACTCCATATACCGGTACGCCGCGAGAATTCTTCTTGGAGCGAACAATGATCATCATGTATTTCCCCCTGCCATTCAAGATATTGTCCCTGTGACCTTTGTTTCTCAGTGAATTTTTCAGGCATTGGATCTCTGAATGAACAAAAATGGCTTTTTCGCGAAAATCGTGAAAAAAAGAATATTGTAATGGGCTCGTTTTACGGTATGAATTGACACCATCAGCCACGAATTCAAGCTTGTTGGTGAAGAGATAGCTTAACAATTTCGCAGTATTATTGCCCTTGAAGGGGGTGATTTCATTATTGCACAGTATAAACATTCGCTCAACAATCTTGAGAATACGATTATATTTAATTTTTACTAGTTCATTGGTATAATTCATGTGATCACTACTAAAAGTTTGTTCTGGAGAATGGCAGCCATAGAGATATTTTCTTGAGAATCTGTCCTCATTTATCTGGAGAAAATTTAAACTCGACGAGTGAGGGTCCATGGGGTCTACCTTCCAGGAAGCATCTTACAGGTTCACACTGGGTCTGTCAACCTTTTCATCTGGTTTAGGACCTGGTTGGCCGTTTTAAACCTTTTAGGTTTTTGATTTCTTATCCTCATCTCTGTCCTTACCACTAACCGTGAAGTAGGAGAGAGCCTTCATGATCACAGTAATTATAATAATGAGGAATGTCAGGTAACCCAGAATTCCTAGCCACATCTGGGGAACAAAGATTCCAGCAAGGACTACCCGGAAGGAGAACCTGTACACGTGCGAGGCCAGGGGCAAAAGCGAATCGTTGTACCACTTCAGTATTCCAGGAGCTTGAATTTCCGAAATATATCTACCATCCTCATATCTTGCAGGTATGGTTTCCGGAAATTTCCAACTCAATTCCTGCGCAGGAGCAACAGTGAATATTCCCTTTAGGAGTGGATGAATACCTTTACTGTAGGGATCAGGAATGTTCACCAGGGAGAAGATTACCAATCCAGTGGAGAATACAATCTTCCACGGCGTTCTCAGGGTCAATACTTTTCTGAAAGCCCATACGATAAAGATAATGGCCGGCATGATTATAATCATTAATATAATACCGCTCACCAGCCACCTAATTGGGGTGAGTGACAAAAGTTCAACCAGCACAAGAAGAGCATCAAAAAGCATTCTTTTTCTCCACGAACCCAGGAGGTTCTCTCTCCCTCATAAAGGCGGTCAAAGGATATGTCAAGATTTTTTTCTGTTATGTTTCTGGAGATTAGTAACATCAGGATTTAAATTTAAAAAATATTGGGGGTTGGAAATTGTCATATCAAACAAAGAAACCCATTAATTATAAAGTCTTGGAACAGTATTCTAGAGAATATCCTCATCGGAAAAGGAATATAAATGAATATGAAAAGAGCGAGAAAAAGAATAAATAAATAGAAGTAGAGAAAAAGTTCAGAAAAAACAAAACGGAAATGACTGAACCTGGAAAAACCATTATCGATATCCTGAACGGATTGGATTTAACAGATTTGATCTTTTTTGATGATCAGGGCAATGTTACTGGTTCAGATCATTTTTCAAAGATTTTTATCAATGGTTTAAACACCATTCTTTCTCTTGACAATGGATCAATCACTCTCATCTTACCGGGAGATGATCCTGATCCGGGCATGAAGAGAGAGTATGAGAGGTTGATTAATTCTCTCAGGAGAGTACCAGGTCATAATCTTGAAATTAAACGTTTCAATCACAATATAAGCCCAAAAACAAAACCGGGAGATCAACCAATGGCAGCCAGATCAGGAATGAATGAAGCTGAACAATCAAAATCAGAAAAATTGAACAGGATTATTCAAATCCTCAAGGATGTTTATTCATATACTGGATCAGGTCAGTTAAATTCCCCCAATCTCGCCTCAGTAAAGGAAAAGGAATGGGTTAGTCAAGGGCAGAGAATACTGGATGGGATTAAGTTAAGACCTCACGAAGAGGTGAAGTCAGAAAAGATTAAAGCCTATTCACCAGATCCAGAGGTCAGAAAATATCAAATATTGTATCGTTATTATGCTACTCTGGCAGCCCGTTTGGATCCCGTACGGGATGTAATACTATCAAACATTTCAAGCCGTGTTGCTGACCATTATATGTTTAAACTAATGAATGTTAAAAC
>Ga0308414_1001723_pt1 | contig 14287 bp, 14 predicted proteins | sample HotsprSampleOS50_FD_205667 | JGI IMG/M metagenome (GOLD analysis project Ga0308414, IMG submission 205667) | Hot spring phototrophic mat microbial communities from Octopus Spring, Yellowstone National Park, Wyoming, United States - 20090730_OS50 ... | reverse complement strand
CGGTACTCGGCGAGTTCCTCGCCCAGCCGCACCGTACCGCGCGCCGGCACGTGATAGGCGATGATGACCTGGTTCATGCGCGCGAACTCGTAGACGCCGATCAGCCGCGCCTCGTCGGCCTCGAGGTCGGTCTCTTCCTTGACCTCACGCAGCACGGCCGCCGCCGGCGACTCGTCGCGCTCCAGGAAGCCGGTGACCAGCGCGAACATCTTCGGCGGCCAGGCGCGGTTGCGCGCCAGCAGCACGCGCCCTTCGTACTCGATCACCGCCGCCACCACCGGCGTCGGGTTGTCCCAGTGCACCCAGCCGCAGGCAGGGCAGGCGTCGCGTTCGCGCTCGCCGACGACGCGGCGGACCAGCGGCGCCGCGCACAGCGGGCAGAACGTCCAGTTCACTTCTTCGCCGGCGACTCGCCCGTCTTCGGCGATTCGGCCTCGTCGCTGCCGCGGATCGCATCGACGGCGCTGCCGACCGCCTTGCCGGTCAGCTTGGCGGCGCCGACGGCCACGTCGACCGCGGCGCCGACGACCGTCGCGCCCGCCGATACGGCCGCCCCGGCGACCGTCATCACGGCGCAGCCGGACAACGCCGCGACGGCCAGCGCCGCGATCGGCGCTCGAATCGGCCTCATGGGCAAGGCAACCGAGGAGGATGCGGATGCAGCCGCGCCATCGTCAGCGAGTCGACGTAGGCGCCGTCGCGCAGCGCATGGGCGCGATTCGTGCCCTCCTCGACGAAACCGTGTTTGCGATACAGCGCGATCGCCCGCGCGTTGTCCGCGTACACGGTCAGCTCGATCCTGAGGTAGCCGGCCCAGCGGTCGGCCCAGTCGAGCAGGCGCCGCATCAGTTCGTCGCCGATGCCCTTGCCCTGCCAGGCGGCGGCCACGGCGATGCCCAACCCCGCCACGTGCCTGCGCCGCGGCGTCCACGCCAGCGAGTGCAAGCCGGCGCTGCCGATGACGGTGCCGTCGGCGAGCGCCAGCAGATGCAGCGCGTCCTGTTCGTGCGCGCGAGATTCGAGCCGCTTGCGCCAGGCTTCGACCCCGGGATACGGCAACTGCAGCAGCCCGGCGAAGACCTCGGGGTCCGACATGAACCGCGCCAGCGCCTGAGCGTCGCCCGGCTCGGCGCGGCGAAACTCGATGCCTACAGGCGGCTCTCGGCCCATGCCCGCACGCTGGCCAGCGCCTTGGGCAGCGCGGCGGCGTCGGTGCCGCCCGCCATCGCCATGTCGGCGCGGCCGCCGCCCTTGCCGCCGATCTGCTGCGCGACGAAGTTGACCAGCTCGCCGGCGGGAATCCTGCCGGTCGCATCGGCGGTCACGCCCGCGGCCAGTTGTACCTTGCCGCCCTCGACCGCGGCCAGCACGATCGCCGCCGTCTTCAGTTTCGCTTTCAGCTTGTCGACCGTCTCGCGCAGGCTCTTGGCATCGGCGCCTTCGAGCGTGGCCGCCAGCACCTTGATGCCCTTGATGTCGATCGCCTGCTCGGCGAGGTCCTCGCCCTGGGCGGCGGCGAGCTTGGCCTTGACGCGGGCCAGCTCCTTTTCCAGCGCCCGGACGTGGTCCATCAGCGCCGCGATCTTCGCCGGCACCTCGGCCGGCGGCGCCTTCAGCTGGCCGGCGATCTCGGCCACCTGCGCGTCGAGCTTCTGCACCCAGGCCACCGCGCCGGCGCCGGTCACCGCCTCGATGCGGCGCACGCCGGCGGCGATGCCGGTTTCGGCGACGATCTTGAACAGGCCGATGTCGCCGGTGCGTTTCACGTGCGTGCCGCCGCACAGCTCGGTCGAGAGGTTCTGCCCGTGCTCGCCCATCGCCACCACGCGCACCTCGTCGCCGTACTTGTCGCCGAAGAAGGCGAGCGCGCCGGCGCGAATGGCGTCGTCGTACTTCATCACGGTGGCGGTGACGGCGGCGTTGGCGCGGATGGCGTCATTGACGATTTCCTCGACGCGGCGGATCTCGTCCGCCGTCAGCGGCTTGTCGTGCGAGAAGTCGAAGCGGGTGCGCTCGGCGTCGACCAGCGAGCCCTTCTGCTGCACGTGCGCCCCCAGCACCTGGCGCAGCGCCGCGTGCATCAGGTGCGTGGCCGAGTGGTTGTGCATCGCCCGCACGCGGCGGGTGACGTTGACCCTGGCGGTGACGCGCTCGCCGAACTCGAACGAGCCCGACTTCACCACGCCGTGGTGGCCGATCACGTCGGCCTGGATCTTCTGCGTGTCGGTGACCTCGAACAGGCCGCCGGCGCCCACCAGCTCGCCGACGTCGCCGACCTGTCCGCCCGCCTCGGCGTAAAACGGCGTCATGTCGAGGACGATGATCGCGCTTTGGCCGGCGCGGACTTCGTTGACCGGCGTGCCGTCGACGTACATCGCCACCACCTTGGCCTCGGCCGTCAGGTAGTCATAGCCGACGAAGCGGGTCTTGGCACCGGCGTACTCGACGCCGGCGGCCATCTTGAAGCGGCCGGCGGCGCGCGCCTGCTCGCGCTGCCGCTGCATCGCCTGCTCGAAGCCGGCGTGGTCCACCGCGATGCCGCGCTCGCGGCAGATGTCGGCGGTCAGGTCGACCGGGAAGCCGTAGGTGTCGTACAGCAGGAAAACCGTCTCGCCATCGAGCAGCCGGGCGTCGCCAGCGCCGAGCCGGCCGAGCGCCGAGTCGAGGATCTTCATGCCGTGCTCGAGCGTCTCGCCGAAGCGCTCCTCCTCTTGCTTCAGCACGCCCTCGATGCGGCTGCGCATCTCGACGAGCTCGGGGTAAGCGGCGCCCATCTCGGCCACCAGGTCGCCGACGAGGCGGTGAAAGAACGGCTGCGTCTGCCTCAGCTTGTAGCCGTGCCGCAGCGCGCGGCGGATGATCCGCCGCAGCACGTAGCCGCGGCCCTCGTTGCCGGGGATGATGCCGTCGGCGATGAGAAAACTGCAGGCGCGGATGTGGTCGGCGATCACCTTCAGCGAGTTGCTGGCGAGGTCCCGGGCCCCCGTCTCGCGCGCCGCCGCCCGGATCAGGTTGGCGAACAGATCGATCTCGTAGTTCGAGTGCACGCCCTGCAGCACCGCCGCCAGCCGCTCCAGGCCCATGCCTGTGTCGACGCACGGCTTCGGCAGCGGCGTGAGCACGCCGCGCTCGTCGCGGTCGAACTGCATGAACACCAGGTTCCAGATCTCGATGTAGCGGTCGCCGTCGGCATCCGGCGATCCCGGCGGGCCGCCGGCGACCCCGGGGCCGTGGTCGTAGAAGATCTCCGAGCACGGGCCGCAGGGGCCGGTGTCGGCCATCTGCCAGAAGTTGTCGGAGACGTACTTCGGCTGCCCCGGCTTGTCGCCGATGCGGATGCAGCGGCTGCGCGGTACGCCGACTTCGCGGGTCCAGATGTCGTAGGCCTCGTCGTCGTCGATGTACACCGTCGTCCACAGCCGCTCCGGCGGCAGCCGGTAGACCTCGGTCAGCAGCTCCCAGGCGAACTTGATCGCGTCGCGCTTGAAGTAGTCGCCGAAGCTGAAGTTGCCCAGCATCTCGAAGAAGGTGTGATGGCGGGCGGTGTAGCCGACGTTCTCGAGGTCGTTGTGCTTGCCGCCGGCGCGCAGCGACTTCTGCGCCGTCACCGCGCGCGTGTACGGCCGCTGCTCGCGGCCGGTGAAGACGTCCTTGAACTGGACCATGCCGCTGTTGACGAACAGCAGCGTCGGGTCGTTGGCCGGCACCAGCGACGAGGCGCGCACGATCGTGTGCCCCTTGGACTCGAAGAACTTCAGGAACTGGTCGCGGATCTCGGCGCTTTTCATCGGAACGGAGGGAAACGCACGACGACGGGACGCGCCGCGCGCGGATGGGCTTCGAAAGCGCTCGATGATATCAAGGGGTCCTCTGCGCCCTCACTGCGCCCGCCGACGCCGCGGCCGACGCGGCGGCTTGCGCGACGTCAACCGCGCGCCGGCGGCCGGCCGCATACTCGCCGCTGGCCGCGACGATCGGCCAGGCGTGGCCCGCGCCCCGCCTGCCGGCGTCGTTTCGCGTTATGTTCGCCGCGCCACGACCGCCACGACCATGTCTTCGCCCGCACCCACCCCCGCCCCGGCGCGCATCGCCGTGCGGCCCGGTTCGCTCGACGCCTGGCGGATCGCCATCCGCACCCGCACGCTTTGGATCGCCACCGTGCCGGTGTTCGTCGGCACCAGCCTGGCCTATCTCGCCCGCGGCGAGGTCGACGTGCTCTTCGCCACCCTGGCGCTGGCCGCCGCCATCCTGCTGCAGGCGATCGCCAACCTGCAGAACGACGTCGGCTACACCGCCCGCGGCGGCGAGAACGGCACCCGCGTCGGCCTGCCGCGCGCCACCTCCGCCGGCCTGCTGACGCCGCGCGAGGTGCGGCTGGCCATCGCGCTGGCGGTGGCCGCCACGGTGCTGCTCGGGCTGCCGATCGTCGGCCGCTGGGGCGCGCCGGCGCTGGCGATGGGGCTCGCCTCCATGGCCGCAGCGCTGGGCTACATGGGCGGGCCGAAGCCGATCGCCTACACGCCGCTGGGCGAGCTGATGGTGTTCGTCTTCTTCGGCATCGTCGCGGTGGCCGGCAGCGGCTACATCCAGCTCGGCACCGTGACCCCGCCGCTCATCGCCGCCGGCGCCGCGATCGGCTCGCTCGCCGCCGCCGTGCTGGTCGTCAACAACCACCGCGACATCGCCCACGATGCCGGCACCGGCCGCCGCACCTTCGGCGTGCTGTTCGGCGCCCGCGCCTCGGCGCGCCTCTATGCGGTGCTGATGCTGGCGCCCTTTGCCGCCGTGCCGCTGCTGGTCTGGCTCACCGGCAGCCACCTGCTATGGCTGCCCCTGCTGGCGTTGCCGGGCGCGGTGGCGCTCGTGCGCGCCCTGCCGAAGACCCCGCCGGGGCTCGCGTTCAACGGCCTGCTGATGCGCACGGTGATGGCGCAGCTGATCTACGGCGCCATGCTCACGGTCGGCACGCTGCTGACGGCCTGGCTGTAGCCGCCGGCGCCGACAGGCGCTGCGCCGAGGCGCCGCCCGGAAGCAACAGGAGCGACGAACGCAGGCCGCATCGCGGAACTCGCCGCTGCCCGGCGGACACCTGGCCCGCGCGCGGGGTTGGCTGGCTCAGTGGTGGCAGATGCGGGCGAACATCGCGATGGCCGGATGCTCCGAGCCCGCCACGCCGGCCACCCGCGCCGCGTGCGCGAGGTTCGAAATGCCGAAGACGATGATCGCCGCCCCGGCGAGCGGCCGCACCCACGCCAGCGCCCGCGCGCCGTGTGCCTGGCCGGCGCGGCCGATGCCGTGCACGGCCACGTCCACCGCCAGCATGTTCGGAAGCGTGCCGGCGCCGAAGGCCAGCATCACCAGCGCCCCCTGCAGCGGCCCGCCGGCCACCAGCGCCAGCGGCAGGGCGGCGTAGACCATGCCGCAGGGGATCCAGCCCCAGGCCAGGCCGGCCGCCAGCGCCTGGGCGCCGCTGCGCGGCGGATAGACGCGGCGCGCCAGCGGCGCGATGAACTGCCACAGCCAGGCCCCGGCCGGCTCGATCCGCTTCAGCCACGCCACGCGGCCGAACATCGACGCGCCGATGGCCAGCAGCATCAGGCTGCCCACCAGCAGCAGCGCCGCCTGCACCGGCATCACGTCGGCCGCGTACAGCGCGGCGCCGACCGTGCCGGCGAGCAGCCCGGCCAGCGCGTAGCTGACGATGCGCCCGGCGTGGTAGCCCGCAGCGAGCCGCGCCGCCGACACTTGGCGCGGCCGGTTCAGCTGCAGCGCGCCGACGATGCCGCCGCACATGCCGGCGCAGTGCAGGCCGCCGACCAGCGGCAGCGAGAAAGCGGCGAAGGCCTGCGCGGCGAGCTCGGTCAGTTGGGGTTCCATGGCGGCTCGGACAACCTATGGCAAGGGGCTCGTCGTCTTTGCGAGCCCCGGCACAACGACGCGACGGGCTGCCGTCAGACGATCTTCGAGTAGCGGCGCAGGCGCTGGTCCTGGCGCAGATAGCGGTCGAAGACCATGGCGATCGCCCGCACCAGCAGCTTGCCGGCGGGCAGCACGCTGATCCAGTCGGGCGTGATCTCGACCAGGCCGGCCTCCTCGAAGCTGCGCAGGTCCTCCAGCTCGCGGCGGAAGTACTCGTCGAACCGGATCAGGTGCGCCGCCTCGATGCCTTCCTTGCTGACCTCGAAATGGCACATCAGCGCCATGATCACCGCCCGCCGCAGCAGGTCGTCGCGGTCGAGCAGCACGCCGCGCGCGGTCGGCAGCAGGCCGGCGTGCAGGCGGTCGTAGTACTCGTCCAGCTCGCGCACGTTCTGCGAGTAGGTGGGGCCGACCTTGCTGATCGCCGACACGCCGAGCCCGATCAGGTCGCAGTCGGGCCGCGTCGAGTAGCCCTGGAAATTGCGGTGCAGGCGGCCGAGCGCCTGCGCCCGCGCCAGCTCGTCGGCCTCCTTGGCGAAGTGATCCATGCCGATGTAGCGGTAGCCAGCCCCCGTGAGCCGGGTGATCGCATCGAGCATGATCTGCGTCTTTTCCTGCGACGACGGCAGCTCCTCGGCGACGATGCGCCGCTGCGGCTTGAACCGCTCCGGCAGGTGCGCGTAGTGATAGAGCGCCACCCGCTCGGGGGCGAGCTCGAGCACGCGGTCGAGGGTGCGCGCGAAGCTGGCGCGGGTCTGCTTCGGCAGGCCGTAGATGAGGTCGAGGTTGACCGACTTGAAGCCCGCCGCGCGGGCGGTGTCGATCGTCTCCTTCGTCATCTCGTAGCTCTGCAGCCGGTTGACCGCCTTCTGCACCTGCGGGTCGAAGTCCTGCACGCCGACCGACATGCGGTTGAAGCCCAGCGCCGCCAGCAGGCGCACCTTGTCCGGCGGCGTCGAGCGCGGATCGACCTCGATGCTGCACTCGGCGTTGTCGGCGAGCGGAAAGCGCTCGCCCAGCATCGCCATGACCTGGCGCAGCTCGTCATTGCCGAGGAAAGTCGGGGTGCCGCCGCCGAAGTGCAGCTGCTCCAGCTCGCGCGGGCCGGTCAGCAGGGCGCCGACGAGGTCCGCTTCGGTGCGCAGCGCCACCAGGTAGTCGGCGGCCCGCTCGTGGTGGCGCGTGACCACCTTGTTGCAGGCGCAGTAGTAGCAGACCTTGTCGCAGAACGGCACGTGCACATAGACCGACAGCGGCGGCGGCGCCGCCTGGTCGCCGCGCGCCGCCAGCCGCGCCGCGAACGCGGCGGCGTCGAAGGCCTCGACGAAGCGGTCGGCGGTCGGGTACGAGGTGTAGCGCGGCCCCGGGTGGTCGAAGCGGCGCAGCAGCGCTTCGCCCGGCAGTTCGATGTCTTTGACGGTCATGGCGGGAGCAAGCATAAGCATCCTGCTGCGGTGTCACCGGACCCGTCACACGGGCCCGCTCGGCAGGCCGATTATTCGGGGGCAGCGCCGCGGCGGGTTGACTGGCATCAACCGGGCAACGACAAAGGCCCGGCGAGGCGCGCGGCAAGACCCAGCCATACCCATGGGATAGCGGAGCGGTGTTCGGCCGCAGGCCCGGTTGCAGGACACGGTTGTCGTTACAATGACCCGGCAGCCAAAACCCGTCGTCGCCTGCGGAGACCGTTGATGAATGCGCCGAGCTTTTCCGCGCTGCACCTGAAGGTTGCCTGCTCGAACTGCAACCTGCGCGAACTGTGTCTCCCGGTCGGGCTGTCGCTGGCCGAAGTCGACAAGCTCGAAGAGCTGGTGGCCACCCGCAAGCGCATCAAACGCGGCGACTCGCTGTTCCGCGCCGGCGACCGCTTCGAGTCGCTGTACGCGGTGCGGCTGGGGTTCCTGAAGAGCACCGTCGTGTCCGCCGACGGCCGCGAGCAGGTCACCGGCTTTCACATGGCCGGCGAGCTGGTCGGCATGGACGGCATCAGCAACGAGCAGCACTCCTGCGACACGGTGGCGCTGGAGGACACCGAGGTCTGCGTCATCCCGTACGAGCGCATCGAGGAGGTGGCCACCTCGGTGCCGGCGCTGCGCAGCCATTTTCACAAGGTGATGAGCCGCGAGATCGTCCGCGAGCACGGCGTCATGCTGCTGCTGGGCAGCATGCACGCGGAGGAGCGGCTGGCCGCCTTTCTGCTCAACCTGTCGCAGCGCTTCGAGGCGCGCGGTTATTCCCGCTCCGAGTTCGTGCTGCGGATGACGCGCGCCGAGATCGGCAGCTTTCTCGGCCTGAAGCTGGAGACGGTGAGCCGGGCGCTTTCGCGCTTCGCCGCCGACGGGCTGATCGAGGTCAACCAGAAGCACGTGCGCATCGTCGACCCCGAAGGCCTGCGCGCGATCATGGCCGGTCAGGGCCCGCACGCGTAGCCGCGCTGACGCCGGCTGCCGTCGTGCGCTGCCGTCAATCCGCCGCCAGATCGCCGCGCTTCGGGCAGCTGGCCGGACGCTCTTCGGCGCCCGGAGGGCAGCGGTTGACCTCCACCGGCGAGCGCTGCAGGAACACCGTCAGCGCCGCGGCCGACGCCCCGAGCAGCCAGAAAAAGAAGAACCCGATCGTGTAGATCGTCATGCGACTGGCTTCGACCGGCGCGCCGAACAGGTGCACGTCCGCCGGGTCGATCACCGCGAAGACGAGCAGTTCCGCCACGGCGGCAATCAGAAACGACGGCCAAAGCACCCACAGGATGCGCTGCGTCAGGCTGCTGGCCATGGTCGCCTCCGCTGCCGCTAGCGCGATGCCGCCAGCCTGAAGGCGCGCACCTCGCCGGCGGCGATGCCGCCGTCCAGGCGCCAGTCCTGGCCCTCCAGCAGTACCCGCCACGCCACCGGGGCGGCCAGCGGCATCGCTTCTTCCCAGGCGCCGCGGTACTCGGCGCTGCGCCCGTCCGGATCGGCGGCGACACGGGCCAGCCGCGCCACCCGGTCGGCGCCGCTGCGGCCCGGATGCACGAGGCGGATGCGCAGCACGGCCTCGGCCGGCAGCGCCCGCTCGCCGCGCAGGCGAACGTAGACGGTGTCGCCGGCCGTCTCGCCGCCGGCCTGCACTTCGGCCACCAGCCCGAGCTCGGCGGCGCGCTCGCTGCGCGACAGTTCAGCGTTGATCGCCAGGCCGCGCTTGTAGTAGTCGGCCGCGACCACACCGTCGTCGCTGCGCACCGCCAGCACGATGGTGACGATCCCGCCGATGACCGCCGCCAGCGGCGGCAGCATCAGCAGCCATGGCCAGCGCTGGCGGTACCAGGGCAAGGGGGCAGCGTGCATCGGTTCAGGTTCCTGTCCGGTTCGCATCCGTTGCGCTCAGCGACGGCGAGAGGCTGCGAGGCGGGCCGCGGGTGACGGGCGCTCCATCCCTTCAGCGGCGCAGGCCAAGGAAAGTCGTGGTCTCGCGCACCGCGACCTTGGGATCGTCGAGCGCCCGCACCTCGACCGTGATCTTGTGCGAGCCTGGCGAGACCGCATCGGCGTCGGCCAGCAGGCGCAGCGGGATCGAGGCGACCGCGGCGGGGCCGACCTCGAAGCGGGTTTCCGATTCGACCGTCAGCCCAGGCAGGCCGCTGGCCGACACCGTGAATGCGCGCCGCCCCTCGGTGGTGTTGGAGACGTTCATCCGGTAGACGTTCTCGACCCGGCCATCGTCGGTCTCCACCGCCAGCGCGCCGCGGTCGCGGATCAGGTCGACCTTCAGCGGCACCCGCAGCGCCAGCGCCACCGCGAGCCCCGTCACCAGCGCCAGCAGCACCGCGCTGTAGACGAGCACCCGCGGCCGGAAGATGCGCCGCCGCATCTGCCGCGCGTCCAGCCCCTCGCGCATGGCGTTGGTCGTCGAGTAGCGCACCAGCCCCTTCGGCAGGCCGGTGCGCTCCATCACGTAGTCGCAGGCGTCGATGCAGGCGGCGCAGCCGATGCACTCGTACTGCAGGCCGTTGCGGATGTCGATGCCGGTCGGGCAGACCTGCACGCACAGGCCGCAGTCGACGCAGTCGCCCAGGCCGAGCTCGGCGCGGCTCTTCTTCTTGCTGCCGTGGCCGCGCGGCTCGCCGCGGGCGGCGTCGTAAGTGATGATCAGCGTGTCCTTGTCGAACATCGCGCTCTGGAAGCGCGCGTACGGGCACATGTACTTGCACACCTGCTCGCGCATCCAGCCGGCGTTGCCGTAGGTGGCGAAGCCGTAGAACAGCACCCAGAAGGCCGACCAGCCGCCGAGCGACAGGGTCAGGATCTCGACGCCGAGCTCGCGGATCGGGGTGAAGTAGCCGACGAAGGTATAGCCGGTCCAGAGTGCCACCAGGATCCAGGCGCCGTGCTTGGCCGCCTTCAGCGCGAACTTGCGCCCGCTCATCGGCTCGCGGTCGAGCCGCATGCGCTGCGCGCGGTCGCCCTCGATGCGCCGCTCGATCCACATGAAGATCTCGGTGTAGACGGTCTGCGGGCAGGCGTAGCCGCACCACAGCCGGCCGCCGACGGCGGTGAACAGGAACAGCGACAGCGCGGCGATGATCAGGATCGTCGTCAGATAGACGATGTCCTGCGGCCACAGCACGAGGCCGAAGACGTAGAAGCGGCGCGCGGCGAGGTCGAACAGCACCGCCTGGCGGCCGTTCCACGTCAGCCACGGCAGGCCATAGAAGACGATCTGCGTCGCCCACACCGCGGCCCAGCGCCACTTCTGGAACAACGCCAGATGCTCGCCGATCTTCTGCCGCGGGTAGATCTCCACCCGCTTGGCGTACAGCGACTGGACGGCTTCGACCTGCTTGGCCGCGGCCGGCTGCGCCCCGGCCTGCTCGGCTGCGGCCTGCTGCAGCCGCCGGCCCTCGTCAACGGCGTTCATCTATCGCCTGCTGCAGCGGCGCGGCAAATGCCGCGTCGCCGCCAGCCCTCACTTGCCCGCCGGCGGCGCCGCGGCGAGCTGGCCCGGCCGCGACAGCCAGTGCACGTAGGCGGCGACGAGGTGGATCTCCGCCTCGGTCAGCAGATCCTTCCACGCCGGCATCACGCCGCCGCGACCCTTGCTGATCGTCTCGCTGATCGACGCCACGGTGCCGCCGTACATCCAGATCTTGTTGGTCAGATCCGGGGCGCCGAGCGCGGGGTTGCCTTTGCCCTCGGCGCCATGGCAGGCGGCGCAGGCGGCGAACTTTTCCTTGCCGCGGGCGGCGCGCACCGAGTCATGCGCGGAGCCGGACAGCGACAGCACGTAATGCGCCACGTCGGTGACGTTCTCGCCGCCGCCGACCGCATCGGCCATCGGCGGCATCGCCGCGATCCGGCCGGCAACGATCGAGGTCTTGATCGCCTCCGGGTCGCCGCCCCACTGCCATTCGTTGTCGGTGAGGTTGGGAAAGCCGCGCGAGCCGCGGCCGTCGGAGCCGTGGCACTGGGCGCAGTTGTTCAGGAAGATGCGCGCCCCCATCTGCCGGCCGCGCTCGTCGGCCGCCACCGCCGCCAGGTCCATTTTCAGGTAGGAGGCGAACAGCGGCCCCCAGCGTTCCTCGGCGGCCTTGCGCTCGGCCTGGTACTGCCCGCTCGAGGTCCAGTTGAGCACGCCGGCGAACCTGGTGCCCAGCCCCGGGTACAGGATCAGGTAGATCACCGAGAAGACGACCATGATGTAAAACAGCCACATCCACCAGCGCGGCAGCGGGTTGTGGAACTCCTGCAGGTCGCCGTCCCAGACGTGGCCGGTGGTGTCCGGCTCGGGGCCGGTGCCGACCTTCACGCGCCGCTTGCTCTGCGACCACAGGAACACGCCGCAGCCGACCACCGAGACGATCGTCGTCAGGGCGATGAAGTAATCCCACAATGGACTCGTAAAGTCGCTCATCTAGCGGCCCCTCACAGTACGGTCGTGATCCTCGTCGTCGGCGAACGGCAGCCGCGCCGCCTCGTCGAAACGCTTCTGGCTGTTGCGATGCCAGGCCCACCACACGATGCCGAGGAAGGCCACGAAGGCCAGCACCGTGATCAGGGCGCGCAGGTCGTTGACGTCCACGGTCAGCCCCCGGTGCGCACGCTGCGCATTTCGACGCCGAGCCCCTGCAGGTAGGCGATCAGCGCATCGAGCTCGGTCTTGCCCTTCAGCTCGCCCGGCGCCTTGGCGACCTGCTCCTCGGTGTAAGGCACGCCGAGCCGCATCAGCGCCCGCATCCGCGCCTGCACGTCGGCGTTCTCGACGCTGGCATTGGCCAGCCACGGATAGGCCGGCATGTTCGACTCCGGCACCACGTCGCGCGGGTTGTTGAAGTGCACCCGGTGCCACTCGTCGGAGTAGCGGCCGCCGACGCGCGCCAGATCCGGCCCGGTGCGCTTGCTGCCCCACTGGAACGGGTGGTCGTAGACGAACTCGCCGGCGACCGAATAATGGCCCTGGTAGCGCAGCGTCTCGGCGCGGAACGGCCGCACCATCTGCGAGTGGCAGTTGTAGCAGCCCTCGCGGATATAGATGTCGCGGCCGACCAGGCGCAGCGGCTCGTACGGCTTGATGCCGGCCACCGGCTGCGTCGTCTGGCGCTGGAAGTACAGCGGCACGATCTCGACCAGGCCGCCGACCGAGACCACCAGCACGATCAGGACGATCATCAGCCAGGAGTTGCGCTCGATGAAGTCGTGGGTGAGCTTCATGATGGGTTTCCTCGCTTCTCGGGCTCAGGCGTGGGCGAGCGCCGCCGGCACCGGGTCGTCGACCGGCTTGCCGGCGCGGACGGTCTTGTAGACGTTCCACCCCATCAGGCAGATGCCGACCAGGTACAGCAGGCCGCCGAGCAGGCGGATCGTGTAGAAGGGATAGGTCGCCTTGATGCTCTCGATGAAGGTGTAGGTCAGCGTGCCGTCCTCGTTGACCGCCCGCCACATCAGGCCCTGCATCACGCCGGCGATCCACATCGCCGCGATGTACAGCACGATGCCGATGGTGGCGATCCAGAAGTGCAGCGTCACCGCCTTCATCGAGTACATCTCGGTGCGGCCGTACAGCCGCGGCAGCAGGTAGTAAATGGCGCCCATGCTGATCAGGCCGACCCAGCCGAGCGCGCCGCTGTGCACGTGGCCGATGGTCCAGTCCGTGTAGTGCGACAGCGCGTTGACGGTCTTGATCGACATCATCGGCCCCTCGAAGGTCGACATGCCGTAGAACGACAGCGACACGATCAGGAACTTCAGGATCGGGTCGTCGCGCAGCTTGTGCCAGGCGCCGGACAGGGTCATGATGCCGTTGATCATGCCGCCCCACGATGGCGCCAGCAGGATCAGCGAAAACAGCATGCCGAGCGACTGCGCCCAGTCGGGCAGCGCCGTGTAGTGCAGGTGGTGCGGGCCGGCCCACATGTAGGTGAAGATCAGGGCCCAGAAGTGCACCACCGACAGCCGGTACGAGAACACCGGGCGCCCGGCCGCCTTCGGGATGAAGTAGTACATGATGCCGAGGAAGCCGGCGGTCAGGAAGAAACCGACCGCGTTGTGGCCGTACCACCACTGCACCATGGCGTCGATCGCGCCGGGGTAGGCCGAGTACGACTTGGTGAGCCCCACCGGCATCGCCGCGCTGTTGACGATGTGCAGCAGCGCCACGGTCAGGATGTAGGCGCCGAAGAACCAGTTGGCAACGTAGATGTGCTCGACCTTGCGCTTGGCGATGGTGCCGAAGAACACCACCGCGTAGGCGACCCACACCACCGCGATCAGGATGTCGATCGGCCACTCCAGCTCGGCGTACTCCTTGCCGCTGGTGATGCCCAGCGGCAACGTCACCGCGGCCAGGACGATGATCAGCTGCCAGCCCCAGAAGGTGAACCAGGCCAGGCCATTGGAGAACAGCGGCACCTGCGAGGTGCGCTGCACGACGTAGTAGCTGGTGGCGAACAGGGCGCAGCCGCCGAAGGCGAAGATGACCGCGTTGGTGTGCAGCGGCCGCAGACGGCCGAAGCTGAGCCAGGGAATGCCCATGTTCAGCTCCGGCCAGGCCATCTGGGCGGCGATGACGACGCCGACCAGCATGCCGACGATGCCCCAGACCACGGTCATGATCGAGAAGGCGCGGACCACGCCGTAGTCGTAGGTCGTTGCGGTGGACGTGCTCATCTTCGGTCTTCCTCCCGGCTGCGCAGAACGACGATGCTCGTTTGATACCCCCTACCGGTATGAGGATACCGGATCCGGCGGCCGCGGCGTCGCGCCGGCGGCTGCAGCCCGGCGGTGGGCGGGGCGGCGGTCGGGCGGATCGTACGCACGGGCATCGATCCGCGCTTGACCCATGTCAATTCCGCCCCGCCGGCGACCGCGGCCGCGGCAGGGGCGGGCGAAGGGGTCAG
>Ga0308414_1001721_pt1 | contig 14293 bp, 11 predicted proteins | sample HotsprSampleOS50_FD_205667 | JGI IMG/M metagenome (GOLD analysis project Ga0308414, IMG submission 205667) | Hot spring phototrophic mat microbial communities from Octopus Spring, Yellowstone National Park, Wyoming, United States - 20090730_OS50 ... | reverse complement strand
CGGCTGAAGGCATGCAGCCGCCGCCTCCGCCTCCCCCGCCCGTGGAATAAGCGCCGCATTGTACCCGGGACTCACAACGGCCTGCCCCGCGCAGGCCGTTGTTATTTCCCGCCGTGCCTCAGCTCTAAATATGTCCTATCCGGCCTACCTGTCCTATTTTTCCCCGCGCCCCTGCCTCCGCCGCATACACCACGCCCCCAGTGCCACTCCCGCCAGCCATCCCGCCGGCTCCGGGATAAACTCATACGCCCCTATGTCCGGCGCTTCCGCGCGCACATTCCCCAGCAAATCATGCAACGGCGCCTCCGCCCCTGTGCCCGCATTGATGGCCGGCGAGCCATCGCCCAGCTCAAATCCCCCAGGCGCAAACAGCGGCGCTCCCTCCACTCCGTGGTCTTCCCACACCGTCCCCGCGCGAATCGCCGCCACGCTGTAATAGCATTGCTCATTCGTTTCCCAGCCGTTCCACATCATCGGCTTCCCGCTGCTGCTGTAATACAAATTGTAATCTATCGTTTTCTGCTTCGGCATCAACTGATACCCGTCCAGCCCGATGTTGTTTTCATAAAAAATATTGTTAACCACAACGTTGTTGGTGTCCTTCGTACGGGCAAACATGATGCCTGCGCCGACGTGAAACGTCAGATTCGTCGTCCACCCGCTCTCAGCGACAGTGTTGTTGACAATGCGGCAGTTCGGGCTTTCCGTCAGCGCAAACCCGCGCGTGTTGCGCCACGCCACGTTGTTAATAAATGTCACGCCCCAGCCGTTATACATCATGTCGGCAATAAAGCCGTTCCCATCGTTCAACGTCGGGTCGTATTGATACGCCGCAACATTCCCGTCAAACACGTTGCCCATTCCTGCGTAATGGCAATTGAACGCCGAACTGCCCGGATATTCCATCGTCTCGGAATAGAACCCGCCGTACATCCCCGTGTTGTTGCGCACCACATTGTTCGACGCATAATGATGCAGCGCAAAATGATCCAGCGCACTGTACTGGCTGTCGTTGTACGCGATCAGATTTGAACACGCCCCATGGGTAAGTGAAAGCCCGGTGGAGAAGAGCTGGCGGAACGTGTTGCTGACGACCCGCGAATCCTTCACTGTGAAGCCATCCCCGCTCACGCCATACGTCAGCACCCCGCACAACACCTGATAAAAATAATTGTACGCCACTTCAATAGCGCGGCATTGCTTGTACATGTAAATCCCAGCCGTCACGCCCCAAAATGTATTACTTATGATGCGCATGTCGCGGCAGCCTCGCATCCTGATGTTGTCAACCCAGCTCGTGTCATAGTCGAGCTGGTAATAAATGTTCGTGTAAGTGCTGTACTTGCGCTCCACTTTCTTTTGGCGCGTCGTCCAGCTTTCATTGGGATCAATCACCACCGACGGATCATCTACTACTGTGGCCGGCATGGGCTGCCACGTGGCGGGAATCCGAAAAGCGCGGTTGGTAAACGTGAAGCCCGTGACAATATAATTGCTGACATTTCTAAACTCAAAGCCCCGCAGAATAGGGCGCTCGCCGGGATACGCGGCGAACGTGACCGGCGCGGCCAGCGTGCCCGCCCGCGTGGCAATATACGTTTGACTTTCATTGCCGTAATCGCCGCCGCGCACCCACACCGTGTCGCCCGCTACGACGCTCTAGCTGCTTTGCCAATCGTGCGCCACGGCGCCGCCAGCGTCCCAGCCGCACTGTCATTCCCGTTCGTCGCCACGTAATACTGCGCCGCATACGCAACCCCCGCCAGCGCCACTACTCCAGCCGCTGCTATTACGCTCCGCATGACCACTCCTTGATGATGAGTACATACGCCCCTGCGGCCGCGCGCGCCGCGACTTATTTCCACTGCTTGCCGGCAAAGCCCTTGCCCGGCTTGGCCTTGTACGGCACAAATGCGCTCCCCGTCCCCGACTGCCCCGCCGCGTTGAAGTACATCCGCACCCGCGGATACAACGCGCCACTCTTGCCATCAACAAACGTGCCCAGCCCCGGCTGCAGCGACACGCCTTTGCCCTTCACTTTCATCACCGCCGTGTTTTTTGCCAAGCTCAATTTCAGCACTGCCGTAATACCGCCGTTTTGATACACCGCGGAATCTCCTTTGGGCGATGCTTTCACCGTGCCCGCCGCCCGGTCAAACAACACTACATCATTCGCATACAGCGACAGCAGCCGGCCCTGCAACGTGGTAATGCCCGCCACATTCGGATCGAACACTAGTGTAAAGCCCAGTGCATCCGCGTTTTGCGCCGCCGTATTGATCACAAACGAAAACCCCAACACTTCCGGATAAAACAACACCGGCCACGCTGATGCCGACAGCTCATCCTTCGACGTGCCGTATGACACGCGGCACACCACCGTCGTCCGCTGCCCGGGCGCCAAATCGCCCAGCGCCATCCCCTGCAGCACCGCACTGTCATTGGCCTGCGCCACCCCGTTGCTCGGCGGATGATCATACATCATGTCCCAGAGTTTGTTGACATCGCCGCCATACCAGCGCTCCGCCGGCGTTAAATCCGGCCAGTACATGTTCTGTGCAATGAACACGCCGTATTCCGACTGATACATGGCGTGCGTGGCCGTGTCCCGCCCGACGTAATTATTCTCGTTGTATTCAAACAAATCAACATCCTGAATCCGGTAGATCACACAATTCGTCAACACAAAATTCGTCGCGTTGATCACGGTGACTTCCTGCTCAAAATAATTGCTCGGCGCAAACGTGCTTTTGAACGCCACCTGCAGACGTGAATTGCGTACCAGCGATGTGATCACATTGCCCGCCTGCCCCACATCCGTCACAATCCCAAAATCGGTGTCATCTACATCGTAACTCTTGCCATGCGCGTGCACCACGTACTGCCCACCCGCGATGTGATCAAACGGCCCAGGCTTGATCTCCATCAACCCCTGATACCCATACGCGCTCACCCGCGCCCGGTAGCCCGGCGCATCATACGTCAACGACCCCGCCGCGCACACCAGCGGCAGCACACACATCACACTTATCATTCTGACCACACGCTGCATGTTCAGTCTCCTTATATTTTGGTTGTCCTAGTCTACCATTTTCACGCCGCGTGTGTCAAATAAGGCGCGCGTCTCCTCCCTCCTTTCATCCAACAATAGATCCTCTCCGTCCTCCCCGTCCTGTCCCCGCCGCTTACTCTCAATCCCGCCGCGCCAGCCCCACAAAGTACAGCAGCTGCAACACCGCGCCCAGCGCCGCCGCCACGTAGGTCAGCGCCGCCGCATTCAATACCGCGCGCACTCCTTGATCCTCATGCGCCCCGACAATGCCAAGCCGCAGCAATGCTTCCCGCGCCCGCCGCGACGCATTGTATTCCACCGGCAGGTTCACCAGTTGCAGCACCACCACCGCCAGAAACAGAATAATCCCAAGATTTATCAACAAGCTCATGCGCAGCATCAGCCCTATTACCAGCAACGGGAACGCGAGCTGGCTGAACGCGGCCAATGGCACGATCGCCGTGCGCAATGCCAGCGGCGCGTACGCGCGCGCCTGCTGCAACGCATGCCCGGCTTCATGCGCCGCGATCCCCACCGCCGCCAGCGAGCGTCCGCGGTACACCTCCGGCGACAGCCGCAACACCCGCCGTTGCGGGTCGTAATGATCTCCCAAAAACCCGCGCGTCATTTCTATCCTCACATCATCAATGCCATTGGCCGCAAGGATCTCTTCCGCCGCTTCCGCGCCGCTCATCCCGTTCTGATTCGGCACCCGGTTATACCTACTCATCGCATGCTGAACTTTGAATTGCGCCCACAATGCCACTGCCAGCGACGGCAGCATCACCAGCACGATATAGGTTGGATCAAACATCAGCATACTCGTTACTCCTTGTCTTGCAGCACAACAAAGCCGCGTTGCGTCCGCACCAGCGCGCGCGCCGAAACACGCCGCGTGGCCGCGCGAAATTCTTCCAGCGTGCGCACCGGGTATTTGCCGATTCCCTGAATCACATCGCCCGGCTGCAACCCCGCCCGCGCCGCCGCCGAGTCCGGCGTCACTTTCTCTACCAACACACCCTGCACGTCTTTATACTTGTCGTCAGTCTTCGGCAGCTCCGTCACCTGCACACCGCGCCATGAGGTGACGGCTGTTTTGAAATAGGTTGTGCCGTCAGACGGCCGCGCGCCAATCTTCACGGTGACCAGGCGTTGTTTGCCCTCGCGGTTGATGGTCACATCGGCTTGTGAATCCACCGCAAGGTGCGTCACAATCGAGACGAGGTGGGCGCCATCGCGCACAGCCTGGCCATTGACGGCCACAATCAAATCCCCCGCGCGTATGCCCGCCGCCGCCGCCGGGCCGTTGCTCAGCGCATTTTTTACCAGCACACCGGCCGGCTCTTTCAATCCGAAAAATTCCGCCAGCTCCGGTGTCACTTCCTGCATCTCTACCCCCAGCCACCCATACCGCACCTCACGCCCCTCCCGCAAATCCGCCAAAATCGCCCGCGCCCGGTTAATCGGTATCGCAAACCCCACGCCGGCGCTCTGCCCCACACCGCCCGATACGATAAACGTATTCACCCCGATCACCTCCCCATTGATGTTGCACAACGGCCCGCCCGAATTGCCCGGATTGATCGCTGCGTCCGTCTGAATCATCTTGTGAAAATCCCGCACCGGCGTCTGAAACGACCGGATCGCACTAATCACTCCTACCGTCACCGTCGGCTGCTCATCACTCCCTTCCGTGATCCCAAACGGATTGCCGATCGCGATTGACCATTGCCCCGGCCGCACCTTGTCAGAATCCCCAAGCTCCACATACGGCAATTCCGCATCCCCCTTCTTCTTGTCTATTATCCGTATCACTGCCAAATCCGACCGCACATCCGCCCCGCGCACTTCGCACGTGTACACCCGCCCGTCCGGCAGCGTCACTTCTATCCGGTCCGCATCCTGCACTACATGCGCATTGGTCAGAATATCCCCCTCTTTGCTGATGATCATTCCCGATCCCAGCCCCCGGCGTAGCAGCCGCAACGGCCGCGCCGGTATGCCCCACATCTGCCGCAATAATTGGTCTATCAGCGGATCGGCGTGGTACATCGCTTCCACCACGCGGTCTTGCACGGCCGCTATGCTTACCACCGCCGGCCCTACGCGCTCGGCCACGCGCACAAACGCGTTTTCCAACGACTGTGCCGTCTGCACGCCCGGATCTGCCGCGCCCGCCACTGGCAGCAGCACCGCCAGTACCACTGTAAAAAGCCGTGTTGAATTCCATCTCATACTCCACCTCTTGATGTTGTTACTTCCCTCCAGCAACTGCCATGCCATAGTGCAAGTTTCTCATAAATGCCGCTTTACACCCATCGCCACGCCGTGCCCATGTTTAATAATGTGTCATTTTGACCGCATGTGTGACACTTCGTTCAAAATTTGCTATACTTATACCCAACCTGAGCACCCTATGAACAACCCTCATCAACTCGCCGTTCTGCTCTACGGCGCCGGCGGACATGCCGCCGTCGTCGAAGCCGCCATCTTGCAGGGCAATGACTACTACGTGGCGGGCATTTTCGACGACGTCAAGCCCGCCGGCACGCGCCTCGTGCATGGCTGCGTGCAAGGCGGACGCGCGGCGCTCGCGCCTTACTTGAAAGAAGGCATCCGGCGTGCCCACGTCGCCATCGGCGACAATGCGGCCCGCCGCCGCGTCTCCGCCGAGCTTGAAGCCCTAGGGTGCGAACTCGTCTCCATCATTCATCCTGCAGGCTGGATCGAGCCCGGCGCGCGCGTTGGCGCGGGCTGTTTCATCGCTGCGCGCGCCGTGGCCGGAGCACGCGCGCTGCTCGGCAACGGTGTCATTCTCAACACCGGCGCGACGGTTGATCATGATTGCCTCATCGGCGATTTCGCCCATGTCTGCCCGGGCGCACATTTGGCGGGCAACATCACCGTTGGCGTGGAAGCGCTCATCGGCACGGGCGCGGCTGTTATCCCAGGAATGACGATTGGCGCACGGGCCGTGGTTGGGGCAGGCGCGGTGGTGATCCGCGACGTGCCCGAAGGTGCTGTCGTCGCCGGCAATCCCGCACGCATTCTCCGCACCTCAGCCTGACAATCGAACGCTAGGAGCTGCAAGGCCACTTGCCTTCATCTCAACGGCATCCCATCCCCGCGCCCAAGAATGACCCGCCGTATTCCGCCCAGCTTCACTTGCCCGGCGCGCCCAAAGCTTCAAATGTAGATCGAATGGTACGATCCTCTTCCTCATTCAGCACAATGTGCGCGGCGCGCGCGTTCTCGCGAGCTTGTTCCGGCGTCCGCGCGCCCACAATCGCGCTGGTGATCCCCGGCTGCCGGATTGTCCACGCGATGACGAGCTGCGCCAGCGTGGCGTGGTGCGCATCCGCAATCGGTGTGATCTTCTCCAGCGCGCCCAGCACACGCGCGCGGTTTTCAGGCTTGAACCAGGGCTGATGGCCGCGGAAATCCCCCGCCGCAAACGTCCACTCCAGCGTCACTTTGCCCGTCAATAACCCCTGCATAATCGGCTTGTATACGATCAAACCGATCTGGTGCTGCTGGCAGAACGGCACGACGTCCTTCTCAATGTCGCGGTTGAGCAGGCTGTACTCGGGCTGGTCGCTGGCCAGCGGGGCATAGCGCAAACATTCTTCCATCATCGCAGGGGTGAAATTGCTGACGCCGATGGCGCGGATTTTCCCTTGCTGCCGCAGCGTCAGCATTGCATCCATCGTCTCCTCCAGCGGCGTCGTTTTGTCAGGCCAATGACATTGATAAAGATCAATCACATCTGTCTTGAGCCGCTGCAAGCTGCGTTCGCACTCGGTGATGATGGAGTCTTTGCGCAGATTGCGAAAGACAGCATACGTGGTGCCCGCATGCGTCGTCTTGAAGTAGCTTTCGCCTTGTTCGACATCCCAGCGCAAGCCGCACTTGGTGGCCAGCACGACGCGGCCGCGCCGGCCGTGGATCGCACGCCCTACGATCTCTTCGCCATGGCCAAACCCATACACCGGCGCCGTATCAATACAATGCACGCCTGCATCAATCGAAGCATGGATCGCGCGGATGGCCTCCGCGTCATCCGTCCTGCCCCAATACCACCCGCCTAGCGCCCATGCGCCAAAAAACACCGGTGAAACCTTCAGTTCACTCGAACCAAGCTGCCGCAATGTCATCGTTCATCTTTCATAGTGGTGACGCAGCACAATGCTGCACAACGTTTGATCATGTCTTCATCATATCAAAATTCCACGTGTGGCGCAAAATTAACTATTTCCGTGTACTTTTGTTATAATGAGCGCACACACGCACTAACCACGTTACCATACTATGAAACGACTACACTTTATTGCACTGACAGCGCTCACCTCAGCGCTGCTCTCCATGGCACAGCCGGCCGCGCCGCGCTATGTCATCATGATGATCGGCGACGGCATGGGCTGGCCTCACATCCAGCTGGCCGAGTATTTCCGCGGCGCCTGCACCGGCGCCGTGCGCCTCCCCTTGCACACGTCCTCCCTCCCAGCGTTCGGCTTCGTCCATACGCATAGCGCCGATCACCTCATCACTGATTCCGCCGCCGCCGGCACCGCCCTCGCCTGCGGCATCAAAACTGCCAACGGCTACGTGGGCATGGACACGAACAACGTGCACTACGCCTCCCTCGCCGCCCTCGCCCAGCGCCATGGCCGCAAAGCCGGCATCGTCACAACTGATTCCCTCGTCGGCGCCACACCCGCCGTCTTTTACGGCCACCGCCCAGACCGCAACCTCGCCTACCCCCTCGCCGTGGACTTGTTCCGCAGCGGCATTGATCTGTGCGTCGCCGCCAGCACCTTCGAAGACCCGCTCGGCCTCGCCATCCCTACCAACATGCTCTGCGCGCTTACCAACGAACTCGCCAGCCTCGTCGTCCCCGGCAACCCCGCCACCAACGCCAGCGGCATTACCTGGCGCGATGTCCACTCCCTTACCGCCAGCTACGGCTACTCCTGGATCGCTTCCTCCGAAGACTGGTTCGCCGCCCAGCCCGGCCCGGACAAACGCATTGCGGTGCTCGAGATCCCGCATGCCATAGATGCTCCCACCGGCGCGCTTACCCTCGCCGCCGTCACCACAAAGTCTATTCAGCTTCTCGACAATCCTGCCGGCTTCTTCCTCATGGTCGAAGGCGCCCGTATTGATAAACTGTCTCACCTCAACGACGCCGCCGCCGCCGTCCGCGAAACGATCGCCTTCGATGAGGCCGTCGCCGCGGCGTGGGACTTCTTCACCAATCACCCCGACGAGACGCTCCTCATCGTTACTGCCGACCACGAAACCGGCGGCATGACTGTCGGCCAGCACGGCAACCAGTTCGCCCTCCTTGCCCGCCAGCGCGGCCGTGCCGCCCTGTTTCAATCGGCGTTCGAAAACTATCGCGCCACCCATTCGCTCCGCAGCCTCCCTGCCCGCTGGTTCTCCACGCTCGTCGGCGGCCCCTACGCCGGCACACGTGCTGCTTCCTTCGGCCATATTACGCCGCTCCTCCGCGATCATTTTGGCTTCGATGATGCTGAAAACGGCCTCAGCCTTGCACCCCACGAATGGCGCCTCTTGCAGCGCGCGTTCGAACTGAGCATGCAGGGCGCTTCACCCGGTCCAGAAGATGACCTTATTTTCTCATCCTACCGCGGCCACGATCCCATCACCATTGCCGCGACTCATATTCTCAATGCCCACGCCGGCGTGCGCTGGACCACCATGGATCACAGCAGCGCCGATGTGGCCGTTTTCGCCGCCGGCCCCGGCCGCGACCTGTTTCACGGCATTCACGACAACACGGACATCCCGCGCATCATCATGAACATTATGCTGCCCGGCCAGCCCTTCCCCGTCCCGCTCCCCTAAGTGCTCAAATAACACACAACATCGTTCATTTCTCGTTCAGCACTGCTCATTCGACACAAAGTGTCGTTGGCAAACGACATTTTGTGCTGATTGAGCGCGTGACGCTCGTTGTTTCTCAAATTGTAATTTGTAAATCCTAAAGTGTAAATCCCCTTCGTGTCTTCGTGTCGTGGTGGGTCTCTCTCCCACAAATTGCAAATTGTAAATTGTAAATTGTAAATTGTAAATTGCCTCGCTCCCGTTTCACCTCCGCTGCAGCATCTCCTCTTGCTCCCGCTTGGCAGCAGCGGCAGCGCGGCGCGCGGCCGCTGGCGTCTGTGAAACACGCCGCGCCTTGGCTTGCAATGCACGCTGCAGCTGCTTCGGCAGCTTCTCATTCCCCCATACATTTTTCCCGCCGTGCGCCTGCCGGAAGGCTTCCCGCCAGCTGTGTATGTCCACCGCGGTAAGCTGCGGCATGTTCTGCCGCTTCGCCCGCGGCGGGACAGCAGGCGCCCCTACGCACGGCAGCTGATACCAATATGCCACCGTCACCACATCGGCCATGATATAATTGGCATGCCCCACTTCGATACTGCCGCGCAGAGATTGCTCAAAACAAATTGGGTCTTCCAGATGAAACCGGTAGCAATGCGTCCGCCCCAGCCAGCCTGACTGGCCCTCATTGACGCGCGCATAGCCAAAATATGGATGCTGATACACTTCCTTCGGACACCATGCCGAATTAAAATAATCTTCCGTGCCCGTGCCGTGCAGCGACGGCGGCCATGCCTCGCCGTCTATGAACCACATGTCGTCGCCTTCGCCATACCAGACAGGCGTGGGGCAATCAACATAATAATTCACACCAACATAATGGCCGCGGCCGCGTGTAGCAATGATGAGATGATTAAACTGGTCTGAGAGATTACAGGCCGGCGGGCCAAAAATCGCGTTCCACTCATTCTCCACTCCGGGCGCGGCGGGATGCACAGTCCGGCGCCAGCAGGCGTGAAAGCGCCCTTGTCCTTCCACCGTGCTGCATTCCTCGTAATCCACATAATAGTAAAACGCGTTGCACGGCTTGTCGGAATCATTCCAAATCTCAATGCGGGCGCTGCCGAAGGGCATGGGAAAATAGCAGTTCATGGCTTTGCCGCGTGCGGGCGCGGCGCAGAGCGGTAATGCGGTGTAGTTGTATTCTTCGCCCCAGCCTTGGCCGAAGAAGTCGCCAATCGGGCTTTCCACCGACGGGCGCCGCGCCCCGTCCCAGTACATGCGCACAATCATGTTGCGCCGGTGCATCGGGTCTTCGTGGGCGATAGTACACCAGATGTGGCGGATGACGCCGGCGCCTTCGATGGCGGCGATCGTCACGGTTTGCCCAGCGTCTATTCTGATCGAATCAGAATTGCCGCCCGTGCGGTCATAACTGGAAATACGGCGAGTGCGCGCGGTGCGCAACGTGGCAAGTTGAGAAAGCGGACCAGACATGTGCGGTGCTCATACCAATTGGTTATGTGAAACGAATCTGTTATCTTGGAATAGTGTAGCGAAATAGTGAGTATTTCGCAAGGGGCATAGGTGTCCCAGATTCGGCGACTAGGGAGGGGAGCCGGCCTCGGGGGCGTCGTGTGCGCGGGCTTGGGATGCAGACAGTTCAACGGCACACGCCAGCGCCACGCCCTCTGCGCACGGTCGCGCCTCCACACTGTACAGTCGCATGCTTCGGGTTCACTCCCGTCACCGCGGCATAGTGGTTTAACCGTGCATCTTTCTGTGTTTTTATTGCTGTGCGCATACCGTCGCGGGATGCGCTTCCGTAGTGTGTCTCTGCTCATTTTTTCAACTTCTCCTTGCATGTCTCGTTGTTATTTCCACTCATGTCAGCCTCTTCACTTCGGGCGAGAGGTAGTGTGCTCTTTCCACACCCATTGCGGTTTGAGGCCTGTGGCGAGGTTTGAAAAAAAAGGGGGGTTTTGTTACAATTACGGACGATTAAGAGAAATGACAATAATGAGAGAACGAATAGAACAGGCGGTGAAGGAGAGCGTGGCGGCGATGTGCGCGGCGCGGGGTATGGCGTGCGGCGGCGCGGTGGTGGTGACGGTGCCGAAAGACGCCGCGCATGGGGATTATACGACAGCGGTGGCGCTGGGGCTGGCGAAGCAGGCGGGGTGCGGGGCGCGGGCGCTGGCGGAGGCATTGGCGGCGGATATGAATGAGCGGCTGCGGGGGGTGGCGGAGTGCGAGGTGGCGGGGGCGGGATTCATCAACATCCGGTTGAGCGCGGGGGCTGGGGCGGCGGTGCTGGACAGGCTGCTGGCGCGGGGGGAGCGGATCGGTTTGAGTGAACGACACAAGGGGAAGAAGGCGAATGTAGAGTATGTGAGTGCGAATCCGACGGGGCCGTTGACAGTGGGGCACGGGCGGAACGCGGCGATCGGGGATGTGATGGCGAATGTGCTGGCGGCGGTGGGGTATGAGGTGACGCGGGAGTATTATTTTAATGATGCGGGGAACCAGATGAACGTGTTAGCGCGGTCGGTGCGGACGCGCTACCGGCAGCTCTTGGGATTAGAAGAAGCATTGGAGGAGAACGGGTATCAGGGGGAGTATATTATAGGAATAGCGCGGGAGATCAAGGAGGAGTATGGGGAGAGTCTGCGGGAAAGTGAAGATTTGAAGGTGTTTCGGGAGCGCGCGGTGGCGGCGACGTTTGCGATGATCAAGGGGACGCTGGAGCGGATGGGGGTGAAGCATGATGTGTATTTTAATGAATGCAGTTTGTATGAGCAGGGGAAGATCGCGGAGACGCTGGCGGACATAAGGAGGGCGGGGTTGTCGTATGAGGAAGGTGGAGCGGTATGGTTCAAGGCGTCGCAATTTGGGGCGGAGAAGGACCGTGTGCTGGTGAAGTCGAGCGGGGAGCCGACGTACCGCTTGCCGGACATTGCGTATCACCGGGACAAATTTGCGCGCGGGTACGATGTGATGATAGATGTATTTGGGGCGGATCATTTGCTGACGTATCCGGATGTGCTGGCATGTTTAAAGGCGTTGGGGTATGAGGTGGAGCGGGTGAAGGTGCTCATTCATCAATTTGTGACGGTGGTGCGGAATGGGGAAGTGGTGAAGATGTCAACGCGGAAGGCGAACTACATTACGTTGGACGAGCTGATGGATGATGTGGGAGTGGATGCGGCGCGGTATTATTTTGTGATGCGGCGGCTGGGGAGCCATTTTGAGTTTGATGTGGAGCTGGCGCGGAAGCAATCACTGGACAATCCGGTGTTTTACGTGCAGTATGCGCATGCGCGGATGAGTGCAATCATGCGGCATTGTGCGGAAGCAAAGCCGGGGCTGGCGGGGCAGGAATGGGGGCCGGGGAGCGTGAACGCGGGGCGGCTGGTGGAAGCGGAAGAGCAGGAGTTGGTGCGGCATTTGGCGCAGTTTGAAGAAGTGGTGGAGGGGGTGGCGGAGAGTTGCGAGCCACACCGGTTGACGAACTATATGGAGAAGTGTGCGGAGTTGTTTCACCGGTATTACAACCAGCATCAGATCGTGGTGGAGGATGAGGAACTGGCGCGGGCGCGGCTGGCGCTGGTGCAGGTGACGCGGCATGTAATACGAAACGGCCTGGCGCTGCTGGGAGTGAGTGCGCCGGAGCGGATGTAATGGAACAGCAAGAGGAGAGCAGGTGACAGTAACGGAGTTAGAGTTGCGGGAATTTCGGCGGATCAAGCGAGGGAAAGTGCGGGAAGTGTTTGATTTGGAAGATGCGTTGTTGTTTGTGGCAACGGACCGGATTTCGGCATATGACGTGGTGTTGCCGACGCCGATACCGGAGAAGGGGCGGGTGCTGACGCAGCTTTCGCTGTTTTGGTTTGGGTATTTGCGGGATGTGGTGCCGAATCATTTTATCACGGACAATGTGGCGGCATACCGGCCGGTGTTGAAGCAGTATGGGGAGCAGTTGGCGGGGCGGGCGATGGTGGTGAAGAAGGCGGAGGTATTGCCGGTGGAGTGTGTGGTGCGGGGGTATTTGGCGGGCTCGGGGTGGAGCGAATACCAGAAGAGCGGGACGGTGTGCGGGGAGCAATTGCCGGCGGGTTTGCGGGAAGCGGAGAAGCTGCCGGAGCCGATATTTACACCGGCGACGAAAGCGGAGACTGGGCATGACGAGAACATAACGTATGCGCGGATGTGTGAGATAGTCGGGCAGGAACGTGGCGAGCAGTTACGAAACATTAGTTTGGCGTTGTATCAACGGGCGCGTGATTATGCAGCGCCGCGGGGGATCATTGTGGCGGACACGAAGTTTGAGTTTGGGCTGGTGAACGGGGTGCTGACGCTGGTGGATGAAGTGTTGACGCCGGATTCATCGCGGTTCTGGCCGGCGGCGGAGTACGCGCCGGGGAAGACGCCGCCATCGTTTGACAAGCAGTATGTGCGGGACTATCTGACGGCAATTGGTTGGGACAAGGAACCGCCGGCGCCGGCGCTGCCAGAGGAGGTGGTGGAGAAGACGCGGCAGAAATATCTGGACGCATTGCGTATTTTAACGCAGGGATAACGCGGGGAAGGCCACCGCATAGGGAAGAGACATGTCTGAACAACAGAAGCGGTCATTAAAGGATTTTTTGAAAGACGGGCCGTTGCAAGGCGACGAGCAAGGGAACGGGGCGCCGTTGCGGCCGGTGATACTATGGCTGGCGCTGATTCTGGCGGTGTTGTTTGCGGCGACGTATGTGACGCGGTGGCAGCGGCCGGCGCTGAAACTGACGACGTCGGAATTCATGCGGCAACTGGCGATGACGAACATCAGCAGTGTGGTGTTTCGCGGGGATGGGGCGGTAGACGGGGAGATGATGGCTGACCCGGCGGATGAAGGGCTGCGGGAGGCGGCGCGGGTACTGAAGCTGAGCGGGCTGCAGAAGGTGCGGTATAGCGTGAGGGTGGTAGATGAGAAGGAAGTGGCGAAGGTATGCGCCGCGCTGGGCGTAGCGTACAACAGCGATCCAGCGAACGAGACATGGAAGCAGCTGTTGATTTCGTTGGGGCCGGTGGTGCTGGTGATCGGGGTGATTGGGGTTTTGATCAACCGGCAGATGAAACGGGGGATAGGGATGGCGATGAGTTTTGGGCGCAGCCGAGTGCGCATGGGGAAGAGCAAGAACAAGACGACGTTTGCAGACCTGGCGGGGTGCGACGAAGCGAAGGAAGAAGTGACGGAGATAGTGGAGTATTTGAAGGATCCGAAGAAGTTTCAGCGGCTGGGGGGGCGGATACCGCGAGGGGTGATATTGATTGGGCCGCCGGGGACGGGGAAAACGTTGCTGGCGAAGGCGATCGCGGGGGAAGCAGACGTGCCGTTTTTTTCGATTAGCGGGT
>Ga0308414_1001719_pt1 | contig 14310 bp, 11 predicted proteins | sample HotsprSampleOS50_FD_205667 | JGI IMG/M metagenome (GOLD analysis project Ga0308414, IMG submission 205667) | Hot spring phototrophic mat microbial communities from Octopus Spring, Yellowstone National Park, Wyoming, United States - 20090730_OS50 ... | reverse complement strand
CTCGCACAGAAAACGCCCTACGTCCGCCGTCGCCGGAGGTATGCAACCAGCGATGCCAGACCGCTGCCAAACGTGAACAGCGTGCCGGGCTCGGGCACCGGCGCTCCCTGCACCTCCAGCTGCCAGTTCGCCCCCAGCTCCACCGACGCGCCACCAATCTCATCGAACTCCAGAACGGCTGTCGGCTCATAGAGCGCAGCAGGCGCGTCGGGGTCCACGTAGATGTTGAACAGCGGAAACCACTCAACCCCCGGCTCCAGACGAAGCGTCAAATTGTCCAGCGTGAACACCCAGTCGTAAAAGGGTGTGGTGTCTACCGTTACGCCCACCGCCACCAGTCCGTCATTGAAAGCGGTGAACTGGATATCCACCGGGTCTGTGCCGTTGTTGACCAGCTCGCCGTGCACCCCCAGGTAGGACTCGCCGGGCGAGAGCACCAAACTGTCAGGATTGACGTAGAATTTGTACTCGGCATAGCTGCGCGAGGAAGCAAAGCTGAACAGCGCAAGCGCCGCGATTGTTACTAGCCATATCCGTTTCCACATGTTTCGTACCTCCAGGTTGAAATATGCTTCGGTTTGTGCCCGCCCGTGTGTGCGCGCACACAGGGGCGGAGGTGAATCTACGGCACCGTCACGATGCGAGAGACGCTCCAGCTGCCCTGACTGCTGGTGCCGCTCACGCGGATGACAAACGACTGTCCGCTCCGGATGTTCGGCGTCGTGAACTCGAAGATGAGCTGCGTGGATTCTCCCGCTCTCAGTCCAGAAAGACCGGGGTCAGGCAGCAGCACGGTTGGTAACCCGCTCAGCGTGGCAGAGGTCAGTCGTCCGCCGGTCATATCGCCGCCGCCCACGTTCTTTATGGTGATGAACACCTGGCTGACCACGTTGGGCGCGATAGACGCACTAATCGCCTGCAACGACGGTGAGCCGCCCGGTCCCGTGCCCGGAGGCGGCGGAGGCGGCGTAATGCGTCTTTGGTGGACGAAGAAAGTGATGCTATTGGAAAACAGCCCGGCGTTAGGGTTGTAGACGGACAGGTACGCGGCTCGCGGCGTGGACAGCAAGCTCTTGCTGACGACTGCCCGCAGCTCGTTGGCAGACACGAAGGTCGTGGGTAAAAGGAACCCGTCGAAGAACACCCCCGCGTTTTGCTCGAAGCCCGTCCCCCTGACGGTGATCGTCACATCGCTGCCCGGATTCTGCACCACCGACGTGGGGGTGATGCGGCTGATAGACGGTACGGTGAAGGTAACCGTAAAGGAGACGGCGTTCGAGAAGTCGTTCAGCGCAGGCTCATACACCCGAACGGGGAACGAGCCGGGATTCGCCAGCAGGTCCGCCGGCACCTCTGCCCGCAGCTCATTGGGCGAAACGAAGGTGGTGGGGAGCAGCTGCTCGTTGAACTCCACCTGCGACTGGCTGGTGAAGTTCTGTCCCCTCACGCTGAGCGAAATCGCGGCGCTGCCCGCTCGCACGCCCACAGGCGCCAACGCACTGACGACGGGCGAGACACCCTGCCCGACGGTTAATGTCAACGGGTTGCTGCGCTTGCCCTGGCTTGGGTCCCACGGATACGGGGTGTTTACCTCAATCGGCACGCTCTGCGAGAAGGCTATCAGCGAGGCGTCCACCGCTGCGTCCAGCTGCGTAGGACTGATGAAGGTCGTGGGCAGCGCGGAGCCGTTCCAAAGCACCACCGAGTACGGACGGAAACCGCGCCCCTCGGCGCGAAGCGTGAAGGACTCGCCGCCTGCGGCAACGGTCTCGGGAGAGATGGCATGTAGTGTTGGCGTGGGTATCATGCTGGCAGTGGTTGTCAGCTCCGCCCGCCACGGTCCCCCCACAACGCTGTTACCGACAATGACGTTGCCGTCGGCGGAGACATCATAAACCACTCCCAGTGGGTAGATTGGGTCGCCGCGCAAGTTTTGCAAATACTGGCGCAAGTACTGCGGAGGTTCCTCGGTGTCCACCCAGATGACGGCAGCAAACCGCTCGCCCTCTGATCCATACCAGCCCGCCTCAGGATCGTTGTTCGCAACGCGTACCATGCCCACGACGTGCGGACGGCCGTCTGCTTCCACCCAGACTCCGGCGATGCGCGGTGAGGTATTGCCCTGCGTAATCGGGGGGCCTGGCAGCCGCGGCAGCACTTTAAACCCGGTGCTTCCGCTCCACAAAAACGTCTGCTGCAAATTGCCGTCATAGTACGCGCCCGCCACCCACGCGCCGTCTGCAGAAACCGCCTGCGGATATGCATAGTTGGGCAAATCGAAGGAGCCTCCACCGACCCGATCGACGAACCCGTCCCGGCGGGAACCGCTCCTATAACCAATCACCGTGCTCCCGTCGCGAGAAAGCTTCACAGGGTGTGCCGTGAATGTGGAACCAGTTGCCTGACTGGGCCACACCTTGAGTTCAGCACCGGAGGTCAGGTCACGCAACGCGACGTAATTCCTCCAAAAAAGAAGGAACAGGTTGCCCGCGTCATTCATGCTCCAGGCGTCGCTGGGCGGCGCGAAGGTGCCAAATGTTCCGTCCCGCCGCCAGACGAATGCGCTGTCCGCCACGCCACCGACTACGACGTTGCCATCCGCAGAGACGCCGTTCGCACTGCCCCACAACCCGGGAAACAGACGCTCCCAGCCATCTGTGATGCTCCACAACACCGCTTCAGCCGCTTCCGAGGTTCTCATTCTCGCGGCGAAGAAGTCGCCGTCACGTGATAGCTGGCCTCTGGACAGGGCACCTGGCGCCCTCAGGTACTCAAATGTTTGCGCGCGCGCTGCTGTCAGATTGCCAAACAGCATCACGGCAAGCACAAACTTCATCCAAAACCGTCGTTTCATCTGATCTCCTCCTTCGAGTAGTGAACCCAGTCTACTCTAGTGCCGTTACAAAAACGTTACAAATCGGCGGCAGTATATTTTTTCATGCAAAATACAGGTAGAATTGCTGGGGGCACCCAGACGGAACGAGGTGCGCGACTTACAACATACTCTCCAGCAGCGGCAGAAGATCGCTTATGGGGGTTTGACGCCCCTGCTGAACATGGTGCTGGATCTCGTCCTCGTTCAGGTGCGCTCGCAACGCGGCTTCAACCACTTGCTGGTATTCTGTCCGGACGGGCAGGTGCAGCCGTTCGCGCAGGGCATCGCTCGCGCCCTTCAATTGTGCGCCTAACTCCGCATGTTGCCCTGTGTTCGCCAGCCGTAGGCTCAGTTCATCCAGTGCCTCCGCGATGCCCGGATAGTCCTGTATCTGCAGTCGCAGTTGCAGGCACTGTCGAAGATGCTCCATACCCACCTGATGTTCTCCCCGACAGTGGGCAAGCTGCGCCAGATTGTAATGCAAAAAGCCCCGCGCGTACCAGTCTGCTCCCTTCTCAGCCAGTGCCAGAGAGGAAAGATAGAAGGAGTTCGCTTTGTCGGCCTCCCCTGCCCTCAGCGCCAGGTTGCCCAGCCACATCTGCGCGTAGGTCATTGCCTCCACATCCTGTATCTCCTCCGCCAGCGCGAGGCTTTTTTGATAGGCGGCGCGCGCCTGTGAATAAACTTCTCGCCGGTAAAACACGTTGCCCAGCCACAGCTGCGCAAAGGCTTGACCCCCTCTGTCACCCTGTTTCTCGAATCGCTGCAAGCTCTCCGTCAGGCAGCGATCCGCCTCATCGAGGTCGCGTTGCATCCATGCCAGCGCGCCAGCACCCATCGCCACCCACGCCCACCAGCGCGAAACCTGTTCCTCCTCGGAAGCGTCGTAGGTGTCCAGCAGATGATGCAGCACCCGTCTGCCCTCCACCAGCACGCCGCGCATCATCCAGTACACCCAAAGCGACGCCGCCATGCGTAATGGCCGGGCATCCGTCTTCGTGCCATCCTGCTGCACCATGTTCTCCAGCGCGCTCAGCAGGTTCCCGTGTTCTCGCGCCAGACGGAATGCCCACTGTGCCACCATCGGTCCGGTGCGCTGTCTGTCTGCCTCTTCAGCAAGGTAGCTGTAGAACAGAGAGTGTCGAGCTCTGGCGTCCGCCGCGTCGTCACTGGCTTCCAAATACTCCTGGGCGAACAGGCGCACAGTCTCCAGCATCCGGTAGCGCGCTTCGCCATCGACCTCCTCCATCTGCACCAGCGAGTTCTCAATCAGCGCGTCCAGTATATCCAGCAGCGCTGCATCGGCGCGTCCGCTTTCAGTAGAGATAAATCCCGTCAGGACGCTTCGGGCTGCCGCAAGGTCCCATCCTCCCTCGAAAACCGATAGCATTCGGAACGGCTGGCGCATCTCCGGCGAAAGCAGGGCATAACTCCACTCCAGGGATGCCCTTAAAGACCGATGCCGCTCCGGCAAACAGGACTGCGGCGCACTCAACAGTTCGGGATACTGCTGCATGGAATGCAGTATCTGTTGCGGCGACAGCACCCTGATCCGCGAAGCCGCGAGGATGAGCGCCAGAGGTACCCCCTCTAAACGCTCGCATATCTCCGCAATGGACGCGGCGTTTTGCGCGTTCCACTCGAACCCCGGGCGCACCTGTTGCGCCTGCGCCATAAAAAGCTGCACGCTGGGGCATTGACGCAACGATTCCAGAGAAGCCTGTTCGGTATGAGGCGCACCGTTCGCTTTCCAACTCCCCGCGAAGGGGGTCTCCAGCGGCTGTACGCGGACAACCCTCTCACCGGGCAACCCCAGCGGGCATCGCGAGGTGACCAGCACGCACAGCATTGGCAATTGTTCCATCAGGCTCTTTACCTTTTGCTTACCGCTCGCCTCCATCTGCTCGAAGTTATCCAGCACCAGCAATGACTGGGCACTACCCAGTACCCTCGTGGCTTCTTCCTCTACGGTACCGACATGTGAGGTAATGCCTAACGCCTGCAGGATACGTCCCAGCAATAACGCGCCGTCTCTCACGTCCGTGACATCCACGAACCACACGGGTTGCTGCGTTTGCGCGATGAACCGTCGCCCCACTTCGATCGCCAGACGGGTTTTGCCTATGCCTCCCTCGCCGACCAGTGTCAGGAGCTGCTCGGTGTCGGTTGTGAGCAGCTGCATTAAGCGTTCCACCTCGCGGTCTCTTCCCACGAGCCTTCCTGGTGCGGGAGGTAACGCGCTCCAGCACATTGCCTCTGTGGTCTGATGTGCCTGCTGCGCTGCCGAGTCTATCGCTTGCGCCAGCATCAGGGTCTCGCGGGATGGGGTAGACTCTAGGTCCTCCTGCAGCAACCGCTCCCATTCTGCGTACGCTTTGCGCGCCTCAGCCGGATAGCCCCTTGCCAGATGGATGCGAACGAGCGCCAGATGTGGCTCCTCCCGCAATGGATCCTGCGCGATGCCGTTCAGCGCATATTCCAGTGCGATATCCAGATCTCCCTCAGCCTCCAGTATCCTTAACAGCTCATCCAGCGCGATGAAGTAGCGCTCGGAAATCTGTTGCTGCAGCTGTAGCACCCAGTCCTCGTAGTAGCCCTTCAGTGGCATGTCGGTGTACAAACGCACCGCTCGGGCAAGATGCTCTTTCCGCTCCGCGACGCTGCTACTGTGACGGGCAAGGCGCAGGCTCCTCTCCATCATCTGCAGGTCTGTGGCTACCGCCGACGTCCGCAGACCGATGCCGAAGTTGTCGGTGTAAAAGACGCGCTCAGGAACTACGTCATGCTCTTCAAATAGCTTTCGAAGCGCACTGACCGCCACGCGCAGGCTGGTACGACCAGAATGCACATCGCTGTCGGGCCACAGCAGGTCTATCAATACCTCACGGGGATGGGACTGGTGCAGGTGGGTCGCCAAATAAGCCAGCAAAAGCGCGGTTTTCTCGGTACGAAAGCGGGTGACGACCTGCCCTCCCACAATCAGGCGCAAGCCGCCGAAAACCTCGACCCTGCATAGTGTTCCTGACAAAGGGTGTCATCTCCTCTTCTTGCCGTGTGCGCAGCAGAAGCACATCCCCAAAAGAACACCGGCAGGCGAAGCGGTGGAGTGAGTGTCGCCTCTTTCCTGCCGGTGTTTGGATACCTCTCAGTAAGCCTTCCCGCCCATTTCCTCCCGCAGGCGGGCGATGAAAGCGTCCAGAGTCATCGCGCCTTGGTCGCCTGCGCTGCGCTTGCGCACGGAAACAGTCTGGTTGGTCATGTCGCGGTCACCCACGACCAGCATATACGGGATTTTCTGCAGCTCTGCCTCGCGCACCTTAAAACCTGTTTTCTCGTTGCGGGCATCTACCTCCACGCGGAAGCCCTCCTCTTCCAGGCGCTGCCGGATTTGCTGTGCGTAAGGCACATGTCGGTCGGCAATGGGTAGCACGATGACCTGCACCGGCGCCAGCCACAGCGGGAAGGCTCCTGCGTAATGCTCGATCAGGATGCCGATGAGCCGCTCCAGCGAGCCGAAGGGCGCGCGGTGTATCATCACCGGACGGTGCGGCTGACCGTCGGGGCCGATATACTCCAGGTCGAAGCGCTCGGGTAACGTGTAGTCCACCTGCACCGTGCCCAGCTGCCACATCCTGCCCAGACAGTCTTTGGCGAGGAAGTCCAGCTTGGGTCCGTAGAACGCAGCCTCGCCTTCGGCAACAGTGTACTGGATGCCCATGTGTTGCACGGCCTGCAGGATGGCTTGCTGCGCCTGCTCCCACGCCTCGTCGCTACCCACGTATTTGTCGCTCTTGGGGTCGCGTAAGCCCACGCGGGCGTGGTATTCCTCGAGTCCCAGCCGCTCGAACACATAAAGCACCAGTTCCACCACGTTCTTGAACTCGTCTTCCAGCTGGTCTGGCGTGACGAAGATGTGCGAATCGTCCACCGTGAAGCCGCGCACGCGCGTCAGCCCGCCCAGCTCCCCGCTCTGCTCATAGCGATACACCGTGCCGAACTCTGCCAGGCGCAACGGCAGGTCGCGGTAACTGCGCGTTTCCGACTTGTAAATCTGGATGTGGTGCGGGCAGTTCATTGGCTTCAGCATGTATTCCTCATCTTCCACCTGAATCGGGTGGAACATGCTTTCCTGATACTTGTACCAGTGCCCGCTGGTCTCATACAGGTCCAGCTTGCCGATGTGCGGTGTCACCACCGGCAGGTAGCCGCGCTTCAACTGTTCCTTCTTGAGGAAGGTCTCCAGCGTGTCGCGCAGGATAGCCCCTTTGGGAAGCCACAGCGGTAATCCGCTACCCACCTCCGGGCTGATGAGGAATATACCCAACTCCCTGCCCAGCTTGCGGTGGTCACGCCGCTTTGCCTCCTCCATGCGCTGCAGGTAGTCCTGCAGCTCCTCCTCCGTAAACCATGCGGTTCCGTAAAGGCGGGTCAGCATCTTGTTTCGTGCGTCGCCGCGCCAGTACGCCCCTGCGATGGAGAGCAGTTTGAAGTGTTGAATCTGGCTGGTACGCTCCAAGTGTGGCCCGCGGCACAGGTCAATGAAATCGCCCTGCCGGTAGAAGCTGATGGTCTCCTCTTCGGGGATCTCTTCGATAATCTGAACCTTATAGTCCTGTCCCAGTTTCCGCACCAGTTTGAGCGCGTCGAGACGGGGCAGTTCGATACGCTCGATGGGCAGGTCGCGCGCCGCAATTTCGCGCATTCGCTCCTCAATACGGGGCAGGTCTTCCCCCGTGATCGGCTGCGGTGGGTCTACATCGTAATAGAAGCCATCCTCGATGGGAGGACCGATTGCCAGCTTGGTGCCGGGGAAGAGTTCACAAACAGCCTGTGCCATCAGATGCGCCGTACTGTGGCGCAACGTCTCCAGGTCGGTCATCGTCGCCTGAGCCATTTTCGAGAGCACTCCTTCGCGTGAAGTCAACGCCTGTACAAACGGCGCTGCGGTGGTATTATACCACATCTGCATTCCTTTACTTGACACCGTGCAGGAACCGATGTTACCATTCAGTGGAACATCCTCTAAAAGGTAAGCAAAAGATGGCGAACTTGCTCCTTCAAGGCAAATATGTGTGTCCCGTCTGTGGGCTGGAACAGGACAAGCCTGTAAGTATACATATCCGTCAGCAACACGGAGAGCAGGCGTTTGTTCAGGCGGTACTGGATGCCAAACGCGCTGGTATGAGCGACGCGCAGATCGGGGAACAGTTCGGGATTACCCTCAAACAACTGGAACGAATCATCACCATGGCAGTTGGAGTGAACGTCTCCACGCTCTCTCATCCTAAACGCATCAAGAGCTGGGAACCGATTGATTTCCGGCTGGAGAGTACTACCGTCTGGAGTTTCAAGCAGCGTGGCAGCTGGGCGACGCATGACGGTCGTTATAGAGGTAACTGGTCGCCCTACATTCCGCGCAACCTGATACTGCGCTACACCGGACCAGGCGATCTCGTGCTCGATCCGTTCGTGGGCGGCGGCACCACCGCAGTGGAGGCCAAACTGCTGGGACGGCGGTGTATCGCCCGTAACATTAACCCAGTATGTGTGGAAATGACTTTGGAAAACCTGTGCTTCAGCTTGCCACGTAGTCTTTTTGCGGAATCTCCCATCTACGAGCCTGAGGTTTCGGTAGGAGATGCCCGATGTCTGGAGGGCATTGCCGACAACAGCGTAGACCTGATTTGCGCTCACCCGCCTTATGCCGGAATTATCCCGTATACTTCGAGCATTGAAGGCGACCTCTCCCAACTCAGCGTTCCGGAGTTCCTGCGCGAGATGCGTCAGGTTGCTTCTGAATGCTACAGGGTGCTAAAACCGGGCAGCAAATGTGCCGTGCTCATCGGCGACACCAGACAACGCAAACACGTGGTACCGATAGGCTTCAAGACGATAGAAGTTTTTCTCGAGGCAGGTTTTCGCCTGAAGGAACTGGTGATCAAGCGTCAGCATAACTGCAAAACCACGGGATTCTGGTATAAAAGGAGCGTGGAACACAATTTTCTGCTACTCGCACATGAGTACCTCCCCATCTTTGAGAAGCCAGCGACTGACGTACCGTGCGGGGAATTCTGTCTACCTTCCTTTGGTATTGAAACGCTATACTCTGCGAAGGTAGAGGCGTCCACTCTGGAAACGACTACCGTATGGATATTCCCGCAGGAGAAACTTAAGCAACAGGTGGATGCCAATCTCTATCAGAGGTATGCTGGAGAAGGACACAATCTCGTATTAATACATCTAACTGAGCAGAACACGCGACAAGATACGCAAGACTGCCACGCCAGCATACAGGCGTCCGCGCAGCAGGCGTTGTCTATGCTACAGCAAGGCGAGTTCGTTATCGTGGAAACGAGAGACGTTCGTTTCGGTGGACAGGTAGTGCCCCTTGCCAAGGTAGTTGTGGACGCGCTTCAGCCTGTCTCTCGATTATGGCTCAAGGAAATCATCGTTGTAGTGCCCAGCAACTTGCCAGTCTGGTCTACCACGGAGAAGTTACACATCATACACCGTTATCTGCTGGTCTATGAGGTAACCGCATGAGACGATTCTGGTGCTTGTTGGTAGCGGTGTACCACAACCTGCTATGCTCCTACCGCATTCTGCGTGCTGTACGCTGCCAGAAGGATGACGTCGTCTACACCACGTCCAACAACGTCGAAATCCGGGTGTATCCGGGCAAGAAAACACAGTCACCATTCGACTTTATCGTGAGGTTCAAAGAATCTGGTAAAAGAGAGCGCACACCACGCCATGTGCATCTCATCGTGGAAATGTACGTGAAACTTGCCTATAACCCAACACTAACCATGAAACTGCGACAACATTCTCCAGATGTTCCAACACATTCAGCCCACAGATAGGTTTCCTCCCACCCTGCAGTTCTTCCAACCGCACCACGTTGAACCCTTCCGCGAGCTGGACGGAGTAGGTGAATTTACCGTAGAGTTCCTGTTGGTAGTAACAGAGCTCATCGGTATCCAGGAAAAAACAAACTATCCCGAAGGTTCTCTAACCGAAAGCCTTTACAGAGACTTTGGGGTTGCCGACCGCTTTTCGGTTATCCAGAAAGCCACGTGGCGCGGCTGAGGAAGAACGTTAGATGAGCCGTAAACGAGCTAGGACGGGCTCGGCAGGGCCTTCGCCCTCCAAGAGGCGTTCGCGTGGCTTCATCGATCACCCCCTTGCCACCTTGACTCGCACCGCTGCTACAGGATACAATTAAAACCCGTAGTCTCACAGGAGACGGTAACAGATGCGTTTTGTCCGTACGTTTTCCATTATTATCGCGCTTATCCTCATTGGATGTGCCATCGTCTGGTATATTTACCGCACAGGCTATCCCGTGCCTGCGCCCTTGACACGCATCACTCCCCCTCGCCCGCCCGTACCCGAAGGGATTCTTATCCACCACTCTGCAACACCCTTCCGCCTGAAAGGACGCATCGTGGATGCTAAGAAGATAGACGAAATGCACCGGCAGCGCGGTTTTAGTATAATTTGTGGCGGAAAAACCTATCATATTGGTTATCACTACGTGATACTGCCAGATGGCCGCATTCAGCCCGGTCGCCCAGAAAACTGTCACGGAGCTCATTCTGGTAGCAGTTACTACAACAGCAGGTACCTCGGTATCTGCCTCATCGGAGACTTCGATAGCCACGGACGGTGGAATGGCAGACGAAGTGCTAAAGAACCAACTCCGGCGCAGATACAGTCGCTGGTGAAGCTCTGTGCCAAACTGATGCAGAAATACAATATCCCCCTACAGAACGTACGTCGCCACCGCGATGTCAGCCAAACCTGCTGCCCGGGCGACCGTTTTCCCTACAGGCGGGTGCAGATGCTCATCGCGCAGGAACTGGAGAGGCGAATACAGAATGCTTCTGTTACGCAACCGACCCGTTAACTGCTGGAGGAGAACACATGCCGGAAGTCTCTTTTGACCGCTTCTACCGTTACGAAGACCTGACGCGCATTCTACAGGCATACGCGGAAGAGTATCCTCACCTCGTTCGCGTGGAGAGCGCAGGCAAAAGCTACGAAGGACGTGACATCTGGGTCGTGACGGTTACTCGGTTCGATACGGGTGCGGATACCGAGAAGCCAGCGTTCTGGGCAGATGGTAACATCCATGCGACAGAGGTTTCCGCTTCCAGCGCGGTGCTTTATCTGCTGAACAAGCTCTGCACGCAGTACGGACAGGACGCGGACATCACGCGCGCACTGGATACACGCGCCTTTTATCTATGCCCGCGCGTGAACCCGGACGGTGCGGAATGGGCGCTGGCAGACAAGCCCAAACTCATTCGTTCAAGCACCCGCCCGTATCCCTATAATGAGGACCCCATCGAGGGCTTACGTCAGGAAGATATCGATGGCGATGGACGGATGCTTACCATGCGTATCCCTGACCCGAACGGCGCATGGAAGATTTCGCCAGACGAGCCGCGCCTGATGGTGCGCCGTGACCCCACCGAGACAGGCGGACAGTATTATCGGTTGCTTCCCGAAGGCATCATAGATAACTACGACGGCGTTTTGATACCCCTGCAGCCCAAGAAGGAGGGGCTCGACCTCAACCGCAACTTCCCCGCTAACTGGCGGCAGGAAAAGGAACAGCGCGGCGCGGGACCGTTTCCTACCTCCGAGCCAGAGGTGCGGGCAATAGCCCTGTTTATCGTCTCTCATCCAAACATCACCGGCGCAGTCACCTTCCATACCTATGGCGGTTTGCTGTTGCGACCCTTCAGCGATAAGCCCGACGAAAAGTTCCCCGCCGAAGACCTCTGGACATACCAGAAAATCGGGCAAAAGGGTACGGAACTGACCGGCTACCCGAACATCTCCGTTTACCACGATTTTCGCTACCACCCCAACCAGGTCATCACGGGCGTGTTTGACGACTGGATGTACGAGCATCTGGGCGTGTTCGCCTGGACAGCGGAAATCTGGAGCCCGCAGAGGCAAGCCGGTATCACCGACTACAAATATATCGATTGGTACCGCGAACATCCATTTGAAGATGACCTGAAGATGCTCAGGTGGAGCGACGAGATACTGCAAGGCAAAGGCTACGTGGACTGGTATAAGGTTCAGCATCCCCAGCTGGGCGAGGTGGAAATCGGCGGCTGGAACGCGCAATACGCCTTCCGTAACCCTCCGCCTCAGTTTCTGGAGAAAGAGATTGCCCCTCTGGCGGACTGGGTGATATGGCAGGGGCTGATTTCGCCCCGGCTGGAGATTCTGGAAGCCAGCGCAACCCTGCTGGGCGACGGCGCGTACCGTATCCGTCTGGTAATACACAACACCGGCTGGCTACCAACCTACGTGACCAAAACCGCTCTGGAGAATAAAGTAACCCGTGGCGTCGTGTGCGAGATAGAGCTGCCTGAAGGAGCCACGCTGGAGACAGGCAAGCCGCGCGAGGAGTTCGGACAGCTGGAAGGGCGCGCCTACAAGTCTTCAGCTCCGACCGGCTGGGTTGCCGACCCCACCGACGACCGTTTAAAGGTGGAATGGGTGGTGCGTACCCCCAACGGCGGCGAGGTGAAGGTCACGGCGCGTCACGAGCGAGCGGGAGCAGTCAGGACGAGCATTCACCTGCAATAGCAATCTGTTTGCCTGCTCTGTTCAGCACCCTGCGGAGAGCGTACCACCCGCTGGCCAACGCGATACTCACCACAACTGCCCACACCAGCAACAATCGCATTTCCTGCCGTACCTCCCCTCACCAGTTCACCCCGTATTTCGCGTACATCGGAAAAATCTCCTCTGCCCATGCATTTTCGCGGTATAATGTAAACGGATAGCAAAATCGCATCTGCTGAAAGATGAAGGCTCCACAACACCAAACGCATCGCAAGGCACGGGCGCGGCTGCGACTGGCACGCGACCGTATCGCACGTGCAGATTACGGCTCGGCAATGCTTTTCCTGCGCTCTGCGCTGAAGCGGCTGGAAAAAGAACCTGCCTCTGCCTGCGACCGTGCCCAGTGCTATACCGAGCTGGCACAGTGCTATAACCTGCGAGGTGAACACACCTCAGCAATCCCCTACTGTCGGTGGGCGCTGAATCTGCTCGCACAGGAGTGGGATGCGGAGTTAGCACAGGCTGAGGCGGAGATGGAGCTGGGTATTGCCCTGCTGCACACCGGCGAATGGCGTCAGGCACAACGCCACCTTGTTCGCTCCTACCAGACCTTCGAAGCCTTTCACCTCTGGGCGAAAGCAGCACGGTGCGTGGAGAACATTGGCTTACTGGCAAAGCGACAGGAACAGATAGTACGTGCGATTAACGCCTTCAGCTACGCCCGACACCTCTACAGACAGATAGAAGACATTGCCGGTGTACACCGGGCAGAGACCCAGCTGCGAGAGCTAATTCCGGAGGAATAGGAGTATAGCATTGCCCCCGTTACGATTTCCTGTGCGGGCGATAGTGTTTGATTTTGTCAACACGCTGGTGCCGCTGCGCGAAGCCGAATTCCTGCGCATCCTGCAGGGCGTTTACGAGTATGTGCACCCGGCTGCTCCCCATGTGCCCTTTGATGCCTTCGTACAGCACTATGTGTATATCCGCGATGAACAGTATGCACGCAACCTGCCCGAATTACGGGAGAACGACTTTTACGAACGCATGGCAACCCTCTGGCGACGATTGACCGCTACGCCACCAAATCCCAAACGGGTGTACGACATGATGATGCACTACGCGTTCGCGTTCGAGAAGGCGGTGGTGCCTGCACCGTATCTGAATCCTCTGCTTCGTCAACTCTCACAACAGTACCTGCTGGCGGTGCTTTCCAACTATCCATATACCCCGTGTGTACACAGGGTACTGAACCGGCACGGTCTATCCCGGTATCTCTCGTGCATCGTAGTGTCCGCAGACGTGGGGATAGTGAAACCCAATCCCGATTTATTTCAGATTACCCTATACCAGTTAGGGGTATCTCCCGACGAAGCTGTTTACGTCGGAGATGACTGGTGTGCGGACGTAGTGGGAGCGTCTCGCGCTGGAATGCGCAGTGTTTACACCCGCGAGTGGCGCGTGGAACCAGACCCATGCGAGAACAACCCCTCCGATGCATCCCCTGTTGCACGAATATCCTCGCTCACTGAACTGCCGGATGTGCTGATAAGAGGATGACTATAGCCTTATAACGAATCATCAAGGCACACGTCAGTACGCAGAGGTGAGGCTCATGCAAGCGATTAGGCTTATGATTCAGCCCAGCTCGATTGCGCGTAACAACTGCCCACTTTCCCTACCTGTATCAGGCGAACCCGGCGCAAGGTACTGGCTTTCTACAGGAGGCTTGCGTCTGCCGGTACAGACCGCAGGCAACGAACTGTGGTGCCTGTTCCCCGAACTAACTGCCGGTGAAACCGTCACCGCAACGCTGGAGCAGAGCGAAGGGGAACATCCGCATC